>JACCDJ010252827.1_pt1 | contig 12095 bp, 3 predicted proteins | sample 7444481 | NCBI WGS metagenome assembly JACCDJ01 (sample SAMN15323435, study PRJNA562643) | freshwater metagenome | isolation source: river surface water | place: USA:Blue River Watershed | collected 2017-08-15 | reverse complement strand
TGGGTATGTATTATTATTTCCACCATTACCACTTACACTATTACCAGTACCTCCGCTATTACCTCCTGATATACCTCCCGCACCACCTCCACCGCCACCTCCACTTGAATAATTGTCATTAATAACACTGCCTTCTATTGGTGTCGTGTCTGGAGTTTGATTATAAGACCCTCCTCCTCCACCCCCAGCAGCAAATAAACTAATAAAAGATGCATTTGTAGAAGTAATTGAAGACGAAAAACCATTGAGGCCTCTATTATATGCGCCACTACCACCATTTCCGCCATTACCAACAGATATTGAATATATTCCACCATTTAATGTATAATTTGTTTTATATATAGCATCGCCGCCCCCGCCTCCACCTCCATAATTTCCTCCACCACCTCCGCCGCCAACTATTAATATATCACATATAATATTTCGTCCTACTGAAAAAGTGTGAATTGTTTGATTTTCTGCTCCTCCACTATGAGTAAATGTTTGAATGCTTTCAGAAAAAGCAGGAGATGTTATTTTAGGTTCAGTGCTGCTAGTCATACTAATAGAGGCAGTTAAATACAAATCACTTTTGACAGTCTCTATGATATAATTACTGCCCGTGTCATATTTAACACTAATATTACTATTATTTAAAGTAATTGGCATACACTCATATACTCTATATAAATACTTATAAATATTTATGTGATAAAAAATAATATGTATTATAGTAAATAACGATATACGCGATATACATGATATTACTCTCTGTCTCTGGAATTAAGAGGATTTTATGAAATATATGTATTTTTTCGCTGTATCTAAAATATTAAACGCCGCTACATTTTTATTAGCCGGCGTTTTGTTAGTAGGTGATTCGTAAGATATTAATTCTGTAATCTCTGAAGTATATACATTATCGCTGTCCATCACAACGTTCGTTATACTGGTGTCGCGATTTAATGTAGGACCATTATTACTCTGTGGTACAAAGTTAGATATCGTAGTCTTTATATCTTTTAACGCTTTAATAGAACATATTGTAGCATTTTGCGCATTACATTTTGAATTAATATTATTATTGTTGATTTTCGTAGCCTGTATATTACTTATTTCAGTTATTTTTTCTGTCATTCCCCAGTTATTATTTTTTTCCATTAGAGTAGTATTCCAATCAGTGTCTTTAATAGAGTTAAAATCTGCTACACCATCTCCATCTAAAAACGTATAAGTATTATTGTTATTATATTGGGTATATATGTATATATTTCCTGTCTTTCTTAAAGGTATTATAGTTAATATTATTTCTATGGGTATAAGTTCGTCTGTTTCGCTTACATTTTGTGTTGGAAATGTATATTTTATACTATATTCAGTATTTAATGTAAGATTTCTAGTTTCTGTAATACTTTTAAATGTTAAATTAACATTAAATAATATTCCCAATGACGATGATGTGCTCTTATAAGATTTTTGTATATATGTGCTGATTTTATATTTGTTGTATTTATCTTTATTTTCATGATTAATAATAATACCACCTGAAGCATCATATGTATATATATTTAAATTTGTATTATTATTTGGAAATGTAATTGATTTGCTATTAATAGTTGCTAATGTCTCATATATATTATATTTTACAACGTAATTTAAAAATTCTTCGTGTAAACTAATGTATTGTTTTGATATATCTGCGATTTTTGGGTTATCTGATTTTAAATTAAAACTATAATAGGCTAAAGGCGATGCTTCGTTAGAATCATTATATGTAGGAGTAATACTTAAAGATAGTTTAAGTTCTTCGGTATTTATTACATGTTGAGCACCTTGATTCTCTATGCGAATAATTTTATCTTTTGTATTTTTTAATTTATAATCAACCTGTTTGAAATACCCATTATATAATTCTTTAATTTCTTCTTTTGTAAGTTCATCCTCGTATATTCGTAAATCTCATATATATTCGTTTTCCGGGAGAATCCAAAAATCCCGCGAACCTCTAAATGGCGAAGTATTACCATCAGAACTTATTACTTTACCATTTCGGTATATTATTCTATTATGATTTGTCTTAACAACATATGACATAAAAACCCATTTTGTATGTTCATTTGTATATGGCCGCGAACTCCAAACTCCCGGGGATTCTAAATCATTTCCGTAAAATGCTAAACAATAACTGTTTCCATAGCGACAACCTATATGTAAATATCGATTTGTTCCATGTGAATTACCTTGTCTAATCCAATGTCCGTGAATATTATTTACTCTTACCCAATAAGTCATAGTATATCTTCTTGCTGATAAATCAATTTTATTGGTATATAGAAATCCTGTTGAAAAATCAGCGTATCCTTTTTTCAATACACTATTAAATCCATATCTTAATCTACTATTACTCCAATGCCACATATGTCTATTATTGCCACTACTATCATTTGAATTACCATCAAATTTATACCACGCATATAGCGCCCTATTTTTAAGTTCAGGATAACTATTGTAATTAAAATTATAATCTAATGTTAAATAATGCTTTTCTTTATCATCTGGTACCTGAATTCCATATTTATGATATTTAATAACAACAATTCCTGAACCACCATCTCCTCCTCTATTGCTCCTATTATAATGACTTCCGCCTCCGCCGCCTCCGCCAGTATAAGGCGCTCCATCTCCACCTGGTACTTGCGCCCAACTATTAATCGCTCCTTCGCCACCACTACCGCCTGTTAAAAATCCGGCACCTCCTTTCGGCGTTCCTATAGCACCACTTCCACCACCTCCAATTCCTCCAATACCACCTCCGGTTGAATATCCGCTCCCACCACCTCCGCCGCCCCAATAAAATGAAATTCCGTCAATAATAGTAGATACTTTTCCATTGCCTCCTTTAGCGCCTCCATATTCTGTCGAAGGTCCGCCACCTGTTTGACCAGAACCTCCGCCGCCTCCGCCATAATATTGTTGCGCACCAAAACCACCATCAAATCCTTGATCTTTTGTTCCTTTTCCTGCCCTAGTTTTAGAGTCATTCATATCTTCATTACCCGCGCCAGCATGATATCCAGAACTTCCACCTCCAGACCCACCACTATTCCCTTTTCCACGAAGATAATGATGATGATAACTCGAACCACCATAACCACCGCCAATTGCTACATTATTATTAAATGACGAGTTTCCTCCATTCGTTCCATTTATAGTAAATTGATGATCGCAAGGTTGTCCTTTATCGCAACCTGGAGGCGCTCCTGTTCCTCCAGCACCTACTTCTATATTATACGTTCCTTTAGAAACTTTTTTATTATTTAATTTAATTACTCCACCACCGCCTCCACCCCCGCCCATATCCATTCCGCCTCCACCGCCACCAGCGACAATTAAAATATCACAAATTGTATCTTTATGAAATGTAATAGATTTAACTGAACTATCTACTGTAAAAATGCGAGTTTCATAAACGTCTTCTTCAGATACTGTAGAAGACCCAGTATTTTTTAATAATTTTACTACAACTTCATCTTTTATTTTTACATGAGGGTCAGATACAGCATATGAAACAGAATTAATTATAGATTTCCCTATTTCTATTTTGAAATTATTAGAATTCAATAGCGTCTTATATATCTCATTACTGTAATTTTCTTGAGTACTCGCATTTATTATAAATTTTCCCTTTGTTTTATTATTGTTATAAAAATTGTTATATATAGATAACAAACTATTATCAGAATTACCTTTTAATTCATTTGTTAATTTCTCTATTTCTTTCTGAATTGGAGCGTTATATGCTGAAATATTAATATCTATTAATTCTTGAATATCTGCAAGTAAAGTTTTTTTATCGCCTCCTGTTTTTACTTTATTGAAGATTGTAGAATCTATGTTAAGCGAATTATTTAAAGGACCAGTATTAGAAATGCTAACGCCTGTATTAGCGGGTATGGTTAATAAATTATCGGCATTTATTATTTTATTTATGCGCGAATATGATAATATATTATTACTATTATCACACAGTAATTCTCTTTTAAATTTATATATTTGTACTTTAATATTTCTCTCGCCTTTCTTTGGTATCATTGAATAATATTGAAATAATTTAGAGGATTCATTATACCGATATCCGACAGAATTCTGCGACATTAATTCTGACAAATCTATGTTACTATTTAAATCAAATTGATGATTATTATTACTATTTACAGTAATGCTATTTATGGCTGTAATAATATCGTTATCCAATACTAATCTATACAAGGTAAGACCACTCAATAATCCGCCTCCTAATTTTTTCGAGTATTGTAATGAACATACAGAATCCAATACTTTATCTTGATAATTTGTATCTTTATCTAAAGGATTATAGGAAAACTCGAGTTGCATATATTTCGTCGAATCATCGTTGTTTAAATATACAAATTTAGATTTATTATATTGTACAAAATTATTACTTTCGTATTTATAGGCAGCAGAACCATCGTTATTAAATTTTTTAAAGCATCTAGAAACTTCATTATAATTAACATTGCTACTATTAAAATCGCTTATATTTATCGAATTATCCTTTCCAATTATTTTAAAGGGAACTCTTCTTTCTTCGACATCATTAGGAGTTTTAATAGATTCTATTTCTTTCCAATTATCTCTATATTCATATTTACTACTCTTGTCATTATTAAAATGAACTTGACACGGTCTTAAAGTAACTGTCGAATCATTTGTAGGGAAATAATAATCGTTATTATCATCACTTGAACTATTCTTTCCATAATCACTATCACCTATATTTGTATTAGCATATTTCTCAATTAATTCATTATGCCTTGATTCGCTACTTTTTATATAAAATAATATTACTATGATTAAAATCAATATTAGAATCATTAATGAAATGTTTTGGAGACTATAACTCATTTTACCAATAGAACATTTTTCTATCATATTAAATATTTGTCTTAATCTATTATATTTAGGTATTATAATAGTAGTTAAATTTACTTTAACAACACAATTTTAGAATTAAATTTAATAATTATATAAAACTTACGGGCATTAATATGAATATTAATTGTTTTTTTATCACATAAATATTTATAAGTATTTATATAGAGTGTATGAGTATATGCCAATTACTTTGAACAATAGTAATATTAGTGTTCAATATAACACCGGTAGTAATTATATCATAGAAACTGTCAAAAGTGATTTGTATCGTAAGAATGATATGGTAGATACTATAATTAGAGATAATATCCAAACAGCACCTGTAACTCCTACAACATTTGTTGATAATAGCGGTAATGTATATGCTGTAGAATCTTATACATACTCTGGGTCTGCTAATACAAAAGATTATACTCGAGTTTTTCCCAAGAATACTACTTGCGATATCTTGATAGTTGGCGGTGGTGGTGGTGGCGGTCAGCAAAACGCAGGTGGAGGAGGAGCGGGAGGTTTAGTGTTAGTTCAAAATTTACAAGCAAATGGTAGTTTTACTATTAATGTTGGAAAGGGTGGAAATGGCGGAATATCACAATCAAGAGGAAGTGTTGGTAATAATTCTACATTTATAAAATCAGATAATTCTGTAATTATTACAGCAAATGGAGGAGGAGGTGGGGGTAGTACTGGTATATCAGGACAAGGAGATGGTCTGCTTGCAACAAATGGAGGTAGCGGAGGTGGAGGCGGTTATTATCTGGCCAATGGAACACAGACACAAAAATCGCAATCTCAAATAGGTGTTATATCACCAGCAATAATAAATCAATTTGGCGAAAATGGTGGTCATGGAGGTGGCGATGGTAATTCTTATCCTGGAGGTGGCGGTGGTGGCGCAGGTGGAGTTGGCGCTACTTCTACAAGTGATACTATAGGACAAAATGGAGGTCAAGGGATTGATAGAGTAGGGACTTTTGTTTTTAGTCAAGCATTTTTATCGTCTATTGGCGATAATGGGTGGTTTGCTGGAGGCGGCGGAAGTGGTGGTGCTGGTGCAAGCGATGGATATGGTAATGGAGGTTCAAGTTTATTTGGGGGTGGTGGTAATGGTGATGGTATTGGAAGAGGCATTAATGGTATAAATGGTACTGGTGGTGGTGGTGGTAGTGTTCGTGAACCTGGTTCTACATTAGGCGGCAATGGAGGTTCAGGTATAGTAATTATAAGATATTTATTGGGTACTGTTAATTATTTAACATCAGAACCTACTGTTTCACCAACTATTGCTAAAGATATAGCAATATTTACTCATAGCGGAGGAGCAGAAAATCAAACACCTCATTCTATTTATTTCCCCGAGAATACAGTATGTGATATATTAATTGTTGGTGGAGGTGGTGGTGGAGGCGCTGATGCTGGGGGTGGAGGCGGAGGTGGGCAAGTTTTATTTTATACTAATGATAATGTTTCATTTAAATCTGGAAATGCTATTACTTTAAATGCCGGAATATATAATATTAATATAGGAAAAGGAGGAGGTTATGCGCCTAATACAAGTGTTAATGGTATTGATGGACAAGTATCTTCAATAATAATGAATGGCACAACTATATTATCTGCTGGTGGCGGTGGCGGTGGAGGTACGCAGAGAATGACAATTAAAGGAAATAATGCTATTGGAGGGGGCGGGGGCAATGGGCATGCAAATAATACAACAAGTACTACAGGAGGAACAAGTTCGGCTGGCGGAGGTACAGGCGGAGACAATGCCGATGTTACTGGTGGTGGAGGTGGTGGTGGTGCAAATATTACAGGAACATTAAAAAATGGTCAAAACGGAACATCGCTTTCATCGGGTAAAACAGGTAACGGAGGTCAAGGTACCGATATAATTATAAACGGTATTGTGTATGGCGTGGGTGGAGGCGGGAGCGGCGGAACATGGGCAGGTTCAACAAATGGTTATCCGAATATGACGGTTGGTTCAGCAACTCATGGTGGTGGAGTTGGAGGAAATGATGTTAATTTCGGTTCCAATGGAACAAGTGGAACAGGTGGAGGCGGTGGCGGAGGGGGATGGTATGCAACTCCATTCAAACTACCTGGCAACGGTGGTTCTGGTATAGTTATTATTAGAGTTATTTCTCCAACAACAAATAAATATTTATTTTTCAATTATTCACCAGCACAACCATTGCTTAACTATACATTAACTTTTCCAACGAGAACTATGGTAAATTTCCTTAGCAATAATTTAATAAGTAGAGATGAGTTAATGAATGGAGAATATACTTTATCTGTTAGAACAACACAATCTACTATAACACCAACACAAGGTCAAAACTTACAAGATAGATTATATTTTACATCTAATTTGTCAATAAGATATAACGTGTTAAATCCCATAAAAACTGCTGAAGGCGCCCAATGGACTTATAACTTTTCTAATACCAGTGTATATCATATGGGTAATGTAGGTATTGGCACTACAAATCCAGGGTATGAATTAGATGTTCGCGGTAATATCTACTCATCTACTGGAGGATTAACACAATCAGGTTTAACAACATGGACTGTTCTATCAGACCGCAGAATAAAAGAAAATGTAGTCAAAGCATCTTATGAAAAATGCTTGGAAAACGTGAAAAACATAGAATTATATAATTTTAACTTTAAGGAGAATTATGTAAGTACAAATGACAGACATCAATTAGGATTCATAGCACAAGAAGTACAAGCAGTATATCCAAAGGCAGTAGAAGTTGGTAAAATGACAATAAATGCTGCTAATGCGGTAGATACAAATGACAGAATAGAAAACATATTGACTTTAAATACAACACAGATAGATTATACGTTATACGGCGCGGTTAAAGGTTTAATAGAAAAGGTTGAAAATCTAGAAGATGAACTACAGTATATTGAGAATGATTTATAATTTCTTTTTATTTTTACAAGAATTATCAATAGATTTTTTATAAGAAATATTTGAAACAGATGTAGCATTATTATAATTTATCTCTGCTATACATTCGTTATCTTCTATGCTCTCTTGAATCAAATCAATGTGAGATACAATAATAATAGTATCAAAGTATGCCAATAATGATTTTAGAAAGTTAGGAACTATTGATAAATTATATTTGTCAAAACTTACAAATCCTTCGTCAATATACAACTGCTTACATATCGCCCTATTATTTCCAAACAAACACAATCTTAATGCCATAGATATTACAAACTGCTGAAATCCAGATGCTTGATTTATAGAGATTACCTGTCTCGCCTGACTTTTATCCGCATCTATATTAACATTTCTAATTAACCAATTAATATGTATTATATCTCGCGACACATTAATTATATAATCTAATTCGAATGGTTTTGTCATTGAATGACAAATATTCTTTAACATATTATTAGTATTGCGAAGTAATTTCTTTAATATTATTTTTTCATAGAGATTTATGCGAAAATCTTGAAAATTTATTATAATAGTATCAAGAGTAGTAAGCGTATTATTTATGCTATCTAATATATCGCGCAAATCTTCTAGACTTTTGATATTTAACTTATTATAATTGAATATCGCCATCTTTTCAGTTATATCATCGCGATATTTCCCTATTTTATCATCATTCTCTTTTATTATTTTCTTTAATTCAGCGACCTTTTTAATAATGTGTTTCATTTCTGTGTATTTTTTATACATTTCATTTTTCCTATAATTATCTAGAGTTTCTTTAATATCTAGATATTCTCTGGAATTTATTATATTTTTATTTATATTATATTTTTCCCATTTATTATATTGTGCTACTAGTGCGCGATGTGTTATAATACGCGGTTTGATATTATTGTTATAATGAGCGGCATCTACTGACTTTTTAATTTTATTCTTAATTTCTTCAAATTTACCAACATACTCATTATAATTATCTTCCCACTTCTTGAATTTCTCATAATTTGTTATATTATCTAGCGTTCTCCTCAATTCTATCGCTTTATTATAATAAACCGCAATTTTTTCGCGCACATTTTCAAGCCCCTTCTTATTATTCTCAATCACTATATTATATTTTTTCTTATTCTCAATTGCCATATTAATCTTTATATTTATATTTTCAAGTTCTTCTTTAGACTTCATGTATTTATACCATTCCTGTAATATCTCAAATTTATCTTTAATATTCTTAAATCTATCCATTTTCTCTATAAGCCCGTCATAATCTATATTATCATCAAATTCTTTTTTAATAAGCGTTATATCTTCATCATAGCGCTGTATTATAATCCGCAATTCTCTAATTCTATTAACCCAACTTCTTTTACAACAATATTCACACGAAGGATTATAATGATATTCTTCATTTGTTTCCAATAACATAAGTTCTTCGTCATATTTCAATTTATCTTCAACCATCTCATTTAATCTTCCATTTATCTCATTGTATTTTTCAACAGATTCTTCATTAGTTTTTAAAAATCTTAACACATAATTATAATCTATCTTATTCATATCTTTCATAATCTCTTCGGCATTCCCATATTTATTTATATCCATATCCATGTCCAATGAAGTATATTGTCGTGGTACATTTAATACGTTAGATACATTTAGATTCTGCTGTTCTTTAAAATAATTATTTATACGTACATCATTATCTTGTAATTTTATAGTATAATCTTCTATGTTTTTTTCTAGATTTTCCTTGTCTTCCAATGCTCTCCTATAATTTTCCAGAGATAATATCTCGCTATCTTTCGCCTTTGTTAATTTATTTATATCATTAAGATTACCTAAATTACCTAAATTGCTAATTTCTTCAATAATTTTATTTAGGCATTCTAATCTTTCAAATATATTTTTGATATTATTTAAACATTCTTTTTTTGCCTTAATAGGTTTATCTATCTTTTGAATCTTATTTGGTCTCTCTAATATTAATGATTTTATTGAATTATCTAAATCATCATGTTCTTCTTTTAGTTTTTCTATGACATCATTATCTATATATTCGTCATCATGACCATCACGTTTATTATCAAATATATCAAAGTATTCTTTCAAATATTTATTTTCATTTTCTATTATAGAAATATCGCAAGGTTTCTCTATTACTATATCTTCGTCCTCACGCGTTTCCATAAGAGACACATTATAGGATTCGCTTAATTTTATAATATCTTTGCCTTTCAACATAAATTCTAATTCCGCCAATCGTTTTACCTTGATATCATATATTTCACGTGATACTATATTTTTTAAATCAATTGTATTAATTAATTCTTCATAATCTATATTGACATTGATATTTTCATTATTTAAAATTGTATTTTTACGTTCATATTCTTCAATAAGACTACTGTTGTTATTATTAAGAATTACTAATTCTTCTTTTAACTTCTCTATATCTTCTTTGTGATTTTCAGAATACTTTGAAGTAATTAATAATTTTTCATATACATCTTTCTTACTCTCAATATACTTGTGTAATCCCTTATATTTATTTATCGTTTTATTAAAAACATTATAGAGATTATAGATATACTCAATATTAAATGATTTATCTATGAGTTCCAAGGTTGATTTAAAATCCATTTTTAATATATCACAATCGACGCTCTGCGTAATCATAGACGTTTCCAAGAAATCTTCCATATTTCCAAACAATCTTATTATTTCGCTATTACACGCAGTATCTTTTTTAATTATTTCCATATCTTCATCATTCAAATATCTATATATAATAGTATTGCTAATCTGTAATTTATTGCCTATGTTTTTTCTTGTGTAATTTCTAACAATCCTGTATATTTCTCTGGCTCCCTTGACACCATTTACATCTATTACTTCAACATCTATTATCGTCGTTCCCTTGTTCTTATTATGATTGACTATACCGCTTGATAGCGAATTCTTCTTTGTATTCTCTCCCCATATTGCCAAGAGAAGTATATCGTATATCGCAGATTTTCCGGTTCCATTCTGACCTTTTACCATAAATATTTTATTATCTAGTTCAGTCATATTTAACCAATTCCTATTTTCATAACATAACAGTCCTTCCCATTCTAAATATTTAATTTTATATAGGGATTTGTGGTTAATAACAGTATCGCTAGTAATAGCATAAGTATTAATTACTGCTGACAACTCTTTATTTATTTTCAAACATTCTTCGCGCAATTCTTCGGGATAATTATCAACATCTATCAATAAATATTCCTTATTTTTAATAATATTATTCAATAAAGATAAATTTTCTTGCGACAACAAGGGTTTAAAATAGTTTATTAGAGCGTCATTATTAACTTCATCATCACATACTTCATTATTACAAGTATCTAATATGTCATTTCTTGCGCATGTAGTATTTTCTAGATTATCTCGAACATCGTGAATCGTAATAAATTTATTGAAATTATCTACTTTTTCTGTGATAAAATATTTAATATTATGTTTTTGTAAGATATTATTGAGATTAAAAATGTTTATACTTGAAAACATTTTGATATCTAGATTTTTAGGAAATATGCTTATATTTTTATTTATATAATCTTCTAGAGTTCTCTCGTAGATTCCATTAATTCTGATTAAAATATTTTTGTTCTCATCTTCTTTAATATTTATAAAACCTTTATTGTTATAAACATTGATTTTTTTAATATCTCGGTTATACAAATCCCAAATGAGATATCCGTGATTTATTATGTCCTCTCCAAAATTCTGCTGTATTAAACTTCCAGCATATCCGCAAATAGTTTTGTTTTTATATGAGAATACTTGTCGCTTATGAATATCTCCCAAAAGTACATAATCAAAGTCGCTCACCCATTCTAATGGATATGGGTTGAAAGATTCTTCTACGCATTTTCCATTATATAATTTAGCAGCAGCAAAAGAACCATGAAATAGCGCAAGTTTATATCTAACATTTTCGTTAATTCTAGGGAATTGCGGTAAATCTTGAATTCTCCCGCTATTTCTATAATTATCTAAAGTCTTATCAATACTAACAAAAGAGATCCCTATATCATCTATAACAAATGATGTAGAATCATTTAATACGAATACATTAGGAATAGCAAAAGTAGAGGAATAAACCAGTGAGGGTTTATTAACATCGCTTTGGTCATAATCGTGATTACCAGATATAATA
>JACCDJ011723370.1_pt1 | contig 12101 bp, 11 predicted proteins | sample 7444481 | NCBI WGS metagenome assembly JACCDJ01 (sample SAMN15323435, study PRJNA562643) | freshwater metagenome | isolation source: river surface water | place: USA:Blue River Watershed | collected 2017-08-15 | reverse complement strand
CTTTGGCTCTTTGGCTGGCGATTGCATTAATCGCTCAGTTGGCGCATATATAAGAGCGTCCTCTACCCTTAGCCATTATGGTTAAAGAAACCGGCAAGAAAGTCATCGCCCAGAATAAGAAAGGGCGGCATGACTATTTTGTCGACGAAATTTTCGAATGTGGCGTGGTTTTGCAAGGCACTGAAGTTAAATCCTTGCGCATGGGACGTGCTTCTCTAACTGACGGCTTTGCCATGATTATTGATGGTGAGCTTTGGCTTCACGGGATTCACATTCCTGAATACAACGAGGGTTCGTGGACCAACCACACGCCTCGTAGGGATCGTAAGTTATTGATGCATCGTGCAGAAATAAACAAGCTTGCAGGGAAGTTAAAACAAGGTGGAAACACTTTGATTCCACTCTCTATCTACTTTAAAGATGGCAAAGTAAAGGTAGAAATAGCACTTGCTCACGGCAAGAAGGGGCACGATAAGCGTCAGGCGTTACTTGAAAAGCAGTCAGAGCGTGAAGTGCAGCGAGCGATATCTCGCAGAAGTTCAGGAAAGAACGACTGGTAGCAGAACTTAACTGAATTTTAATTAGCCCTTTACCGCTCCACCAGTTAAGCCAGAAACAATGTAACGCTGCAGACCGATAAATAGCGCGACGATTGGGGTTGCGGCGATGATGGCACCGGCGCAGAACATCGCCCAGTTCTTGGAATATGGATCGCTAAGTAAGGTACCAAGACCAACTGCAACTGTTTGTTGTTCGGTCTTGCTAAATACGATCGATGCCAAGATGAAATCTGAGAAGGTTCCGATAAATGAAAGCAGCGCCATAACTGCAAGTACTGGTGCGACAAGGCGCAAGATGATTCGGAAGTAGATCTGGGTATGGGTTGCGCCATCAATCTTTGCAGCTTCATCGATTTCAGTTGGTACGGTATTAAAGAAGCCATACATTAAATAAGTACCGGCACCAAGTGAGCCACCAAGATAAACCAAAATAAGACCAGCTTTAGTGCCAAGACCAATTGATGGAACGTTATCGGTTAGCCAAGAGAGAATTCCGAAGATTGCAACTAAGCCAGTTACAGATGGGAACATCTGAATAAGAATTAACGCAAGTAAGCCAGATCTGCGACCGCGAAAGCGAAGGCGGCTAAATGAGTATGCGGCGCACGCTGAAATAAATACCGAAAGCACGGCCACGCTGCCTGCAATGATGATGGTGTTCATCATCCATTGTGCGAATGGATAACTGGGATCATTAAATAGATCGATGTAATTTTGATAGTGGAATTGCTGGAAAAGCGCAGCGTTCCCGATGCCACCAAAATCAGTTAATGATGTTGAGATGATGTAGAGAATTGGAAAGAGCGCATAGACCATCATCATCCAAGCAACTATATGTTTCCAACCCACCTCTTTGAACCATAGACCAAATGACTTTTTATTGGTGCGAACCGTGAGTTCGCGTGGAGTATCAATACTCATCGAGTGGCCTCCTCAAGAGACTTGGTGCGTTTGAATGAGAAGTATGAGATTCCGCCGATGATAAAGAAGATCAGAATCGAGAAGGCAGAAGCCAGACCGTAATTAGCGCCAACGCCACCGCCGAATGCAATGCGGTAAACGAAGGTAATTAAGATATCGGTGGCACCAGTTGTGACTCTTAAGGTGGGATCCAAAATTGGACCACCTCCAGTCAAAAGATAGATGACCGTGAAGTTATTAAAGTTATAAGCAAAGGATGCAATTAGTAGTGGTGATAGTGACACCAGTAGTAATGGCAACTTAATTAAGCGGAAGATCTTCCAAGAACTTGCGCCATCAATACTTGCAGATTCAGAGAGATCTGCAGGAATTGCTTGAAGCGCACCAGTGGTAATCAGGAACATGTAAGGGAAACCAAGCCAGAGATTCATGATCAAGATAGCAGCGCGAGCTGGTCCTTGTTGTTCAAGCCATGGAATCTTGTTGCCATCGCTTAAATTAAGAATGGTGTTATTTATAAACCCACGATCGGTGTTGTACATGCCTTTCCATACATATGCAGATAAGAATGCTGGGAAGGCATAAGGCAGAATCAAAATAGCGCGGTAGATCTTTAGTCCACGAATTCTCTGATCGTTAAGTAAAAGTGCCAGACCAAGACCAAGGATGAAGGTAGTTAGCACTGTCAGAATTGCGAATTGGAATGTCCAAATCAGCACACCTAGAAGTGGGCCACGAAGTTCTTTGTCGGTGAATATGGTTCGGAAATTGTCGAATCCAATATTGGTACGCCAGCCGATTTCATTTAATTTCTCGCCAGTTCCGGGTTCTATAAAAAATCCTTCGCGATTATCTGCCACGAATTTGCGGCCATCCGCGACAGTAGTGAAAGTCTTGGTGGCTTCGTCGTAGGTGTAGCTAAATCTATTTAAAGAACCGGTGAAACCATCTGGAGTTGCGATGAAGCCATCGCGAGCTAGATCTGGGCCAAGTGGAACTTTAAGTCCCACAATTGCAACTGCGTTATCGGTGATTTCGTCATCAGTTAAGCGAGTGTAGCCAGCAACCGATTCTGCAAAGCCATCTGCATCAACGACCAAACCATCGGCGGCTGTTAATTCGCGAAGTGGGTGAGTCTGGAAATCTGCGCCACCTAAGTAGACCTTAAAGTCATAAACGTTCGTTGCCAGAAGTTGCAGCACTCCATCACTTCCTCGCACCACTTTGATGTCATAGTCCTGACCCTCTACAGGTTCTACAGCTGCAAGCTTGGTGGCGCTAAGTGCGGATTCGTAATTGCCATTGTGTAATGAACCGTAGTTTGTAAAAGAGATATAACCGCTAAAGAAGACGGTATAGATCTGCAAGAAAATTAGCAGAATTACGCCGGGTGCCAAATATTTAGCGGGTAGCCCGCCTTTTCGAAGATAGATCCAGTTAATTGTAATGGTGACAACTGCAAGAATGATCGCAAAAGAAATCTGATTCTTGCCGATTAGCGCAGAGAAAACGGTTCCGGCAAATGCATCAATAATTCCAAGGATGATGATCTTGATGATTTGGCCTCGAAGACTTGGGGTTCCGCCATCGTAAAGATGTTTTGCGGCCTTGCGGCGCTCTTTAATCTCTCTATCGCGCGCCTTTAAATCTTCTTTTGATTCCAGCGTTGCCACTCATGCTCCTTGGAGAGGGTCGGGTATCTCGGTCCAATATAGAACAAGGGGCCCGATTTCTCGAGCCCCTTGCGATACTACTTTTACGAATTACTTCGTATCGATTGCAGCCTGTGCTGCCGCAACTGCCTTACGTAGGAAGTCACCAGGTGTTCCGGTGTACTTACCTGCAAGGATTGCAGCCTCTGCTGAACCGATCTTGCTCCATACGGTATCCATGAATACATATGAAGGCATTGGTAGCGCGTTAACACCAGCTTGGCCGAATGCAGCAAGGTTCTTGTCTGACATTAGGCGAAGTGCATCTTGGTTAACAGGAATGTTGTTTCCTGCCTTGTTAAGTGCCAATTGGAAATCTGCTGAACCTACATAACGTAGGACCTTTCCAACTGAAACCGCATTTGGCTGACCTGAAACCTTTGATGACATCCAGTATCCGTAAACACCAGAGAACTGGCTTACTTTCTTTCCACCAAGTGAAGGAATCGATGCGATGCCCATTTCAGATGCCTTTAGTGGCTTTGCTGAGCAACCAGAGATGGTGTCTTGTCCGTGGTTGTACATCCATGGACCAGAGATGATGTATGCACCCTTTTGAAGAGTACATGCTGATTGATCCCAACCATCAGCTGGACGGATGATCTTCTTTGCATCGCCTGCTAAAAAGTTAGCGTATGCATCAGATCCTGCTCCGCCGTATCCAAGAGTTGAAGTCCAACCTGACTTGGTGCGAGTAAATAGAGTTAATCCATAAGATGATGCAATTGATGACCAGTGGTATGGATCTCCAGATGTTAGGTCACGAGTAATTGCAAGACCATTCTTTGAGTTAACAAGATCCATAAATGACTTACCTGTTGGATCTTCGCCATCGCGCTTGTTCCAAATTAGTGCAATGTTCTCAGAGAAGATTGGCATTCCGTAAAGCTTTCCACCAACGGTGAATCCTGAACGGGTTGCAGCAGAGAACTTAGATGAGAGGCTGCCAAGTGCAACTGGTGCAACTACACCAGCTCCAACTAACTGACCTGTCCAGTCGTGAGCGCCAACCATTAGGTCTGGGCCCTTTCCATCTGGAACAGCCTTGATGAATTCATCACGAACATTCTTCTTGTAAACAGTATTGATGGTGATGCCTTGAGACTTTGCCCAAGCAGCGATGATCGGAGACTGATTGTCTGACTTCGCATCGTTTGCACCTGACCAGATTGTTACTGTGCGTGCAGCTGATGCAGCTTGTGAAGGAGCTGCAACGAATGCACCAGCAGCAGTTGCAATAGCAACTGCAACTACTAGACCACGCGTGCGTAGTTTCATTAATTGCCTTTCGAGTGTTTTCCATGGAGTTTCACACATTGAAACTTGGGAGAAGCCTAAAACTGGTCACATATAGGTCCAATATCGAATTGGCGGTTTCCAGCGGATTGTTATCAACTCGTTGTATCGGTGTTTTTTGAGTGCGAAACGAGGGAGCGCGGGTTAGAACCAAGAGCGCCAAAGTGGGCCACGCGTGGCAAAGGCCAGGCTTCTTGCCAGAAAGTCACCCTAATAGGGCGAGCAATTAAAGGCAGTAAAGCGAGTAACTAGAGCCAGTAAAATTGCGGGCTCGCCCTAGCGCTACATTCGAGAGCTTTTAGCGTAGAAGGGGTGGGAAGGTTAATCGGATATATCTGGTTAACTAGATTGAAGAATGAGTTAAAAACTTGATTCAGAACTGGATCAAAAACAAACTTGAAAACTAAATTGAAAACTAAATAGCGTGGAAAGAATGCTTTCCACTCAAATCTGAATTAATTCGAAAATAGATTTGGGGGTGAACGGTCTCGACTTTGGATGTTGAGGCAGGGGAAGCGGGCCGAGGAAGCCGGGATGATCTCGTAAACCAATAAACCCGTGCAAAAAAATAAACGGCAGTACAAACACTGCTGATCGCGATTTCGCACTAGCTGCTTAATCCATAGCGATCCGTTAGACCGAGCGTGCTCTTAGCCCGGAACCTAGCGTCGACTCAAGAGCTCCTCCGTTAACAATTTTGCAGGTGTTAATGGGAATTTAACTGCAAATGAGTTTGTCGAAGACTTGTGTGTATGAGCTTCGGGACTGAGAAAACGTTAAACACACTACGCCCGTAGAAGCCCTGTTTTAGTACCAGAGGACCCGGGTTCAATTCCCGGCACCTCCACTCTTCGTTTCTTGACGCGGAACCAATCACTCATTTATGAAGTTCCGTGGCGTGGACACCTCCACAAAATAATTGGCATAGTTCTCACATGAACTCTCCAGAGCGCGATAACAACAATCGCGATAATCGCAATAAAAGGGGCATCGCTCCTTTGCGCGATTTTCTTGCCAATGAGAGCGCATCTGGATTCTTGCTTATGGCAGCTGCAGCGCTCGGTCTATTCGCTGCAAACCTACCGATCTCTAATTACTACTTTGATTTTCTAGATCTTGCCTTTGAAATCGATTTTCTTGGCATCTATTTATCGCTCACGGTTTTAAAAGTCATTAACTATGGCTTGATGACCATATTCTTCTTTGTGGTTGGCCTTGAGATTAAGCGCGAATTAACTTCAGGGAATTTATCAAAGTTACGCCAGGCAGCCGCGCCATTTTTTGCAGCGCTAGGTGGCATGTTGATCCCAGCACTTATTTATTTATTGATTGCAGGTGGCACTGCGCCTGAAGGCTGGGCGGTACCAGTTGCAACTGATATCGCGCTCGCAGTAGGCGTACTTTCATTGATGGGTTCACGCGTTACGCAAGGCTTAAAGGCATTTCTATTGGCGCTCGCAGTTATTGACGATATCGGCGCGATTTTGATCATTGCCATTGTCTATTCGACCGGAGTGATTTTCTCTTGGCTTCTGGGCGCAGCGCTTGCAATTGTTGCAACCCTTGCGCTTCAGAAATTAAATGTAATGAGCAAAATTGTTTATGTTTTTGTTGGCCTAATACTTTGGTACAGCCTCTATAAAGCTGGATTGCACCCAACTTTGGCTGGTGTGACCATGGGACTTTTGACTCCGGCAACGGCTGTTTCTGCGAAAGAGGAGACAACTGATATCGAAGATGGTGAATTGACGATCGTTGAATTACTTGAAGCACGCTTTCACTCGCTCTCTTCATTTGTTGTTGTGCCGATATTTGCTTTTGCGAATGCCGGCGTGGCGTTAACGAGTAAGTCAGTAAACGATGCGTTTAACTCCCCAATTGCTTGGGGAATTATTTTGGGGTTGGTAATAGGCAAGCCCCTTGGGATCTTCTTAATTTCTAAATTGGCAGCCAAATCAGGTGTGGCCGAGTTACCCGAAGGAACAGATCATCGAGCCTTGATTGCAACTGGTAGCACCGCTGGAATTGGATTTACTGTCGCTATCTTTATTGCCAAATTAGCTTTTGATCAGGCAGAGATACAAGATTTAGCGGTGACTTCGGTAATTGTGGGCTCACTGGTAAGTGGGCTTTTAAGCGTAGCGCTCTTTAGAACCATGAAAAAAAGTACAAAATGAAATTAAATTTTGGGTGCGGGCGATCTGCGCAGTCCCGTGCAATGCTAAAAAACCCAGGGAATATTTAGCCAATTAATAGCATTTAATTAGGTTAGAGAGATACTTTAAGTTGAGACGTTCTTAAAGTAGAAACGCAATGTAGGTATAGAAGCAATTAAATTGAACAGCTTGGAGCAACTAGATGTCCCGTAACACAAATAGCAGTGTCAGCCGAAGAGTCAACTACCCTTTGGCAATTTTTCTCGTTCTGGCATTACTGCTTGCTCCATTGCTGCCAGTAATGAATGTAGCTCCCGCGGAAGCAGCAAATACAAAACCGCTCTACACAAATGCTCGCAACGCTCAATTAAAAGATCTGCAATCGCTGACTTTCAGATCAACATCTGTAACTGTAAATGGAAAGAAGCGTGCGCTTGCATCGAAAGAGCCAATCAGTATTCGCATTGAAGATAAGTCAATTTCAATCAAAGCTGGTTGCAACACATTGGGTGGACAAGTTTCTCTCTCTAAAGGCGTGCTTCGCGCGCAAACATTATTCAGCACCAAAATGGCTTGCCCTGAGAAATTAATGGATCAAGATGTCTGGTTAAATCAGATGTTTTCATCTAGCCCAAAACTACAAATCCAATTTTTAAGCCCTAAGAGCAAAGTTAAGGCAGCAGCAACTGTGTTAACTCTGACTTCGAATTTAACTCCGGCACTAAAAGCTGGTCGCACAGTTATCAAGATGAATGTTTATGAGACATATGGTTATGCAGATACACCACTTGGGGATGAGAATTCAGAGGCTTTAGTGAAAGCTACCTGCGAGAAATTGATTGCAGATAAAGCTTCTGAAAGCGATGCCCAATTTGCAGCAGAACAGAATGCCTTGATATTCCGAGTGGTATCTCGCGAAGGCGAGGATTTTCCGGTGACTTTGGATTATCGAGTTAATCGTATGAATGTGAAGATTTTGGGTGGAGTAGTTGTGGAGTGCACTCAGGGCTAACTCTGCCCTCGCTCTTTATCTTCATGCTCTCCGCCTGCTTGCTCGCCGCCCTCTTGTTCCTTGCCTTCTTGCGGCGAAGTAGATTGCGAACCGCTCCAACCGTACTGATCTAAAACTTCAGTGATCTCCAAGTTGTAATCCTCGTAGAAGTGGCTTTGCGCCATTGATTTGGCCTCTATGTGCTGATCATCATTTCGCCATTGATCAATTGCATCTAACGAATCAAAGTAAGCGATTGTGATTCCTTCACGACTTTCTGGATGTCTGACACTGTGATGTCTTATGTATCCTGGAATAGTTTTAATATGCTCAACCAACGAATCATTATGTTGGTAATAGAGATCCGAGTTAGCGTCTTGGCGTTTTGAAGTGAAGATTACAGCGTAAGTTCTGGTGCCATTATTTGAACCAGATAATTGGTTACCTGCACTCTTATCTTTCCGCTTTAAGATATTGAATTCATAGAAGAGCGCTAACACCGATGTAACTACCGCAGAGAGACCAATTAATCTAGGAAAGAGCGGAATTGCATCGCCAATTACAAGTTGGATACCAAAAAGCAGCGAAACTGAAGAGAGAACAAGAACCAGAAGTGTTCGCATGATTCGAACCCAACGAGGCTTGCTTGGCACATAAGTAAGAACAAGCGCAGTTGGCCCACCGACCATGGATGTAAAGAGAATTACCATTACGACTAAGGCTAGGGATTCCATTTAATTCTCTTTTCACTAGGTTATCAATCTTGTTTGATATTAATTTTTTATTAATTGTATTAAATTGAAATTTTTCAAAACTATCTTAAATATTTACTCTCAATATCTAAAGCGCCACCTTAACTCGCAGTTGCTGCGAATATTGCCATATCTATCTGACTTCCATCAGGTCTAGTGACATATTTCTTCAATAGCCCCTCAAATTCGTAACCAGCTTTGATTAACAGTCGCTTGGATGCTTCGTTTCGGTTATCAACCAAGGCATCAACTCTGCGAAAGCCCATGGTCATCAATCCATATTCGGTTAGTAGCTCTACTGCGGCGGTACCTACACCTTGATTTCTAGCCTCTTTTACTAGCCAATAACCAATCTCAGCGCGATGATTATTGAAATCTATTGAATGCAATGAAATAACACCTGCAAATGAACTTTCACCTTCGGCATTCAAAAGATCAATAGCAAATAAGATTTCAGCCCGATTTGCATGTCTTTCTACAACGCGATTCTTGGAGAAATTGATAGCCATATCTAATGTGTAATTTGCAGGTAGCGTAGTGAATTTAGGAACTTCAGGATCTTGTGCGCCTTTATAGATTGCTTCTGCATCAGTTGGTCGGACTGGTCGCAAAGTAATTTTTCCAACTTTGAGAGTTGGAATCTCTTCAGGCCACCAAATCATGAAATTAGTTTATTCAAGGTTGCAAAGTCGTGAAGAAATTAAAGTTTCGCCGTCTCAAACGATCTATCGTGGCGGTCAATCACCATCATTGTGTGATTTGGTATCTGGTGCCAACCTGATTGGTTCCAGCCACTTGAGCCGACGACGATCGCATGTTCATCTTCGCGATAGAAGAGATCGTAATAATCTTCGCCACCGAAATCTGGTCGCTTCTGATTGTCGTGTTCGCTAATGATTATCATCTTGGTTGGTGATAACAGCATTGCATTGATACTTGAATAATCGGCATGTTCTTTGATTAATTTCACTGCAGCTTTGATACCTGGAACCAAACCTAATTCTTCAATCTTCTGAATTACTAATAAGAAGTATCGCTCTGAATCATTTCCGGTAGCGGCCATCTTTAAATATGCAGGCGCGATATGTGAATCCATTGAAGTTGGGGGGTTTATTGAACCATTATGAATGAATGAGTATTTGCCAAAGTGAAATGGATGGGCGTTATCTTTATTGACCGGTAAACCAGAGGTTGCCCAACGAATGTGTAGCAAAGAACCATCTGTTTTAGTCTTCTTTACAATTTCCATAAAGTCAGGACTGGAATATGCAGGTGTAGCCTCTTTATAAACTTCGCCACTTTTATCAGTGATACCCCAGCCATCGCAATGGACTTTTGAAAGTTTTACAAACTCTTCAAAATCTTCGCCGACTACTGATGGAAAATCGGTATCTGAATCGGACACGTACCCTAATAAACGACACATATTCTGAAATTACCCTTCCGTTAGGTGCATTCTAGGAGTACCAAGGTCTCCTCGGTGACCTCCACCGGGGGCATTAGCGCCAAAGTCGTAGTTAATACGGATTGGTTCAGAAAGGTTCAAGAGAACTTAGTTGGCACTCGTGAAGTAAGTCCGTACCACGAGTGATGATGATTCTGAATTTGAATCCGTTTGGCTGCGTAACTCTGGCGCGCTGAACAAAGGAGTTCAAACTTGAGCAATCAGCATGATGAGGATGCCAAACTTTTAGAGTCGCTCGGCTACAAGCAAGAATTTAATCGCCGCTGGTCTGGCTTCTCTAACTTTGCAATCTCATTCTCAATTATCTCTGTGCTCTCTGGCTGTTTCACCACATTTGGCCAGGCATGGAATAACGGTGGACCAATCGCGATCTCAATCGGTTGGCCGCTGATTTCAATCTTTATCTTGATCATCGCATTTTGTATGGCGGAATTAGTTTCTGCGATGCCTACTGCTGGTGGCATCTTTTACTGGGCTTTTGCGCTTGGTAAACCAGTTCATGGTTGGCTGACAGGCTGGTTGAATTTAGTCGGTCTAGTCGCAGTTATTGCTGGTGTGGATTATGGATTTGAACCTTCTTCACAACAACTATGAGTTTGTTTAACGATGCATGGGATCCAACAAACTTGAAACTGGTCTTCGTGGTCTTCATGGTCACGGTGCTTCTACATATTCTCATGAATATCTATGGCGCAAAGATCATTCACTTGTTGCAGAACATCAACGTTTACTGGCATGTATTTGGCGTTGCAGCAATTCTTGGAATTTTGATTTTCTTGCCAAAGAGCCACCAATCAGTCGAGTGGGTCTTTACGACGCAGAACAATAATTCCGGATTTAGTCAGAGCATGTACTGGTGGTATGTATTGCCGCTTGGCTTCTTGCTAACGCAGTACACGATCACTGGTTTTGATGCATCTGCACACGTCTCCGAAGAGACTGGTGGCGCATCCAAAGCTGCTGCAAAGGGAATGTGGCAATCTGTCGCATTCTCCGCAGTTGGTGGTTGGTTATTGCTACTTTCATTCCTCTTTGCGGCAACCGATGTTGATGCGCTAAATAAAGCTGGCGGATTTGCTCCGACCATCTTCCAATCAGCGCTCTCACCAGGTTGGGCTGAGATCTTGATGATCATCACATGCGTAGGTCAGTTCTTCTGCGGAATGTCTTGCGTAACTGCAGCATCTCGTATGTTGTTTGCTTTCTCACGCGACCGTGCAGTTCCTGGTCATCAGTATTGGACCAAGTTAGATGCAAATCGCAATCCATCACATGCAGCATTCGGTGTTGGATTCTTTGCACTAGTTCTAACGCTTCCTGCGCTATGGGCACCAGAGGGAACTGTGGTTCCAATTGCATTCTTTGCAGTTACATCTGTAACCGTACTTGGATTGTTCTTATCATTCATGATTCCAATTTATTTACGTTGGAAGCAAGGAGATCACTTCAAGCCTGGTACTTGGAACTTAGGTAAGCACTACAAGTGGATGGCTCCAATTGCGGTAATTGAGATTATTTACATCTCGATTGTCCTTTGTTTGCCAACTACTCCGGCGGGTGTGCCTGGAAACGAGAACTTCTCTTGGCTATCAGTGCAGTACGCACCGATTGCGCTACTTGTTGTTATTGGTGGTGCAATGACTTGGTGGTACGCAAGTGCTAAGAACTGGTTCAAAGCTCCAGAACATAAGGCGCGCTTGGTCGAGTAAACACTCGAAGACACTTAAAAAGAACGGTCACCACCCGCAGAAAGTTATTGCGGGGGTGGCCGTTCTGCATTACTTTTAAGCAGATTAACTTTGGAGGCTGTTATGGGAAGAGTTCAAGAACGTGTAGCAATCGTCACTGGCGCCGCATCAGGTATTGGTGAAGCCAGCGCAATTCGATTGGCAGAAGAAGGCGCAAAGGTTGTTTGCGCGGATTTGAATGGCGCAGGCGCTGAAGCGACCGCAAAGAAGATTCAAGCAGCTGGCGGAATTTCTACTTCTTATCAGATTGATATTTCCGATTCTGCTCAGTGCGATGCCTGTATTGCCGACACCATATCCAAATATGGTGCAGTAGATATTTTGGTAAATAATGCAGGAGTAAATCTGCCAGGTGTATTTCATGAAGTTTCAAATGAAACAATTCAAAGAACACTTCAAGTTAACGTGGCTGGCATGATGTATTTATCTCGTGCAGCGATTCCACATATGCTTAAAAATAACCGTGGTTCAATAGTGAATATGTCATCGGTGAATGGTCT
>JACCDJ011336966.1_pt1 | contig 12114 bp, 8 predicted proteins | sample 7444481 | NCBI WGS metagenome assembly JACCDJ01 (sample SAMN15323435, study PRJNA562643) | freshwater metagenome | isolation source: river surface water | place: USA:Blue River Watershed | collected 2017-08-15 | reverse complement strand
GGTCAGAAGTCTGAGCAGAAAGCCGGACAGTCGGCTGGTCAGAAGTCTGAGCAGAAAGCCGGACAGTCGGCTGGTCAGAAGTCTGAGCAGAAAGCCGGACAGTCGGCTGGTCAGAAGTCTGAGCAGAAAGCCGGACAAAAAGCTGGCCAAAAGTCCGCCTAACGGTGGAAGGCACATCGGTTTCGATGTGTCCCCCTGAAGAGCGCGAGGCATGCGGATCTGAGGAAGGATCGCATGCCTCGCGTTTTTCTATTTTTCGAGTTCAACCGCGCAAATACTGTCTTTATCCAAAAGACCTGCGGCCAAAGTCTTGCAGTCCTCGACGTTATGAGGAAATCCCTGCGCGACGTTCAACTCCGCCTCCATCCCAGCCTCATCTTTTTATTAGCTTATGTCTTGCTGGTCGCGTCGGTTCAATTCGCCGGTGTGGTGCAGCGAAGCGGAATTCCCGCATCGGATATTCCAGGGCGCCCTCCCGTCTGGGGACTTCTTTTCGCCGTCGGACTCCTCGCTTCAGTCGCTATTCACGAGTACGCCCACGTTTGGATCGCGCTTCGACAGGGAATTCAGGTGCGCGGCATCACCTTGATGATGCTCGGCGGAGTTTCCGAAATGGATGACATTCCGCACGAAAGCCACTTGCGAGAATTTCGACTCGCCTTGATTGGCCCCGTGGTCAGCTTGCTTCTTGGAGCTATTTTTCTCGGGATTCATCAAAGCCATATCCCAGGAGCCATTCGTTTTTACGCCTATTGGCTAGGAACCGCGAACATTGCACTCGGACTGTTTAATCTTCTCCCCGCATTCCCTTTGGACGGTGGCCGCGCTCTTCGGTCGCTCCTAGCGCGCCGGCTGGACTTTGAAACTGCAACTCGGAAAGCCGTGCGGGTGGGCCGAGTGTTTGCCTGGATTTTAGGCGCACTCGGAGTCCTCGGGTTCAACATCATTCTGGTTCTGATCGCTCTCTTCATTCACGCCAGCGGCCAAGCCGAATTGGCGCAAATCGCAGAAAAGGAGAATCCTGTGCGCAAGAAACTGAAAGAACTCATGATCCGCAGCATCGAGACCGTCGAGCCCGATACTCCAGTCAATCTGGTGGCTCAAAAAATGAGACAGAAAAACGTGGGAATGATCCCGGTCTGCCAAGGCAACGTATTGCTCGGTATTGTCACTGACCGTGACATCACGATTCGAGTGACGGCTGAAGACCTCACACCCGACCTGATCCAAGCGCGAGACGTGATGAGCACTCCGGTGATCTTCGGGACTGAAGAGGAAGACGTGGAAGACGCCCTTCTATTAATGGAAGCGAAAGGGATTCGGCGGCTCCCCGTGGTGGATTCAGCCCAGCGAATGGTCGGGGTCTTCAGCCTGACCGATGTCGGGGTGCAACTACTGAGACAGCAACAGAAATTGGCCAAAGCCGCCTAATTTTGACTCAAAGCGTCAAGTTTGGTATCCACGCCGGCATGCAGTCCCCCACTCAACCTTCCGCCCGCGGCATCCGGATCGACAATCAAACGGTGTATCGGGAGGCCTGTAAGCGCTTCCTCCCTACGACTCGCCAGGAAATGCAGTGGAGAGGCTGGGACGAACTCGATGTCCTTCTGATCAACGGCGACGCTTACGTCGACCATCCGACCTTTGGGATTCCTTGCCTGGCGCGCTGGCTCGAGAAACTAGGTCTCCGCGTGGGGATCGTTTCCCAACCACAGTGGAAGGTCTTGGACGATTTCAAGCGGATGGGTCGGCCCCGGCTTTTTGTCGGAGTCTCGTCAGGCACCGTCGACTCGATGATCAACAATTACACGGCCAACAAGAAGCGCCGCTCGGATGATTCCTATAGCGAAGGCGGCCGAGGAGGCCGACGTCCCGATTACGCTTCCATTGTTTATTCCGAGTGTGCCCGCAAAGCTTTCCCAGACACCCCGATTATTGTCGGAGGCGTGGAAGCCTCCCTGCGCCGCTTGGCTCACTACGACTATTGGCAGAACACGGTTCGTCCTTCGATTCTGACCGAGCTCGCTTCCGACTTCTTGGTTTTCGGAATGGGAGAGCGCCAAACCCGCATGATCGTCGAGGAATTCCAAAAAGCGCAGACCGCACAAAACGGCGGCGCGCTCGACAGAAATCATCCGGCCACCCGCGAAGCGATCGCTCAGATCTGCTCACAACGCGGAATTGCCTACGTCTCGACGAAAGATCACGCACGAAACCTTGAAACTCGTTTGACTCTGCCCTCTTTCGAAGAGGTTCGGGACGATAAGAAGAAATTCGCAAAAGCCGCTTATTTCATCGAGTACGAGGCCTCCCCTTATAACGGAAAGCGCCTCGTCCAGTACCATGGCAACAAAGCCGTTGTGATCAACCCGCCCTCGATGCCGCTCTCGACCGAAGAGCTCGACTCAGTCTACGAGATGCCGTTCACCAAAGAACAGCATCCTTCTTACAAAGAGCGCATCCCTGCTGCCGACATGATCCGCTTCTCCGTGAACTCCACCCGTGGATGTTTCGGGGGCTGCTCTTTCTGTGCAATCACTTTGCACCAAGGCCGAATCGTTCAGTCCCGCTCGGAAGAGTCGATTCTGAAGGAAGTGCAGGACCTGAACCAGGTTCCGGGCTTCAAAGGCCAAGTCAGCGACATCGGCGGCCCCACGGCCAACATGTACAAGTTGAGCTGCAAGAGCAAAGAAATCCAGAGCAAGTGCCGCAAGCTCTCGTGCGTCCATCCGAAGGTCTGCCCGCACCTCCAAAAGGACCATACTCCCCAGGTCGAAATGCTTCGCAAAGCGCGCGCCCTACCTGGAATCAAAGGCATCCGGATCTCTTCGGGACTTCGCTATGACCTGTCGATTTCTGATCAGAAATCAGGCCAAGAGTACATGAAGGAACTCATCACGCACCACGTGGGCGGCCACCTGAAAGTCGCTCCCGAGCATTTGGACCCAGAAGTGCTTCATTTGATGAAGAAGCCGGGCCTTCAAAACTTCGATGAGTTCGTCAGCTACTTCGAGAAGGTTTCGGACGAGGTTGGGAAAGAACAGTACGTCGTTCCGTACTTCATTTCAGGCTTCCCGGGCACGACTCACGAGCAGATGGAAAAAGTTTACGAGTACATGAAGGAGAAAGGCTGGAACCTGCAACAAGTCCAAGCCTTCATCCCGACACCGATGACACTCGCCACCGCCATGTACTGGACCGGCATCGACCCCATGACCAAGAAGCCGCTCTTTGTCGCAAAAGAGTGGAAGGACCGAAAAATCCAACAAGCGCTGCTGCAACCGCATAAGCCGGAACACAAGCAAGTGCTGATGGAGTACCGCGACCAGAAGCGCAGGCGCGCAGTCGAAGGCGGCGTGAAGAAGGACTGGGGAACGTGTGACTCCAGAACGCCGGTCGCCCTGAAAAACAAGAAGAAGAGAAGCATCGTCGAACCGCCTCGCCACAAAATGGGGCCCAAACTTCTTCTGGACACTCGCTAATTTCCGAAACCACCGAGTAATCGAATGGCCCTGCATCGCTTATTTCCGACTCGAATTTACGAAGAGCCTCTGAAAGTGAGCGGCCAGGCCTCCTTGATGGAGCGACTCCTGCGGGAGTGCTATCAGCTTCGCGACGTGGACGCTGCGGGTCGCGCCTGGTCGAGGCGGAACTACCCAGGAGGCTACACTTCGTACGGCTCGCTCGACGAGTTGTTCCGAACCTCGTCGAACTTCGAAGCGTTGAAGCGCGGTCTGGATCGGCATGTCGCTCGGTTCGCAAAGGAACTCGAGTATGATCTTCGAGGCAAAACTCTCGAAATGAGTTCGCTTTGGGTCAACATCGTGCCCAAGCACACCTACCACGGCTTGCACCTGCACCCCTTAGCCACTCTCAGCGGAACGTTCTACCTTCAAGTGCCGCCTAAAAGCGGCGCGATTCAGTTTGAAGACCCGCGCCTGGCGAGTTTCATGGCAGCTCCCCCCAGAAAAACTTCCAGCCGAGCTGAAAATCAGCCGTTTTTCCGAATCCAGCCCAAGCCCGGCCAAGTCGTTTTGTTCGAGAGCTTCCTTCGACACGAAGTGCTTCAGAACCAGGACTCGGAAGACCGCGTCAGCATCAGCTTCAACTACCACTGGAACTGATGCCAGTAGAACTTTTCGTTTTGCGTTCCAGAGCTCGGACCAGGACCAAAACTTCAGACGAGGTTCCTGGCAGGACTTTTCTCGCGCGCACCTGAAATCCGCAGCGCTCGTAAAACCCCACTGGCGCAGGCGAGCAGAACAGGTGCACACCCGGAATTTTTTCTTGGCGCAACTTTTGATCCAGCGCCTGCAAAAGCAAACGCCCCCCGCCTTTGCCCTGCACGGCTGGATCAAGATTCATGTGAAGGTGAGCCGGATATTTTTCAGCAAGCTCCGCTTCCACCTCTTTCCCGAAAATTTTTTCAGGATCGGGATCGATTCGAAAGCTCCGCCTGAGCCACCTTCGCAGTTCGGGAGTCACCCATCCGTAGCGACCTGAAATCCAACGAAAGAATAGCCTCGTCCGCTGCAGCCAATCCCTCTGTTTACAGAAACGAATCGTATCGGGTGCAGCCGTTAAATATCCCAAAGCACGTCCATCAATTTCGCTCCGCAGCACCCACGTCCAATCCGGACGCAAAAGCTGGTAAGGCTCGACCCAGAAGTCCTCGAAAAACCGTCTACGTCTTCCGATCAAGGCCTGAACAGCGGGCGAAGTTTGAACGCAGATTTCGCGGACTCTGACCCAATCCGTTTCGCGGGCAGTTTCGACTCGCCATTCCATCTCGTCCTTCATCCAACGAGGATGCAGATTCATTGTCAAGACACGAGGTGCAGGCTAGTTTTTTCGGCATGAAAAACTCAGCGCGCCCCTGGATGAAAAACCTCGTTTGCAGTGCCGGATGGGTCGTTTTGCTGACGACTGTCCTGACGTCGCATTCCCAGGCAGCACTTGAAGCGCGCAGAGACGAGCCCGCTCTCATCTCGGTGGCTCCCGAGGCACTCCCCAGCTTGATCCCTGACGGATCACTTGCCGACCTAGCGCTATCGCTCGAACGTGAGCTCGGTGCGTGTCGGCAACTGCCGCAAGACGAGACTCGCGATTTCTCAGGACGGTCCGTCACTCGCCGAGAGTGGTGCACCGACACTTTGAGTGGACTCCTGCAAATCGTGAAGACGAGTCGGGATTTTACGGAAGTGAATCAGCAACTTCGAACCCGCTTTGACTGGTATCAATCCACCGGTCGCGCCGGATCGCGCCAAGTTCTCTTTACGGCTTATTACTTCCCGGTCATCCAAGCCACGCCAGCCCCGAAGAATTCGACAGTGGATTCCTGCCCTCACCCTCTTTACGCCAAGCCCGACGAGCTCGTGCAGGTAGACGAAGCGGGAAAAAAAGTGTGGAGAAGAAAATTCCCGGACGGCAGCATCGGACCGGCGTGGACTCGTAAAGAAATTGATCTGGATGGAGCTCTTCGAAATCGCTCGCTCGAATTGGCCTGCGTCCTCCACCCCCTCGACGCCTTCGTCTTTCAAGTTCAGGGTGCAGGCGCAGTTCAGATCCAACAAGCCGACGGATCCATTAAACGCCAGGTATTGAATTACGCTTCCGGAAACGGCCATCCCTACGTTTCGCTTCGCCGCATCTTGATCGAAGAAGGCGTGCCCGAGGAATTCTGGACCTTCCAGGGGATCCGGCGCTGGTTTGCTCAGTTCCCCGAGAAACTTCCCCCTGCGCTGTCAAAAAGCCCCTCTTACGTGTTTTTCCGCGAAGACACTGAGGGACCCTTGGGAACGACGGGAACGCTGCTGACCCCCCACCATTCCGTCGCCATTGATCCCAAAGTGTTTCCCCTGGGATCGCTGGTCTTTTTCCAAACGGAGCGTCCCCTGCCTCCCCCTCCCGGGGGTACTGGAAACGCCCAAACCTGGCGCCCCTTCAGTCGCCTTGCCGTGGCCCAGGACACGGGCGGAGCGATCCAAGGCCGCGATCATGTGGACATTTACTGGGGCGAGGGCCCCGATGCAGATTTCGCGGGTGGTCAAATGAAGCGCGACGGAACGCTCTACTTTGGAATAATCAAAAAATAATGGGTTTTGATCTATTATTCTGATGACTTAACGCACCCACAAAAAGAGGGATGAAGAAGATTTTGCGCTAGCTAAAAATTCCCCAATCGACTAATAACTCTCCGCATCAGAATAATTTGATTCTGAAGAGCCACGCTGGGGTCTTATGAGAAATCTCGCTCCCATCCTGACTGTGTTCGCCTCCTCCCTTCTTCTCTTGGCGAATCCTGCCGTAGCTTTTGAATCTCCCGATCAAATTACAAACGAATTCACTCCCACCGAACGAACTGAGCACCTCCAAACACTCATCGACAAAGCGAAGAACGATCTCTCCCCCTGGGATTTAAGAAATCTTCGCAACGCACAGAAAGCCTATCGTGAGGGCCGCAAAAACGAGGGCGATGAATCACTGGCTGACTTTCTGGTCGAGCACGAAGCCTTGCTGAAAGAGGGCGAAGAGAATCGTCCGCTGAATCGCACCGAGCGCAGCATGCTCGTCGAGATGATGAGCACGAAGTCGCCTGAAGCTCTGGCACAAGTAGCAAGCCGGATCGTGCACGGACTGCGAATGGAGCTTCATGAAGCCACCAGCAATAATACGCTGCGCCGGGGCTTTGCGGATGCGGTGATCGGAATGCTTCCGAAGCCGCTCCAAGTCCGAGCTTCGGAACAAGAAGTGGCCGAGATCGCGAGTAAGATCGATCATCAACTCGAGATCATGGCGAAGATGTTCGCTATCCATTCAAAAGACTCCGCGAGCACGAAAGAGAAAGCCATTCGGCACGCTGCGGAATTCATCAAAAATCCAAACCCCTTCAACTTAGTGATGGGGGACGCCCTTCAAGCAGTCGCCCTCGGTTATCCTTCGCTTCCACTGCATCATGAGCGCCTCGTCGGGGCGCTTTTTCGTTTTCAGCGCACTTTCTCCTTCCACACGCCGCTGGCTTCGGATCGTGATCGCGAAATCGAGCTGATCAAAGAGATCGAAGCCAAAGAAGGCCACGCGCGGACTCTGCAGATTTATCTGAATCGCGACATCGCAGTCGATGCTTCGGCCCGAACTTTAGGCACCTTGATGGTTGCCGGCGGATTCCTGAGCGCTGTCTCGACCGGCGGAGCTGCCATGCCTCTTTCGGCGAGCTTGATTGCAGGCGGCCAGGTGCTAGCCGGCGGCGTACTAGCCGCGACTTCGGTAGCAAGCTTGGGCGATCGCGCTTACCTGAGTGGCCCCCAAGCACTCCTGACGACCGAATCAGCCCTGGACTGGGCTTTGATCCTTTCCGGCCCGGCCAGCCGTATCTTCGGAGCCGGCGCGAAGGCTCTCTCGGGTAGCAAGTGGGTTCGTGGCCTGACGGTCTCCTCCACGATGATTCAGCGCCTCGAGACGGTCCGCAAGTGGAGCGTCCGCAGTGTGCTCTCCGCTTCGGCAGGTTATGGCGCCTATCAGGTCTCCTTCGCTGACTCGATTGCGAAGAAGACCGGACAGACCCCATACGAAGTCCGAGTTCGTGGAGCGATCTTCTTGAGCTTGGGCCTTTTGGGCGGCTGGAAAGAGCTCCGCCAAATTCGCTCTGAGCTCAAGGCCGGGCATGCGGCGATGAAAGCCGAAGGCGGCTTCATGGCTGGAAATCCAGTTGTCGACTGGTTCCGCACCTTGAATGGTTGCATCGGCAGCAAGACCAAGGACGAGCAGAAGAAACTTTTCAAAACCATCTTCTTCCGCGACCTCTCCCAGAACGTGGTCTTAAGAGCTCTCGCAGTCAAGACGGGCACCCTCCACATGAGCGAAATTCCGGTAGAAGCCGGGGCTTTCGCGATGTCGCAGATGTTCTCCTACGCAAAGACCAAGATCGTCGCAGGTCCGCAAGAAAAGTTCTTCACCACTTGGATGCGAGTTTCAATCCTGAGCTCGGGCCGTGCAGTCAGTGACGCCAGCATCTACATCGTGATGCCGGAAGAGTACCGTCCTCGCTACGGCAAGAAAACCGATCACGACGCCATTCTGAAACGCCTCAGCTACAACATGGCTTGGGCTTGGGGATCGACTCTGGCGAGCGTCAATTTCGATCAATTCTTGGCAGGCCTGGAATGCATGTACCCGCTCGGTAATACCGGTAAGGCCATGTACGGGGTACTTCGATACGGATACAACCAAGGCTGGGGCCTGGTCTACTTCGCAGGGCGAAATGCGACGATGTCCACCGAAGGACCGACTCAGTAACCGAAAAAGAATAGCGGACAGGGGTCCCTATCAAGCCCTAAAGCCTTCGTGCCGATTCGCAATTGGGGGGCAACCCAGTTTTACTGGACCCAAATTCGGAGCGTCAAAGGCATGGCACAAACAAAATCTCTCAAAGCTCGTCTCTTAATTATCACTTGCGGAACCACTGTGACCCTTGCCGCTGCATCGTGGGGATTTGTCAGATACTTTTCAAATCTGAGTCGACAGAGCACCCTAGCCACTTACGAAACTCATGCAGACAGCGTGGCCGACGCTCTCGCCGCCCAGTTCTACGAGCGCTACGGAGACGTTCAAGCCTTTGCCGCGAACGAAGCCCTGCAAAGTGGAAAGCCTTCGCGCATCACTGAGGCGCTGAATACTTATGTTTCACTCTACGGAATTTACGACACCATCTTGGTCGTCGACGTAGACGGGCACCCCGTTGCGACGAACTCGCGTTCTCCAGACGGTAAGCCCCTGGCGACTGACGAACTCCTCGCGAAGAACTTTTCTACTGCGCCGTGGTTCAAGGCCACGGTTGCAGGAAAGTTCACGGAAGATCAGCAAAAAGGTTTCCGTGGTACCTATTATGAACGCACCGAGATCGACGAGATCAGCTCAACGCTTTACGGCGAAGAAATGCACGGCAACAGCTTCAGTGCCGTGATCAAAGATCGCGCTGGAAAGAAGCTCGGCGTCGTGACCTGCCGCGCAGGGCTTCGCTGGATGATGGCAGCCCTCAAAGAACATCACGAAAAGCTTCGTCAGCATGGCTTCGGAGAAAGTACGATCACCCTGGCTCGAATCGCACCGGGCGCGACCCCTGATTCGAGCTCCTGGATCCTGCATCTGGATCCCAACGGCCAAAGTTCAGGGCCCGGAGCGTCACCCTCCCTGCTTCAGCGCTGGAGCCAGGGGAGCCGAGCTGCAGAGTTCGCTCAACACGCAGAAACGGGCGAAGGTCTGGCCATCGGCTTTGCCAGAATCAAGAGCGCTAAGTTCATTGAGTCGCTGGACTGGAGTGTCATCGTCCAAACTCCTTCCAAGTCGCTTTTGGCTTGGCTTGATCGAGTTCAGCTCACCTTTTATTCGGTATTCGGGCTCCTTTCGTTCCTTTTGATCACTTGGAGCATCCGAATTTCTTCAAAGATTTCCTCTCAGCTATCTGCCGCTGTCGGCCAGCTCACGATCGATGCAGGCGAGATCAAAGGCTCCTCTCGTCGGATGGCTGAAACGGGAAGCAGTCTTTCTGCAAGCGCAGCTCAGCAATACAGCTCTCTCGAAGAGACCGCTGCAGCAGTCGACGAGATCCACTCGATGGTGGCCAAGAACGCAGAAAACGCCTCGCAATCCAAGTCGGTCGCAGAAGAAGCATCTAAGACTGCCGAGCAAGGGAAGCGAGCCGTGAACTCGGTCCTTGTCTCAATCGAAGGAATCCAGGCCAACAACGAAGAGGTCATTCGACAGGTTGGCGAAGGCAACGAGCAGCTCGGAGAGGTGATTCAGGTCATTCAGGAAATTCACAATAAGACCAAGATCATCAACGACATCGCATTCCAGACGAAGCTTCTGAGCTTTAACGCTTCGGTCGAAGCGGCCCGAGCCGGCGAAGCAGGCAAAGGCTTCTCGGTGGTCGCTGAAGAGGTGGGAAGCCTTGCTCAATTGAGCGGCACGGCAGCCAAAGACATTGCCGACATGCTTCACACGAGCTCTGCTCGAGTTCGTACTCTGATTGAGTCCACTCGCGGAAAAATGGATCTGATGATCTCGAGTGGGCGTGAGCGGATCGAGGGCGGTATTCGCACGGTTCGGGACTGTAACGAGACGCTCGACCAGATCGTAACTCAAAGCGAAGAAGTCAGTCGACGCGTGAGTGAAATCGCTACCGCTAGCCGCGAACAAAGCCAAGGCATTCAGGAGATCACCCGCGCTGTGCGGCAACTCGAGATCGTGACTCAACAAAATGCCACCGGAGCACGCGATTCCGCCGAAGCATCGCAAACTCTTTCGCTTCAAGCCGATCGCCTCGATCAGCTCGCGAAAGACCTCTCGGCCACCCTCCAAGGCAGCGCGTCGATTCCCGATCGAATCCCAACGATTCCACCGATGGGCGGGTCGATGGGCAGCTCCAGCCCAACCGAGCCCCCTCAGACGAAGCTCCGCAAAGTCCTCCCCTTTCGGAAAAAACCCCCAGTGAATGCCACTCACGAGAAGGCGGGATCGAGTTCGAGCGAGCCGCTCAAAACGAAAAAAACCAGCACCCCCGTGCCGCTTCAGGCAACTGGAACCCATGCTGCGACACCCGTCCCGCAACATGACGATCCGCGCTTTGAAGACGTATAAGAAACACCGTCAGAACCCTGACGCGAGTTCGCCCTTCAGGAATTCCCCGTTCAAAAAAACCGAAGTGACAAAAACTGACACATGGACCGAACCGGCCCTCAAAGGTTAATCTTTCTTATCACTTCTTTTTCCTCCAGGGACAGACACAGATGAGCACCCCCGCTGGTTTCTCTCAAGACCCAAAATTTTTGAAGATCTTCGAAAATCTTCGCCTGATGCTGAAGAAGCATTCGCGTGAGCAGTTCGCGGGCTTCTTCAACGTCGAAGGCGTAACCATTCAGGACATTCCTTCGCAGGGCAACAAGGTACTGGGCCACATCCTGTCCAGCATCCTCATTCAAGGAATGGGCTTCCGAATCACCCTGAAGTACCACTCCGACTTGGCCCCGATGGTTCCCCTGTGCGTGAAGAACATGCAGGTGAGTCCGGACCAGGTGAAAGAACGGATGATCCGCGACTTCCTTCGCGAAGTGGCGAACTTAGTGGCAGGCGCCATTCGTGCCGACTTGGGACGAAATAACGTGGACGCAGGCATCAGCTTACCCATGTCGACTCGGGGCTTTGACGAAGTATTTTTTAGCGGCACAAGTCAGCGCAACAGCATCACTCAGACCTGCGAACTTCTCTGGGAAAACACCCGGGTGGTAGTCACCCAATTGGTAGAAATTTCAGACGAAAGCTCTTTGGACTCGATGCAGACCTACGATCCGAATGCCAAAGGCAATGCTGACGACATCTTTGAAACCTTGATGACCACCGGAGCTTAACTCGCCATGGAATTCGATTACCGCGCCTTTTTGCATGCCAATGCCCGCGTCATGGAAATGCTGGAAACGGCCAAGAGCCATGCCGACACCATGATCGATCGCCTTCCCGCTTGCTTGGCCGTCGTCGATGAAAACGGCGTGATCCTTCGTGGCAACGAAGAGCTCGCCAAGCTTTTGAAGCTCACAATGGAGTCGACCACGAACAAGAATCTTCTTCAGCTCCTCGACACGGAATCGGCCGCGCAACTCAGCGCGGCTCTGCAGACCTGCATGAAAGAGCAGAAAACGGTTCAGCTTGAGATTCCTTTGGGCGAGCGCGACCCTTCCGAGAAGAAAATCCGCCCGATCTTTCGCTGGAGCCTTTCTCCGTATTCAGACCGCGCCGAGCTCAAGCTGACAAGCATCCTGGCCTCCGACGTCACTGCACTTCGCCAGATGGAGCGCAGGAGCGTGATCTTGAACGATCTACCACTTGGCCTCCTCTCTCTGACTCCGCACGGAAAAGTAGGCGAGTTCTACACGGTCTACACCGCTAAGCTGCTCAGCCCTGACGTTTCGCATCAGGAGCTGGAAGGAAAGACGGTCAAGGAAGTGCTCTTCCTCGAGGATCGCAATCTTTTCACCCAGGAAGAAACAGACGCCATTCAAAAACTCTGGAGCTTAGGTCAGTGCGACTCGAAAGCTTTTGAGGAGGTGGCGAAGAACCTTC
>JACCDJ011324887.1_pt1 | contig 12114 bp, 11 predicted proteins | sample 7444481 | NCBI WGS metagenome assembly JACCDJ01 (sample SAMN15323435, study PRJNA562643) | freshwater metagenome | isolation source: river surface water | place: USA:Blue River Watershed | collected 2017-08-15 | reverse complement strand
TTTAGTAATCGTCTGCAGATGAGTGTGCCGGTCATGTAGCCAGAGACACCCATCGCAAAGCAGTATCCAAACCATTGCGTTGGTACGTCGAGCACTCGGATCAGTACAAACGAAGAACCAGAAATGAACATGAAAATACTGCTATAGGAGATCGCACCCGGAAAGGCGTAGGTCCAGAATTCACGCGAACCCAGCACAAGCCGGTAGTTCTCTATCAGACCAGACAAGCGTGTCGCTTCCGGATTTTTATGTTCGTTCGTCTCGGGCAGTCTGAGCACGCACGCCAGAAACAAGAGCGTAGAGAAAATACCGAGTGCAATGAAGGCAGCACGCCAGCCAAAGCTGACCTGCAAATACGATCCGAGTATGGGCCCGAAAATAGGTGCCAGCGATATCCAGGTGCTGGCTCGTGCAATCACGCGCGCACTGTGTTCCGGTGCATAGGCATCGCGCACAATCGCTCGCGCGACCATCACTGCGGCACAGCAGCCCAAGGCTTGCAGAAAGCGTGCAGCGATCAGCAGCTCAATAGATCGCGACAAGCCGCACAAAATGCTCGCTAGCAGATAAATTCCCAGCCCGGCGAGCAGTATCGGCCGACGACCAAAACGATCCGACAACGGCCCCACGATCAGTTGTGCGCCGCCGAAGCCAACAACAAACAAGGATAGCGTCAACTGTACTGTCGCCACCGGAACGCCGAAATCGGTCACCAGCGTTGGCAATGAAGCCAGATACAGATCCGTGGACAAAGGCTGCATCATCAGCATTGCCGTGATCAGCACGAGGATGGGCGCATGCGCAAATTGCGAAAGCGGCGGCTGGCTCATGAAATAAAAACTCGCACTTACTGACCGCGCAGAAAAAGCTTGTCGAGATCGGATAGCGCCAGCTGCACCCAAGTCGGCCTGCCATGATTGCACTGGTCTGCACGATCCGTGGCTTCCATTTGGCGCAGCAGCGCATTCATCTCGGGGATGCTGAGTTGACGGTTGGCTCGGACCGCAGTGTGACAGGCGAGGGTGCCCAGCAGTTCGTTACGCCGCTCCGTCAGTACGTGCGAGCCGCCGTATTCACGTACATCGCGCAGGATGTCGCGCGCCAGCGCCTGTGCATCGCTATTGGCAAGCAGTGCAGGTATTGCACGGATTGCCAGCGTTGTGGGGGACAGCACGGCCATATCGAAACCGAGTGCGGTGAGTACTTCGCTGTTCTCTTCGACAGTACCAATCTCAACGGGATCCGCAATCAGTGTCACTGGTATCAGCAGCGGCTGCAATTGTACCGATTCCGATTGCAGTGCGAGCTTGAATTGTTCATACAGAATGCGTTCATGGGCGGCATGCATGTCCACCAGCACCAGACCGGCACGATTTTGTGCGAGTACAAAGACACCATGTAGTTGCGCAAGCGCGAAGCCCAGCGGGAATTCATTGGCCTCGGCGTCATTGCTGACATGGCTACCCGAATTGAATGACACGTTCGACGAACCAGATACATAGGCCGCCAGCGGCGACGGGGGTGCAGATGACAAAGTGCCGCGGAACATGTCGCCATAGCTGAACATGTTTTGTGCCACGCCCAATGATGCTTGTCGGGGTTGATTTTGTATCCAGGGCAGGGCACCTGACGCAGCAGGCATGGGTGCCGGTGCGGTTCCTTGTGCCGTCGCTGAAGTGCGAGCCAATGCACGGCTGACTGCATGAAAGACGAATTGATGTACCGCGCGGCTGTCGCGAAAACGTACTTCGATTTTTGAGGGATGCACATTGACATCGACCAGTGCAGGATCCAAATCGAGCCGAAGCACATAGGATGGAAAGCGATCGCCATGCAGTACATCCTGATACGCAGCTCGCACTGCATGTGTAAGCAGCTTGTCCCGCACGAAGCGTCCATTGACATAAAAATACTGCGCGTCTGCTCTCGAGCGAGCGGCTGTTGGCAGCCCGACAAAGCCGTGCAAGCTCAGCGGCCCGGCGGCTTCTTCCAGTGGCAGGCGGGCCTGCGCGAATTCATCGCCCAATATGTGCGCGCTGCGTTGCTCGAGCGAGCTTTCCTGCCAGTGATCGACTGTCTTGCCGTTGTGGCTTAGCGTAAAGCGCACATCAGGTCGGGCCAGCGCGATGCGTCGCACGACCTCGGCGCAGTGGCCAAATTCGGTTTGTTCTGTCTTCAGAAATTTACGACGAGCAGGCGTATTGAAGTACAGATCCTGAACATCAATCACCGTGCCTTGTGCCCCGGATGCCGGCGATACCTTGTCGGGCGCGTGGCCGCTGATTTGCCAGGCATGGGTTTGCGTCTCGCTGCGCGAGGTGAGCGTCAGTTGCGAAACGGAAGCGATCGATGCCAGAGCCTCACCACGAAAGCCCAGCGTGCTGACATTTTCCAGATCGATCAGGTTGGCGATCTTGGAGGTCGCATGTCGCGCCAGTGACAAAGGTAATTGTTCAGGGGGTATGCCGCAGCCATTGTCGGTAATGGCGATTCTTTTTACGCCGCCTGCCTCCAGCCTGACGGTGATTTGCGTTGCGCCCGCATCCAGCGCGTTTTCCAGCAGCTCTTTGACGACCGCAGACGGGCGCTCGATGACCTCGCCGGCCGCAATCTGCGAAATCAGCTGATCAGGCAGCGGTCGAATGACGCGTTCGGCGGGGAGGGGTGTGCTGGTGGTCTGAGGCATTGCCCGATTATACCGAGGGTGCGACCACACTTTTCATGCGCGTGCTGTCATGCCATTCGCAGTATCAGCGTGTATCATCGGCGCTTTTTGCAGCTTCTCTCGAGCGGATAATGGAATTCTCACAACTTCTAAGCCTCGTGCTTCATGTCGATAAATCGCTGGATACAATGTTGGTGGCCTATGGGCCATGGGTGTATGCAGTGTTGTTTGCGATTGTTTTTGCAGAGACGGGACTGGTAGTTTTTCCTTTTCTGCCCGGCGATACGCTCTTGTTTGTTGGTGGTGCATTCTGTGCAAATGGCGCGATGCATGCCGGATTGCTTATCGTGCTGCTGATACTCGCCGCAGTCATCGGCAATACCGTGAATTACTACGTGGGTCGCGCAATTGGTCAGCAAGTCTATACCCGTAACTATCGCTGGCTGGACAGACAGTCACTGGAAAAGACCCATGCTTTTTTTGACAAGCATGGTGGCAAGACGATTGTTATAGCGCGATGGTTGCCCGTGGTGCGTACCTTTGCGCCTTTTGTCGCGGGTGTCTCCGGCATGAGTCTGGCGCGCTTTCAGTTTTATAACGTCACGGGCGCTGTGCTTTGGGTGGTGGTGCTGGTGATGGGGGGCTATTTCTTCGGCAATATCCCCGTGATTCGAGATCACCTGAATACGATTGTGTTGATCGGTGTGGCTGCGGCTGTGGTGCCGGTGGCGCTGGGTGCGGTGTGGCGGTTTGTTGCCAAGATGGGTAAAGGTGGGGCCTCTGGCGCTGCCAGCGACTGAGACAATGACAGTACTTATCAGGTCAGTGGATTCTTCCGCAAGCTTGGATGCTTGATCAAGTATTTGTGTATTCCACGCATCAGCGCATCTGCCATCTTGTCCTGATAGCTTTCATCCGTCAGCTTCGCCTCTTCTTCCGGATTTGAAATAAACGCCGTCTCGACCAGGATGCTGGGAATGTCTGGCGCTTTGAGTACGGCAAATCCGGCCTGCTCTACTTGCGCTTTGTGTAATCGATTGATGTTGCCGATTTCGCCCAGTACAGATTTGGCGAGCTTCATGCTGTCATTGATTTGCGCAGTGGTCGAGAGATCAAGTAGTACGCTGGCGAGTTGCTGATTTTTGCTGCGCAGATTGACGCCGCCGATCAGATCAGCAGCATTTTCCTTGTTGGCCAGCCAGCGGGCCGCTGTTGAACTGGCGCCCTTTTCTGACAGCGCAAATACCGATGAGCCGCGCGCAGTGGGTTCAATGAATGCGTCTGCGTGAATCGACACGAAAAGATCTGCCTGAATCTTGCGCGCCTTTTGTACGCGTACATGCAAGGGTACGAAATAATCGCCGTCACGCGTGAGCATTACACGCACATTGGGTTGCTGTTCAAGTCTGGTTTTGAGGCGGCGCGCGATCGAAAGCACGACATTTTTTTCATAGCTGCCGCCACGACCTACGGCGCCCGGATCTTCACCGCCATGCCCTGGATCCAGCGCAATCGTGACGATGCGCGTCAGAGCTGTGGGTTTGTCCTCATTCGAATCGGGTTTCGCGGTAGAGGGATTGTCGGCGGGAGGGCGTGAATCTGCCGAGGGCGGATTTTTTTGCAGGAAATCGGCAATCGGATCGACTGCATTGAGCGGGAAAAGATCAAAGATCAGCCGATGCTTGTATTCGCCCACGGGCTCCAGCGTAAATACCTGGGGCTGAATTTCTTCCTTGAGGTCGAACACCATGCGCACGACGCCAGGGCGGTTCTGGCCCACTCTGACTTGAGCGATGTAGGGGTCGTTTGGCTGAATTTTTGCGACCAGACTTTTGAGTTTGGTGTCCAGCTCCACGCCCTCGATTTCCACCACCAGCCGATGCGGATCTTTGACGATGAAATGAGAGGCCTTGAGCTTGCTGTCGTTTTCGAGGGTGACACGCGTGTAATCGGCAGCTGGCCATACCCGCACCGCCACGATGCTGGCAGCGCGCGCAGCGCCCGTCGCGCACAGCGACAGCAAGAGGGTGGCGCCGGCTTTGAGTACCGTGCGTCGTGACGCAGGTTTTACCTTGTCCAGTGGAGATCCAGGTGATTGAGGCATGTTGTGCCTTGTTCGGAATTCGCGCGCAATTCTACCGCACGGCCTTCACCTGCGACAGAGAGAAAGACATCTAGATCCGCCGGCGGGAGCAAGTCCTGAGCCTGTTCCGGCCATTCCACCACGCACAGGTGATCGCTGTCGAAATACTCACGAAAACCGGCGTCGATAAATTCCTCAGGGCTGCCCATACGATAAAGATCGAAATGCATCAGGCTCAAAGTTTTGCCCGCTACGCTGATTGCATAGGGTTCGACCAGGGTATAGGTAGGGCTTTTTACGCGGCCTGAGTGGCCTGCGGCTTGCAGCAGCGCGCGCGTGAGACTCGTTTTACCTGCGCCGAGCTCGCCGTGAAGATAGATTTTCAGTCCCGGTGTCAGCATGCGCGCGAGTGCCGCGCCCAGCGCTTGCGTGCTCGTTTCGTCGGGCAGTTGGGTGGTCCAGCGCTGCATCTCTTAAAATGATCCTTTTACAACGTACGTAGAGTTTTTATCAAAATGAGCGTCACGAAGCGGTGCGGTCGCTCGTAAACCGGCCTCAAAGCGTACAGCGGCATTTTGATAGAGACTCTTATTCATGCATCCCACTCAGTCAACCGATCTCGCGCAGGACATCCGGCAGTGGAGCAAAGCGCTCGGCTTTGCCGATCTGCGCATTACGGATGCCCGTCTTGATGGTGCACACGAACAGCTGCAACAGTGGCTAGATGCGGGCTTTCACGGTGAGATGGATTATATGGCAGCGCATGGCACACGACGTGCGCGTCCTGCAGAATTAGTCCCGGGGACGGTGCGTGTCATCAGCGCGCGCATGGATTATCTGCCGCAGCAGACCGATACCGATTGGCGTGAACGCGAAGCCCGGCGGCTGTCGGATCCCGATGCTGCGGTGGTGTCGGTATATGCCCGCGGTCGGGATTATCACAAGGTCTTGCGTTCTCGGCTGCAGCAGCTGGCTGACAAAATTGCTGCGGCCATCGGGCCCTTTGGCTACCGTGTATTTACCGACTCGGCACCCGTGATGGAAGTGGAAATTGCCCGTCGTGCGGGTATGGGATGGCGCGGCAAGCACACGTTGCTGCTCAATCGCGACGCGGGCTCGATGTTTTTTCTGGGCGAGATTTTTACGGATTTGCCTTTGCCTGTCGATTCACCCACCAGTGATCACTGTGGCGAGTGCCGTGCCTGCATTGATGTCTGTCCTACCCAGGCGATTGTTGCGCCGTATCAGCTGGACGCGCGTCGCTGTATTTCCTACCTCACTATCGAGCTCAAGGGCAGCATACCGACCGAATTTCGCCCACTGATAGGCAATCGCGTACTCGGATGTGACGACTGTCAGCTGGCCTGTCCATGGAATAAGTTCGCGCAGCGCAGTGTTTTACCCGACTTTGATGCGCGTAATGGGTTGGAAGGCGCGACGCTTATTGAATTGTTCGCATGGAGTGAGGATGAATTCAATCAGCGGTTGGAAGGCAGCGCGATACGGCGCATCGGACATGAACGCTGGCTGCGCAATATCGCGGTGGCGCTTGGGAATGCTTTGCGGAGTGGTGGTGATATTGATAGCGTTACAGCTAAAGCACAAACAGTGGCGGCTTTGAACTCGCGTGCAGATCACCCCTCGGTGATAGTGCGTGAGCATGTGCAGTGGGCATTGTCACAACAGGCCTCGGCGTCTGATTGAAGATCTGCTGAGTTTTTTGGACATCGTTTCGTGACGACTTTTTGCTGCACCTCGTCTTGCGTATGCGCCTCGGTCTCAATGGCTGTGTTTGCGAGTTGGTACGTGCGCTCTGGCTTATAGCCTTTGATTTCTTTTTGAAAATTCTCGTTTTGAACACCTGCCATCCGCTTGCCAATACAGTTTATTGACCTTACGACAGCAGCAATCTTTCGCATCCACAGCGGAATCTCAGTAATGATGCGGTCTGCGTCAAAACATGAGTAAAACTAGTTTTTAGGTGAGTCAGAAATAAAACGAAGAGCCGCTCGCAGGTACACATCATTTTTATCGCGCTTACCGACGGCCACAACCAGCACCACGACGGTATTGTCGTTAACTTCATAAACTAGTCTGTAACCGACACCTTTGAGCTTGATTTTATAACGATCCTTACTGTCTCTGAGCTTGGCTGAAGGGACTCTCGGCGACTTCAACCGCTCAACGAGCTTTTGCTTGAATTGCTCCCTGACGTTTTTATCAAGTTTGTTCCATTCTCTGTACGCTTGTTCATAAAAATCTAATTTATAGGTCATCGACAGAGACTCGAATTATTTTTTGACCTTTTCGAGATTCAGCTATGGCATTGAGCTCTAAATCCTCCAGTCGCTCCATCAGTGCCTCATAGGCTTTCGCAGGGACACAATAAAAGACCGGCTCATTCCGGTTCAGGATAGCGACAGGAAATCCTTCGCCAGCGGCAACTGTATCCATAGGATTCTTTTTCAATTCCGTAACACTCGCAGAAACGTTCGACAAAATTGTATGTGCCATCATTGTCCCTCTTGTATGAACTTTTTATGGTGCTCATACTAGCACTTTTAAAAATACTTTTCAATGTGCCATTGTGGGCGCTTGGCTCTTAGTGTTGTTTTGCCTATTTTCAAGAAAACTTTCTCAAATTTAGGATCAACGTCACAATTCCAAATGAATCGCTATGAGGAGAATTTTGTGTTGCTTACTACCTGATTGATTCCTGCGGAGGAAGGTGGCTGCATTGCTCTGAATCCGGAAACAGAGACTGCTCTCAGGGTGCGAATGTGGACGAAGCAATTGCAAACCTTAAGGGGGCGACCTCGCTTTTCATTGGAGAATTTCCAACGACATTTAGCGCCCATCCTTTGATAACTATTTAATTTGATTGGCCTGTCCAACGGTAGTCAAACCTGTGACCTACGGCTTAGAAGACCTTGGGGCCCTGTGACTTTCGTTGAGTATCTTGCTTAAAAAAATTCCGGACTGTAGTGAGCGCAAGCCGGGATCCGGGGACTTTATTAGTGCGCCAACATCAGCCAGACCGGCAGCGTGACAATCGACAGCAGCGTACCCGCCGAAATCAGAAAAGCCACCAGCGGTGCATTACCACCCATGCGGGCCGCCAGCACATAGGCACTTGACGCCGTAGGCAATGCGCAGAACATCACCGCGATTTGCAGTTGCAATGGCGGTAGCTCAAACCAGCGGCCGAGCGAGAGCGCAATTGCGGGCAGTGCGATCAATTTCACGCCGATGAAATAAGCGCTGATGCCGCGTGCCTGCGACAGCGCGTTCAGTTTCAGACCAGCGCCCACCATGATCAGCCCGAGCGCAATCGAGGCGCTGCCCATGCGCGATAGCGTTGTTGCGACTACGTCAGGCAGACTGCCACCAGCCAGATTGAACAAGGTGCCACTGGCGGTGGCGACCAGCAGGGGGTTTTTTACAATCTCGGGTAGCAGGGAGCGATTGCTGCCGTGGGCGAGTGCATGCACGGCGGCGGTATTACAGAGTGGGACAGCAAAGCCGATGATCAGCGCCATCAGCGATGTACCGGCTTCGCCGGCGAGCCGGAAAGCGATGGCCAGCGCGATGTAGGAATTGAAGCGGAAAGCGGTTTGCACGCCTGACTCGAAGATCATGGGTCCGGGCCGGAACAGGGGTTTGGCCAGCCAGCCCAATACGATGCCACTGGCTACCGCGATCAGTGCGACCTGCAGCAGCTTGCCGGTCGTATGAAAATCCAGCGGTGTCCGAGCCGTGGAAACGAAGAGCAGTGCGGGGAAAAGGATGAAATACACCAGCTTTTCCAATCCGGTCCAGAAGCTATCGCCCCAGTCTGTCAGGCGAATCAGGACGAAACCAATCAGGATCAGCGTGAAATCGGGTACCAGGAGGGAGAGAATATTCATTATTTTTATCGCATCCGGACCCGGATCTTACGATATTCCCTGTAATTGACTGCAGATTGGCCAATGAGAGGCAGGTTGTCATCCTGCCGCTGAGCAGACACAATACGCGCCGAGACCAGAATAGAGAGTCCCTATGCTTGATAGCGACTCCAAGAAACGCCAAAACCCCCTGATCCGCCGGAGACCCCATGAAACGCTGCTTTTTGTTCGCTGCATTCACGCTTGTCTGTTTTTTCAATGCGCCCGTATTGGCCGATGCGCCTATCGTCATCAAATTCAGCCACGTCGTCGCCAAAGACACGCCCAAAGGCAAAGCCGCTGAAAAATTCAAGGCGCTCGCGGAAGCGGCCACCAAAGGTCGGGTAAAAATTGAGCTTTATCCGAACAGCACACTGTACAAAGACAAAGAAGAACTGGAAGCGCTGCAGTTGGGCGCCGTGCAGATGCTGGCACCCTCGCTGGCCAAGTTCGGTCCTTTGGGTGTGAAGGAGTTTGAGCTCTTTGATCTGCCATTCATTTTCAATGACAAGCAGGCGCTGTACCGTGTCACGCAAGGGCCGATCGGTCAGGACATGCTGAAGAAACTGGAAAGCAAAGGCATACGCGGTCTGGCGTATTGGGATAATGGTTTCAAGATGATGACCTCGAATCGTCCGATGCGTGTGCCCGCCGACATGAAGGGTTTGAAGCTGCGTATTCAGTCATCCAAGGTGCTGGATGAACAGATGCGTGCCTTGGGTGCGAATCCGCAGGTGATGGCATTCTCCGAGGTTTATCAGGCGATGCAGACCGGTGTGGTGGACGGTAGTGAAAATCCACCATCAAATATCTTCACGCAAAAAATGCACGAGGTGCAAAAGCATCTGACTGTGACGAATCATGGCTACATCGGTTATGCAGTCATCGTGAATAAAAAATTCTGGGACAAACTGCCTGCCGACATACGTACCCAGCTGGAAGCCGCGATGAAGGAGGCAACCGATTATGCAAACAACATCGCGCAGCAGGAAAATGATCAGGCGCTGGAGAATATTCGCAAGTCAGGCAAGACCGTGATCTATGTGCCTACGGATGCCGAGCGCGCTGAATGGCGTAAGGTGCTGGTGCCTGTGCACAAGGCTATGGAGGAGCGTATTGGCAAGGAACTGATCGCTTCTGTTAACAAAGCTACGGCTGCGAAGTAAGCTTGCACTGTTTGTGTCTGCTCGTTCAGTGCGTATGCAAATCTGAATTTGAGTTGTCTGCATAAGCTATGAAGTGAGCGAATGTACTTAGGTAAAGCAACGACGCTGGATCCCGGATTCCGCCGGGAGCGAGTGGGGAATTCGGATCGCATGCGATCCGCCTACGCAGCAGTCATCACATGCAGGTGATGACTGTTGAAGAGCTGTCAGCCTCAACTACGTCATCCCGGCGCAGGCCGGGATCCAGCGTCTTTCGTATTGTCTACGACGAGTTTGATAATGACAAAAAATAAGCTATTCAAGACGCCATTGCACTCACCGATGAAATACCCCCTATGAAAATCCTCGATCATCTCGAAGAGTGGTTCATCGCAGCCCTGATGGGCGCTGCAACACTGATCATTTTTATCGCGGTGTTGCATCGCTACGCCTCGGGCTTGGCTATCCCCGGGTTGCAGGACTGGCTGCTGCAAATGAATACCAGCTGGGCGCAAGAGCTGACGATTTATCTGTTTGTCTGGATGGCGAAGTTCGGTGCCGCTTATGGTGTTCGCACTGGTATTCATGTGGGCGTGGATGTGCTGGTGAATCGACTGGATGAGCGCAATCGTCGCGGTTTCATCTTGTTTGGCCTGCTGGCGGGCGCAGTTTTTACCGGCATTATTGCCAGCCTGGGTGCCGATTTCGTTTACGAACTCTCGGATACTTCCAGCACTTCCGAAGTGCTCGAGCTGCCAATCTGGATCGTATATTTGGCGATTCCCCTGGGTTCTGCCTTGATGTGTTTTCGTTTCCTTCAGGTTGCCTGGCGTTTCGCACGCGGTGGTGAATTGCCGGTCCATGACCATGCCCATGTCGAAGGCCTCACCGAAGATGCTGTGGAGGGTCGCCAGTGAACGCACTCTTCATCTTTGTTTTGCTGGTCGTGCTGATGCTGACCGGGATGCCGATTTCGATCGCGCTGGGTCTGACGGTACTGAGTTTTCTGTTCACGATGACCGATGTGCCGGTGCAGGCCGTGGCACTCAAACTTTTTACTGGTATTGAAAAGTTTGAAATCATGGCCATACCCTTCTTCATCCTCGCGGGAAATTTCCTCACGCATGGGGGTGTGGCACGACGCATGATCGAGTTCGCGACCTCCATGGTAGGTCACTGGCATGGTGGGCTGGCCTTGTCCGGCGTGCTGGCTTGTGCGTTGTTTGCAGCGGTGTCAGGTTCGTCGCCAGCGACCGTGGTGGCGATCGGCTCGATACTCTTGCCGGCGATGCTGAAGCAGGGTTATCCGAAATCATTTGGCGCCGGCGTGGTCACGACGTCTGGTGCGCTTGGCATTCTGATACCGCCGTCGATTGTGATGGTGATGTATTCGGTATCGACCAACACATCGGTGGGCAAGTTATTTATGGCGGGTGTCATACCCGGTCTCTTGCTGGCGTTTTTGCTGGGCCTGACCACCTGGGTGCTGGCGCGCAAAAAAAACTATCCTCGTTTGCCACGCGCGAGTGTCGCCGAGCGCTGGCGTGCTTTCCAGCGCAGTGTCTGGGGCTTGCTGCTGATCGTGGTGGTGATCGGCGGTATCTACAGCGGCATGTTTACCCCGACCGAGGCGGCGGCCGTATCGGCGGTGTATGCGTTTTTGATCGCGGTCTTTGTCTATAAAGATCTGACTATCCGACAGGTACCGAAAGTCTTGCTCGACTCTGCCTCGATGTCGGCGATGCTGCTTTACATCATTACCAACGCCGTACTGTTCTCTTTCCTCATGACCAGCGAGGGCATTCCCCAAGCAATGGCCAGCAGCATCATGGACATGGGGCTGGGTATGGTTGGTTTTCTGCTAGTCGTGAACTTGCTCTTGCTGTTGGCCGGGAATGTGATGGAGCCCTCATCCATCGTGTTGATTATGGCGCCTATACTGTTCCCGGTCGCGCTAGCGCTGGGCGTGGATCCGGTTCATTTTGGCATCATCAAGGTGGTCAATATGGCAATCGGCATGTGCCATCCACCTGTTGGCTTGAATTTGTATGTGGCCTCAGGCATCACGAAGATGGGCATCACCGAGCTGACGATCGCTGTGCTGCCTTGGTTGATGACGATGATAGGTTTCCTGTTGCTGATCACTTACGTGCCGCAAATTTCGCTGTGGCTGCCTCGACTGGTTTTTGGCAGCTAATCTCGGTAGCTGATTGAGAAAGTGAATATGAAGGCGTTTGCCACTGATATTTTTTCTGCGATTGTGCCGGCACCGTTTGGTGCGATTGGCATACGGAG
>JACCDJ010869834.1_pt1 | contig 12116 bp, 9 predicted proteins | sample 7444481 | NCBI WGS metagenome assembly JACCDJ01 (sample SAMN15323435, study PRJNA562643) | freshwater metagenome | isolation source: river surface water | place: USA:Blue River Watershed | collected 2017-08-15 | reverse complement strand
TTGTAGAAGCGGAATACAGCGAGGCGAGAGCCAAGTTCCCTTCTTTCAAAGCCGGTGATACCATCAACGTACACGTACGTATCAAAGAAGGTAACAAGGAAAGAATCCAGCAGTTCCAAGGAACTGTCATCCAACGAAAAAACCCCAACACCAACGGTGAGACGTTTACCGTGCGTAAAATTTCCAATGGAATCGGGGTAGAGCGTATCTTCCCAATCATCTCCCCAGCGATTGAGCAAATCGACCTGGTAAGAGAAGGTAAAGTGAGAAGAGCTCGTCTATTCTACTTGAGAGGACGTCAAGGTAAGGCGGCTCGTATCAAGGAAAAAATCAGAGCAAGACATTAAGTCTAGCCAAACCCAAAAAAAGCCCCGTACGCACGGGGCTTTTTTTATCCTTTGAGATTTAAAAAATCTCAAAGGATTTATTTTTTAACGCGAGTTGAATCAGGGAATTGACCTTTACTTTTTTTTCAAACAGTGACCATTTTGCAATCCATTTCAAGAATTTAACCTTCGAGGTCTGGGAGTAACCTTTGCTGTTTTTTTCAAACAGCGAAGGTTTTGACTTTAATCCCTTTCATGTAGACCTTCGAGGTCTAAAAGACCTCAAAGGTGGACCGCAAAGGTCACTGACAAATTCCTATCTTTGTGGGCTTAGAAGCCAAAACCAACATGACTAGAGAAGTTCGCGTACGATTTGCCCCTTCCCCCACCGGTGCACTCCATATTGGAGGATTGCGCACCGCCCTCTACAACTACCTTTTTGCCAAAAAAATGGGAGGGAAGTTTCTCCTCCGCATCGAAGATACCGACCAAACGCGTTTTGTACCCGGCGCCGAAGAATACATACAAGAATCCTTAGATTGGTTGGGCATCTCTCCCGACGAAAGCCCCTGGAAACCAGGATCGGTAGCCCCCTATCGACAGTCTGAGCGCAAGGCAAGCTACATGCAGTATGCCCTCGAACTTATCGAAAAAGGACATGCCTACTACGCCTTCGATACGGCAGAGGAACTTGAGGCCATGCGGGAGCGCCTTACCGCCGCACGCGTACTGCAGCCGCAGTACAACAGCATCACCCGCAGCCAAATGAAAAATTCCCTCACTCTCTCTCCAGCAGAGGTGAAGGAACGCTTGGCTTCGGGAGATCCCTACGTCATTCGCGCCAAACTTCCCCTCAAAGAGGAGGTTCGCCTCCACGACCTGATCCGAGGATGGGTCATGGTGCATTCCAGTACCTTAGACGACAAGGTTCTCATGAAGTCGGATGGCATGCCTACCTACCACCTGGCCAATATTGTCGACGATCACCTGATGGGGATCACCCACGTGATCCGAGGTGAAGAATGGCTTCCTTCTGCTCCCCTACACGTACTTTTGTACCGTTTCTTTGGTTGGGAGGAAACTATGCCTCAGTTTGCACACTTGCCCCTACTCCTCAAGCCAGATGGCAATGGCAAGCTCTCCAAGCGTGACGGCGACAAATTGGGCTTCCCTGTATTTCCACTCAATTGGGTGGATCCATTCACTGGAGAAAAGTCCAGTGGCTTTCGCGAAAATGGATACCTCCCAGAAGCCCTGCTCAACTTCCTTGCTTTCCTCGGTTGGAATCCTGGCGATGAGCGTGAAATTTTCTCTTTGGAGGAATTGGTAGAAGCGTTCTCCATCGAACGAATCGGCAAGTCAGGAACCAAATTTGACATCTCCAAAGCGAAGTGGTTCAACGAGCATTACCTCCGAGGCAGCTCCCTAGAGCAGCTCGTCAGCTACCTCCAAGAGGACGCCAAAGCTTCAGGAGTAGCGATCCCCAATGACAAAGCAGCAGCCATTGTGGCCCTGCTCCGTGAGCGAGTAACATTCCCTGGGGACTTTTGGAGAGATAGCCAGTTTCTACACCAGGCCCCTAGCGAATTTGACTCAGAAGTAGCCACCAAAAAGTGGAATGCGGATGCAGCGACCCTCTTGCAAGCTTATGCGCAGACCCTTGAGTCTGGAGTAGCGGCTCCTTTTGATGCGGCTGCCGCCAAAGCACTACTGGAAAGCACCGCTGAAGCACAAGGTATCAAATTGGGCAAGGTCATGCAGGCAGTTCGCCTCGCAGTTACTGGCTTGGGTGCTGGTCCTGACCTTATGGAAGTTTTCGCAATTTTAGGTACACAAGAGGTATCCAAAAGAATTCGATTTGCGTTAAATACGCTAGCAATTGTAGACTGAGATGACCAAAAAGAAGAAAAAAGATGAACAACCTCGTGTACATGAGGAGTTGAAAGGCTTCAAGATGGAAATCAATTCCTTTGGGGAGATCTCCTCCAGCCTACCCATTGAAGCGATAAACGCCTTTCTAAATAAAAACGTCGAGGACAAGAAACTCAAAGACCGAGAGGACTGAGACTACGACTTTCTACTTCCTAATTCCAAAGCCCATGCGTATTCGCCTTTTCCTGTTCCTTATTTTACTCTGGCTTCCAATTTTAGCCTTTACCCAAACCGCTACGGTTACCGGAACAGTGAAAGATGCTGAAACAGGAGAGTTACTCCCTTTTTGTTCGGTATTTATCAACAACACCACCGTTTCTACTGCCACCGACATGCAGGGAAACTATACCCTCTCTGGCTTGGAAGCCGGAACGGTGGAAATCGGATTTTCTTTTTTGGGCTACACCGCCCAAACGCGAACGGTGACGCTCAAGCCAGGAGGGACATTTACGCTTAATTTAAACCTTTCTCCCTTGGAACAGGTGCTTTCCGAACAGGAAGTCAAGTCTTCTCGAGATAAAAGTTGGGAGCGCGACCTCCGCAAATTTCAAAGTCTTTTTTTGGGAATAGACGAGGCCACCGCACAAACCAGCATACTCAATCCCTGGGTAATTGACTTTCCTACACCCACGGAAAAAGGAACTTTTCTGGCTCGTGCGGAGCAGCCTATAGAAATCGAAAACCGCTTTTTGGGGTATAAAATTACCTTTAACCTCAAGGAATTTGTGGACGCCCCAACAGCTTACCGCATTGTGGGAGCAGCGCGTTTTGAACTCCTATCTACCGATTCGGAAGCGCAACAAGCCCTTTGGGAGAAAAACCGAGCCAGCATCTACCAGCGCTCTCCGATGAACCTCTTTCGAGCGATCACCAAAGGCACCTACGAACGGGAAGGATTCTACCTGTATGGGGACAAGGCAGGAGGCTCTGCAAGCATGAATCTCCGAACGGACATTTTTGCCAATGAACTGGGAAAGTCTGTGGTGCCCTACAAGGCGGATCCGCTGGTCATTCCAGGAAGTACGTATGGGGAGTACTTGCTGCAACTCAAAGGACGCATCGAAATTCACTACCAGAAAGGATTTGCACAAGCCAACACGTACCGAGATGCCCCTTACCCCATTTCCTGGCTGGAAGTAAAAAGTGGTCAGGTACGCGTTCGGGAAAATGGCACAGTCCTCAACCCAGAGGATCTGGTTTTCTCAGGAGATATGGACCGCAAGCGAATTTCAAATTTGCTTCCCCAGGACTACGATGCGGTGAAGGCACTGTTGCTTCAGGATTTGGCCAAAACAGCTAAAAACTCCCAAGAAAAGGTGTACCTCCATACCGATAAGCCCTACTACTATGCGGGAGATTCCCTCTTCTTCAAAGGATATTTTGCCTACGGCAACCCCTACTTAAGGGATGAACTGAGCAAGGTGCTTCACGTGGAAGTGATTTCTAATGAACGAGATATTCTCCTTGCAAAGAAATTTCCGATTCGTGATGGTATTGTAGTTGGAGATCTACTCCTGCCCGACTCACTAGATGCAGAGCAATATTTTCTGAGGGCCTACACCAATTGGATGCGGAATTATGGTCCCAACCAGTATTTCATGCAAGCGCTTCCCATTTTGAATCCCTACAAGCGCATAGTGGCATCCGAGGCTTTTGACCTATGGAAAAATCAAGGAGTTCAACTGCAGTCAGACAAATCGAATTTCGGCCCCAGAGAAGAAGTAAGCCTGCGTCTGCAGCTGAGTGACGCAAAAGGCCGGTCAGCCCCAGCGACACTTTCCGTAAGTGTATGGGATGCGGAGCAGTTGGTACCCATCCGAAGGGAAGCAGACATGGGATCAGTCCTCCAGCTAAGTCAAATTCCTGAAACATTGGGAACAGAACGATTTTCATATCCCATCGAAACTCGAATTACCGTCAATGGGAAGGTCACCGACGAGAAAGGCAAGGGTCAATCTACTGAAATCACTGCTTTTGTCAATGATTTCCAGGGGATGATTAGCTTGACTTCCAATGCTTCGGGTGACTTTGCGTTAGAGAATATGGAATTTTATGGATCCCTGCGTTTGGGGCTCTTGGCTGCTGACAAGAAAGGAAGGTCTCTTCATGTGCAACTTCAAGAACAGCTTAAGGCTCCAGTGGTCTTGCCTCAGGTAGCGTATTTCCCCAAAGTTACTACGCTGGCGACTCCTGCAAAAGTTCCTGAGCCTGAAGTGGCTAACCCTGAAGCCAAAGGGGAAAAGGTGCAACCAAAAGCCATCTATGGCAATCCAGACTATATCCTAGAAGGAGAAAAATTGACCAAAACAGGTAGTACTACGGATCTGGTGAATAGCTTGGTGGGTAATATTCCAGGTGCTCGAGTAACGCTTGTGGGAGGCACAGGACAACAAACTATCCGACTTCGAGGGGGAGCAGTTTCAGCCTTGGGGTCGATGGAACCGGTTGTCATGGTAGATGGCGTAGTACTTGTAGGTGGTGGTATGGCAACAGCTGCAGATAATATTCGAACGATCAATCCCTTTGACATCGATCGGGTGGAGGTAGTCACTCGTATGGTTCCGATGCTTGGAGACCAAGGACGAAACGGTGTCATCGCCATCTATTTGAAAGATAAGTTGGACGAAGGACAGAGGAATTCGTTGGAAGGAAAGGGAATAATCACCTATACGATAGAGGGTTTCCAAGTTCCAAGTGATTTCATCCCCCGCACTTATGGTCCTGACAAAATGCTGTCTGAAAAGGACGATCGACAAACCCTGTATTGGAATCCGTATTTGGTGACCAATGAAAAAGGTGAGCTTGCTCTTTCCTTTTTCTCCAACGATCTAGGAGGCCCCGTGATTGTGGAGGTACGTGGATTAACTGTAGCTGGTGAACCCATACAGGGGACGTTTAGATTGAATAAAAAATAGAGTAAATGATTATCTGCAATCCTTTCAGTTGTTCAACATTAGGATTTACTACTGCAGATGATCGACGACAGCTGTCATACCTCGGTTTACTGACCAACTACAGTCCAGAGTAAATTTTCTTACCCATCAAATCTTAATATCTTTGATTACTGGTGTTAAGGCAGATAGACATCCTAGTAAATACAAAAAGTTGATAGCTTCAATTATGGTTAAAAAGCTGTTGGTGCTGGTTTTCCTCCTCTTGCCTGGATTGGTGTGTGCGCAGTTAAGCGTCGGCCTCCGAGGAGGGCTGAGTAGCAGTTCTTACAGCTACCAGGCCACTGCAGGCACTCGGGTTAAAAAAGTGGAGGGTGTTGCTGCTCCAACCTTTGCTTTTGTTGTTGAATATTTTGACTCCAAAAATGCAGGTGTAGAACTCAACATCCAGCAGATCACACTCGGCTTCGCCCAAGTCAATGATGCTGGGAAGGTCAATCAAACCGAGTTTAGCTACCTCAAATTTCCCATACTAGCAAGTATTTTCGCTGGGCGGTCCGGGCGATTTCAAATCAAATTTGGCCCACATTTCGGGGTGCTAAGACAGGCAGAGGATATTTCTAGGGAGTATTCGGGCGCTACTCCTAAGGAGTTGCCTACTTATGGACAGCCTGCAGACAGACCCAACAAGCGCATGTATGGCTTGACGGGAGGGGCAGGTATTTCCAAGCTTTTTGGAAAATCTACTCTGGCTGCCGAGGCACGTTTTGCCTACGACTTTACCAATCCAGAGTCGCAGGATCGAATTTTTGATATGAGTTCGACCAACCTTGAATTTACACTAGCCTACTTATTTCGTGTAAAGGAGCGCAAGTCAAAAACTCCTTGACCGAAGCTTTGGCAAGCTTGACAGGAGTCAATACCTTTACAATCAATCCTTTTCAATGTACGCATGAAAATACAGGTGATCAACGGCCCTAACCTCAACTTGCTCGGCAAGCGAGAGCCAGAAGTGTACGGAAGTGAATCCTTTGAAAGCTATTTTGTCCAGCTCCAAGCACAGTTTCCTGAAGTAGAACTTTCCTACTTCCAAAGTAACGTGGAGGGGGAGTTGATTAACAAAATCCAGGAGGTAGGTTTTTCGGTAGACGGGATCATTTTGAATGCGGGAGGCTATACCCATACCTCGGTAGCCCTTTCGGATGCAGTGGCTGCTGTGACCACGCCTACGGTGGAGGTACATATTTCCAATTTGTATAAGCGAGAAGAATTTCGCCACAAAAGCATCCTCTCCAAGTCCTGCGTTGGCATGATTGCTGGCTTAGGATTGAAAGGCTATGCACTGGCTGTACAATATTTTCTAAGCACTGCTACTAAATGATTACTTTTGCCCCCGGACCTTCCAAGGTATACGATGCGTTGCCACAATACCTGCAGGACGCTTATGCCCAAGGGATACTTAGCGCCAATCACCGCAGTTCGGTGTTTATGAATTTGTATCGGGATACCGAACAGCTTTTTCGTGAAAAGCTGAACCTTCCTGCCGACTATACCTTGCTTTTTACCTCTTCAGCCACTGAAAGCTGGGAGATCATTTCCCAGTCTCTAGTAGAGCAGTCCAGCTATCACTTGTATTCGGGGTCCTTTGGTAAGAAATGGTTTGAATATGCCCAGCATATTCTTCCAAATACCCAGGGAATGAAGCTTGCTGCCAATGAACCCATACCTGTGGATCACTTGCAGGTTGGTGCCGAGGTAGATCTTTTGGCAGTCACGCAAAACGAAACAGCAAACGCCTCCCAGGTGCCCATGTCTGTACTTGGGGAACTGGCAGCTCGCTATCCCGATAAGATGATTGCAGTGGATACGACCTCTTCCATGGGAGGCATCGCCCTGGATTTTTCTTTGGCAGATGTATGGTATGCATCTGTTCAAAAATGCTTTGGACTACCTGCAGGTTTGGGAATTCTCTTGCTTTCGGGTAAGGCCAAAGAAAAAGTAGCTCGAAAGGGGGAAAAAGGCCGTTACAATAGCCTCAGCTTTATGCTAGAAAATGCGGCAAGCTATCAGACACATTACACCCCCAATGTGTTGGGGATTTACCTTTTAAATCGGGTTTTGAAAGATATGGAGCCTATTGCTCAGGTAGATGAGCGGCTTCGGCAGCGAATGGAATCCTTAGAACAGGCTATTAGTCAATCGGCGGTATTCCAACTTTTAGTTGACAATTCTGCCACTCGTAGTACGACGGTAGCGTCGGTAGCTGGGGAGGAGCAGGCCATTGTGGCGGTTAAAAAAGCGGCTGAATTGGAAGGGATGCAGCTTGGGGGAGGCTATGGCCCACTTAAATCCACAAGTTTTCGAATCGCCAATTTTCCAGCGATCACAGATGCAGAGTTTATGCGTTTGGTAGATTTTTTGAAACAGTACTAAGCCTGTTCAAAACCGCTGAGCAAAAAAAAGTCCCGTAGATTGCGGGACGTTTTTTGTGGGATTAGAATCTTTATTCCTTTTCCGTAGGATTATCCGTTTCGGCGCCTTCCAAAACTTCGCCTTCCTTGCTGGCGATGACCGCTGCGACCACTACGTCGCCTGTGATGTTGACTACGGTCCTAAACATGTCTAGAATTCGATCAGGCGCCATGATTAATGCAATGCCTGCTGCTGGGATGCCAATGGCTTCGAGTACGACAATGAGCATGATCAAGCCTGCACCGGGTACGCCAGCCGATCCTACTGCCGCCAAAGTGGAGGTCAATACAATCATCACTTGCTGACCGAAGGTGAGTTCCATGCCGAGCGCTTGTGCTATAAATACGGCGGCCACACTTTGGTAAAGACTGGTACCGTTCATGTTTACAGTGGCTCCTAGGGGAAGCACAAAGCTGGAGATGTTTTCAGACACACCCAGCTCCTCTTCCGTAATCTTCATGGTGACGGGCAGGGTAGCATTACTGGAGCTGGTAGAAAACGCGAGTAATTGTGCAGGGCGGATGGCACGGAAAAAATGACCCACGGGAACCTTGGTCATGAACTTGAGCAAGAGTGGGAACATAACTACCATGACAATGAAAAGACCTGCCAAGACGATTAAGCTGTATTTGAGCAAAGCCAAAAGTAGCGTAAGGGCCGAATCGGGATCGTCTCCAGCAATCTCGACAATCAAGGAAGCCATCAATGCAAATACACCATAAGGTGCGATGACCATGATGTAGTTCACGATTTGGGTAATCACCTCGTTGAACCCGTCAAAGAAGGCCATGACTGGTTCTGCTTTCGATCTAGGAATTTGCAGCAGGGCAATGCCCGCTAGGATGGCAAAGAATACCACTTGTAGCATGGCTGCATTGTCTGTAGTTGCCAAAAAGAAGTTTTGAGGCACCATGTCAATCAAGGGCTGCAGTGGGCTTTGTTCCTGAAACTGCGAGGCTGATGCTGCACGCTTACCAGCATCTCCTTCATACAAGGTCATGAGATTTTCTCTTGTAGAATCAGGTAAAGCTGCCCCAGGTTGGAATATATTTACTAATGCCAAGCCGATGGAAATGGATACCACAGTAGTGGCTAAAAACAAGAATAGCGTACGCCCACCTATTCGACTCAGCTTGGAAATGTCCCCCAAGTTGGATACGCCGATGATCAACGAAGCTAGCACCAGCGGCATGGCAATCATCTTCAATCCATTGATGAAGATGGTTCCAATGGGTTTGATGTAATCCAAGGTAATCCACTTAGGCATTCCCGTCTTGATGGAGATTAGGCCAAAAATCAGACCAAGAACCAGTCCGATGATAATTTGCGTGTGTAAGGGTATTTTTTTCAAAACGGGGTTGGGTTAAAGGGCTTCAAGTTTATTGGTTTTGGATAGGAGAAGGTAGTCGGCAAGCACAAGTGCTGCCATCGCTTCTACGATGGGTACGGCTCTGGGTACGACACAGGGATCGTGTCGGCCCTTGCCACTTACAGTCACGGCTTCTCCGGCCGTATTGACTGAAGATTGGTCTTGCATCAGGGTAGCTACTGGCTTAAAGGCCACGCGGAAGTAGATATCTTCCCCGTTGCTGATACCTCCTTGGATCCCACCGGAATGGTTCGTGAGGGTATGGATTTTGCCATCTCGCTGTTCAAAGATATCGTTGTGTTGAGAGCCTCGAAGGGTCACCCCTTCAAAGCCGCTTCCGTATTCAAAACCTTTGACGGCATTGATACTTAACATGGCTTTGCCAAGCTCAGCATGTAGGCGGTCAAATACAGGCTCTCCTAATCCTGGAGGGCAATTTTTGATCACACAAGATACAATCCCGCCGATGGTGTCACGATCCTTACGAACTTGATCGATATGGGCGATCATTGTTTCTGCCAATTCTGGATCTGGACAGCGAACGATATTGTCTTCCGCCAAGTCCAAATTCAGGGCAGTATAAGGTGTTTCAAGCCGGATTTCTCCCACTTGGGAGACATAAGCTTGGATGCGGATTCCTTTGGTGGCGAGTAGCTGCTTAGCAATAGCTCCTCCTGCTACGCGAGCGGCAGTTTCGCGGGCACTAGATCTGCCTCCCCCGCGATGGTCGCGGTGGCCATATTTTTCAAAGTAAGTATAATCAGCGTGAGAAGGGCGAAAAGCATCTGCGATGAGTGCGTAGTCCTTACTTTTCTGATCTTCATTGGGAATCAAGATGCCAATCGGGGTGCCGGTGGTTTTTCCTTCAAATACTCCAGAGAGCAATTCGATTTCGTCTTCTTCTTTGCGTTGGGTGGTAATTTTGGATTGGCCGGGCTTGCGGCGCTGCATTTCCATCCGGATTTTTTCCAGATCAAGGACCAAGCCAGCTGGACAGCCATCTAGGATCGCTCCTAGTGCTTTTCCATGCGACTCGCCAAAGGTGGTAAGTCTAAAAAGCTTGCCAAATGTATTGCCCATTACTTTTTTCGGAAGATGATTACTGCCAAGAGAATTAGTGCCCCCAGAAGTAATACATTGATTGCGTTGGTAAAATAGTACTTATATCGCTGGTTTAAAAATTGGTTGCTTTCAGTGGCGATTTTATCGTAGATGCCACCAAGGCGCTGACCAGACAAAGCCTCATTAATTTTGGATTCACCAGTCACCCGAATCAGTGCTTGGGGTTTGAGTGTGTCGTACACTTCACGCTCAGGGTCAAAGTAGATCCAGCTGAAATATTGATCCAATGGGTATTCTCCGGCTTCATTCAGGGTGACAAAGTAGTCAAACTCTTTGATGCCCGATATTTGTCCATAGCCGCGGTTGATTTGCTGACGCACATTGGGGTCAAATGTATTTAGATTTGTGCCAGGAAGACGCTTTGGAGCAGCCAGGGAATTGATATTTCCGATTCCAGCAATTCCAAAATTATAGTTAAAGCCTTCTCCAGTTTTTGCTTCCAGCGTAGTGATGTTTTCGCGAAGCTGAAAGATTCCTACCGGCACCTCACTTTTTAGCGGGTGAGGAGGCAAAGGCTTCACGGTGATGGTTTTGGGGCTAGAGTAAAAGGTTTTGAAGTCTTCTTGGCGATTGGCTCCAAATAGAGATGGGTTCTTGGCTACCTTGTACTTGATCATTTCCCAAGGCACGCGTGGAATTTCTATTTTTCCTTCAGAGAAAGGAAAAAATGTACTTTCAAAAACCTTGAATTTCACCCATTTTTTGCCATTCCGCTCTACGGTTTGGGGTTCAATGGTGGTGATGCTGAAGTTTTCTTCCCAGGCATTGGTAGGTTTTAGTTTCTTCAAGATGGCATCGAGCTGTTTACCTGCTTCATAGAATTGAAAAGGTGCCTGATTTTGCTCGGACATAAAAAAAGAGATGTCCATTGTAAACCCTTCGCCTGCAAACACTTCACTTTTGTCGATGTTGACCGCAAAAAAAGCATCGTCAGCAATTTCCACAAATTCAGGGATTCCTTCATTTCTGCCGAAAAAATCTGCAAAGGGGTCGAAGGCATTGCCCCCGCTTGGAGCACTTGCAGCAGCATCGGTGACTGTAATTCGTTTTCCTGGGGATGAAGCAGCTTTGCCGTTGATCAGTACCGAAAATTTGGGCAAGGTAAACTGGCCTTTTCGAGAAGGCTTGTAATACTGGATGATGCTGTTGGAGCTACTCATCTGTCCGTTGATGATATTCATCGAGGAGGACTGGGAGATGCCTTGCTTTTGAAATCCAGGGATCTCAGGAAATTGATCGTAGGACTTTATTTTTTCGTTGGAAAGGGTGACTTTGATTGTAAAAGTCTCGTTGATGCCGAGTTGATCAGGACCAAGGTCTACCTTAATATCCTGTCCAAATGCCTGAAACGATAGCAGTACGCCAAGGCAGAAGAAAGTCAATACATGTCTTGCAGCACTCATCATGGTTACGAAAATAGAGTAATTTCAGCTAGGTCCCTCAAAATAACGCAACATCTTGGGATATGCCGCCGTACAAAAACTTAAAATCAGTTAATCCTTTCAAAATTTTTAGACCATGCTGGATTACGTAAAAACTATTTTACAGAAAGTAAGCTTCAATAGGTTTCTTTTCGAACGAGAACTGAAAAAAGGAATTGGGTACTTACTTCCCGAAGAGTTTTTAGAGTTTAAAGTTTGGTGTTATGCGAAGTTTGGCCACCTGCATCAAACCATTTTGCTGCGCCATGTTGGGCCTCTTGCCTTGCTTCCAAGTGCATAAAAAAACAAATCCCCTGAGATTTTGACATCCCAGGGGATTTTTGTGGTGGTTTAGTTTTTAGTCTTTGGTAGCAAAATCGGGATAAGCGCGCATCTGGTGTTCGTTGATATCGAGTCCTTCAATTTCTTCCTTTTCATCGACTCGGATCCCTACGGTTCGTTTCAAGGTGAAAAAAATCAGCCAGGAGCTACTAAAGCAAAAAGCACCTACCGCTGCAAGTCCAATGAGTTGGGAAAGCAGCTGATTTAATCCTGCTAATTCTCCAAAAATCCCCACGGCAAG
>JACCDJ010232677.1_pt1 | contig 12119 bp, 9 predicted proteins | sample 7444481 | NCBI WGS metagenome assembly JACCDJ01 (sample SAMN15323435, study PRJNA562643) | freshwater metagenome | isolation source: river surface water | place: USA:Blue River Watershed | collected 2017-08-15 | reverse complement strand
TATTTGGATAACGATAGTTACTATGTGAATCCAAAAACGGGAGGTTATAAGAAAATAGGTGAACCGGGTACGGAAAATTTATTAACTAAATTCCCTGGTAAATTTGAAATATGGACCGGTAGAAAAATAGTTGAGCAATATCTTGACGATGACCTTTATGAGACAATGATTGTCGATGACTCATTCTCTCAATCTACATTTTTACTTTCAAAGTTGGTACCAACAACTTATGAACGTATTGCCACAATGGGTACCGCTACATTATGGAAGATTATTATGTTGGCTTGGTCATATGAAAACAATTTAGCAATCCCCGCTAAACAAGAAAGACGTGGTATTACGGGTGGATTATCGAGATTATTGAGTGTCGGTTATTCAAAGAATATTGTTAAGTTTGACTACGCATCACTTTATCCATCAATTCAATTAGTTTATGATGTATTTCCAAAATGTGATGTTATGGGTGTACAAAAATCGATGTTAAAGTATTTCCGTAACATTCGTATTAAGTACAAACGATTGGCCGGTGAGTTAAAAGATAGTGACCCCGTAGCAGCTGAAATGTATGACCGTAAACAATTACCTATTAAGATTTTTATTAACGCATACTTCGGTTCATTATCTGCACCACAAGTATTTCCTTGGGGTGATATGGATATGGGTGAAATGATTACATGTACCGGTCGTCAATGTTTACGTATGATGATTATGTTCTACATGAAAAAAGGATATAAACCATTGGTAATGGATACGGACGGTGTGAACTTTGAAACACCAAAGGATGTAGATTCTCACATTTATATTGGTAAGGGTAATAATGAATTAGTTGAGGCGGGAAAAGAATATAAAGGTATCGAAGCAGATACTGCCGAATTCAATGATATTTTTATGAGGAATGAAATGGGATTGGACGTGGATTATGTCTCACCAGTAACTATTAACATTTCTCGTAAGAACTATATTATCAAACTGATTAAAAAAGGTAAAGAGAAAATAAAATTAACAGGTAATACCATTAAATCAAAGAAGTTACCAACGTATATTGTGGAATTTTTGGATGAGGGTTTAAAACACCTATTGAATGGTGATGGTCATGAATTCCTTGAACTTTATTATGAATATGTTGATAAGATATTCAACAAACAAATTCCTTTGTCAAAAATTGCAAATAAAGCACGTGTTAAACAAACGGTAGAGGATTATAAAAAATACGTGAAGAAAACCACCAAATCGGGTTCTTTGATGTCAAGACAGGCACATATGGAATTAATCATGATGAATGATTATCCTGCCGGTCTTGGTGACACAATTTATTATGTCAATAATGGTGATAAGAAAACTTCAGGTGATGTACAAAAATTAGCAAAGCCAACAAAGAAACAACAGGAAGAATATTTCAATAAATTCGGAACACAAATTCCCGAAAATTATATTGAAATTAACTGTTATATGATTGATGAAAAAGAAATCACCGCAAACCCTGATATGTTGGGTGATTATAATGTTCTTCGTTATTTGAATACATTTAACAAAAGAATTGAACCATTATTATGTGTTTTCAAACCTGAAATACGGGAGGATATTCTTATAGAAGACCCTAAAGACAGGCAATACTTTACAAAATTACAATGTGAACTTGTTAATGGTTATCCTTTAAAAGAAACAGGTCAAGACAATTTTGATGAAGTTATGACTTTATCTGAAATGGAAGTGAAGTTTTGGAATAAGATGAACAGAGACCCATTCTATATGTATGTTGAAGATAGTATAAATGAAGTTGACCAATATTGGGTTGATTTAAATAGAGAGGTGGTTAGAAATAATGCGAAGAGTACTGAGAGCAATGAAGATGAAATTATCATTGAACAAACAGATAATGAATTTGCGTTATATACTATTGAAGATTAAATCGGAACTATTGGCGAAATAATAGGTCTAAACTTCAACGATTTATTTAAGTTCTCCGCTTCGGTAGCTTTTCTTTCAAGAATCTTTTCGGGGCGGAGTCTTTCTAATCGTTGTGTTAATTCCTCCAATAATTTAAGTTTTTCATCTTTACCCTCAGTAAGTAATGATGTGTAATCTAATTTTAATTCAGAATCAGGTACTTTAAGGTCACCACTAAATTTACCCCAAATACGACCTAAACCTTCTTTTGAATAAGCAATAAGATATTTTCTAACCCAGTTTTGTGCCGGTTTATTTAATTTTACCCATGTTAAAGTTTCAGTTTCAACATCCGAAGGTAATTTTATAATATCTTTATTTTGTTCTAAACACTCATCTCTTGTTCTTGTATCAGTTTCATAATACCAATACCATACTTGATAATAATTTGACGCTATAGAACCAAAATCAAATCTACCACCCGGTACATTATACAAGTGAACTAATTTAGTTCCTTCAGGTCCTGCTGTAATTCTGTATGTTAAATCTCCACCAATTAAACGGTTTTTGATATTTCTATCTTGCATTCTCAATAACAAATCAAATGCCGGCATCATAAAATATGAACCCGCCGAACCAATTTGATGATAACCACCAATACCACCAAAACCAACGCCACCTAAACCACCAAATCCACCAATGAATGGGTCAATAATTGAATCTGTTAATTCTGCTCTTGTAAACCATAACAACTCATTAATTTCACGACCTGCTGGAATCACATATGTTTGTGTACCACCTGTCAGTGTAATAAAATCTTTCTTTAAAACATGAGGTCCATTAGCTTGTAAACCAACAATTTTTGAATATGAATATGTAAATTGTGTTTCGTAATCTAAACTTCTTGTTGTAAATGCTCTTGCTAAAGATGCGGTGTCAACATCCACACCGGCTAAAGATGACCATTGTGATTCAATTAACCAATCAGAAACATATTGTTCATATTCTGAAATGGATAATTCCAAAAACGTATCCATCTGTTCTTCAGTTAATTCAATACCTCTTACGGGCATCCCTAACAAATGAAAGACCTGAGTATATAACTTTTCTTTTTCTTCTTGTGTTATGATTTGTGTTGCCATAATTTGTTTTATTTATATAAATAGTTTATATTTCGGTTATGAATATAAACCAAAGGTTAAAAGAGTTAAAAATTGACCCTTTAATGAAAACTTCACTCACCGAGGAGTTATCGATTATATTTTCAAGAAGAAGTAATATTAAGTTTTACATATCTGATAAAATAAAAAAAATTTTAAAAGATGTTTATAATCCGATTGGTATGTGGTTACAAAATCCCAAATCGGAACTAGAAGATTATGGTGTTGTGATTGATGGTGTTTGGTCATCATTAAATCAAAGTGATACAAACTATTCGGGACATTCATTAATTTTCAATAGATGTAATAAGTATTTGGTCAATTTATATAGAGAAAAAGGTATTGAGGAGATAGTAATTGATGGTGAGGTTTTTTCTTACAAAAATTTAATAATTTTCAACATCAACGATACTGAAAAAGAAATATTACAAAAAATAGATAGTATTTTTAAAATAATTAATTTTAAAAAGAATGATATATTTTTTTATGAAAAACCTTTCTGTAAGGTTCTAATGGAATTATATGATAAAACAATGTCATTGGGTGATGAAGCCCAAAAATTCTATATGGATAGAATACATAACTTTTTTGATGATTTAGTTGATGTTCTTTCTTCAAGTGGTAGAGGTGATTATAACGATAGAAAAGAAGGTGTAGATGTTTGGAAAACACATACGGATAGAAAAACAACTGACCAAATAAAAGGTACTTGTAAAATAATTGAAATTAGTGATGGTTTTTTAATTAATTCAAGTATTAGTCAGAATTCAAGATGTGATTATTACGTTTTTGTTTGTGTTAATGAATCCATCCATATATTTGAGAATAATATTAAAAAAATAAAAATAACAAATGATGGTGTAATTTTTCCAAAAGAATTACTCTACAAAAAAGAAATATATAATGTATAGTATATTAAGTGAAATTGTTAAATTTTGTGGTACCAAAAATATCGAAATGAACATTACATTAAATGGTGAAAATAATTTTTCATCACTCGATTTAAATAATAATGACTACACATTGTGTATTAATCAAAATACCGGTGATGAAAAAATTAATGAATTTTTAAATAACGAACTATCGAATTTAAAGAATAGCTTTAATTAAATCTTTACTGAAAGATTCTGAATATTCACCATCACCCATTACTTGGTCAATAATATTCTTTTTCTTTTGTAAAATGTTATAAATAATTTTCTCAATAGTGTTTTCGAATATAGGATAATAAACGAGAACACTATTTTTTTGTCCATAACGATAAGCTCTATCTTCACCTTGTGAGTGGTCTGCCGGTACAAATGACAAGTCGTTCATAATAACAACTTCGGCTGCTGTTAATGTAATACCAACACCCGCGGCTTTAATATTTCCAATGAATACTTTTATTTTATCATCATTTTGAAATTTGTCAACAGAGTCTTGTCTTTTATCTTTACTCATACGACCGTCCAATGTTACAGAATTCTTTTTGTATTTCTCATGTAACATATCCAATGTCATTGTAAAATTTGTTAGTACTATTACCTTTTTACCTTGTTCAAGACAACGGTCAATTAATTCACAAGTGTATGGAATTTTTTCATAGGAAATTAGTTGTCTGATTTTCATTAAACGATTAAGAGTAACTGTAATGGTGTCTTCTTCTTTTTTCTCATTACTGATTCTCATAAAATCTTCCAATTCTTCATCATACATTTTGGAATTAAGTTCGACAAATATAGGTGTAACTATTTTTTCAGGTAAATCTAAGATATCAGTTTTCATTCTACGAAGTACCACATTTTTTGTTAGTTCTCTTAATTCATCCAAATTACTTGCACCACTTGTATTCCATACTTTTCTATTTCCCACTCTAAATTGAAACCCTTTACAATATCTTTTTACATATGTCTGCCAATTTAAGGTTAATGGTGAATCGACAATTTTTAAAAGATTAAAGTAATTGATTGGTCTGGAAGTCATCGGTGTACCCGTTAATAACCAAACTTTTGGTATTTTATCCAACACATCGTTTAGAAGTCTTGTTCTTTGTGCCGTATTGTTTGAAATATAGTGAGCTTCGTCTACGATTGCCAACTCAAAGCCGGCATTAACCAACAGTTTATAATCATCACTATCTTCGCTGTTATCTGTTGAATGGTAATTTTTAATAATGTCATAATTAATAATATAAAAATCAAAGGTTGAACCCCATTTACGACCCTCGACAATTAAAACTCTTTTGTCTGAGTAGTTTTTTATTTCCCTGTCCCAATTTATTTTTAAAGACGCTGGACAAACAATAAGTACTTTCTTTGCTCCTGTTTCTAATGCCGCAATTACCGCTGAAGTTGTTTTACCAAGTCCCATATCATCAGCCAATATAAATTTGTCATTTGCTAATAATTTCTCAATGGCAATCTTTTGATGGTCCATTGGGGGTCTTTGATTGTACTTCGAATAATCAATCTCGTAATTTAATTTTTTTTCTTGTTGAACAACTGCGGCTTTAGGTAACCAAAAAGAATGTAATTTCTCATTTTCGGTTATTTTTCCCCATATATGAAAGGCTTTATCTGATTCACATAATAATTTTTCACACCAAATATTTTCAGGTATGGATGGTAATAGTTTTTCATCGGCAATTTTTTCACCAAAATTACTAACTATGTTGATGTATTTTTTAGCAACCTTAGGTTTTACATCTTTATATTTTATAACATATTCGGATTGTGGTCTTGTTAATTTAAAATTTTTAACATCTAAAAACTTTTGTTTGTATTCTAACAATTGGTTGTTTGAACCCTCATATGATAAAAGAATATTTCTCGCTTCAATTTCAGGAATATTTTTCTCCATAATAAAATATAAATAAATAGAACGTAAAACTGAACTATTTATATGGATATGGAGAGTAAATTACCTATCACAAGATTATCTAAATTTTTGTCTCATGACGATTTTGATTTAAATGTTCAATTGGGTCAAGAGTATCTACATGGGGATTTGAATATGAAATTGGTTTTATATCGTGTAGACAAGTCAAAAACAAGTGTTGATGCTGTTTACGGTGAAGTAAATAAAGACCAAATAAAATATTTTCCACCGGTGGAATTTAACGCATTAGTTCAAATTGCCGGTCCTGAAAATAAAACCTACAAAAATGGTTTAATCAGATATAATGAACCGGGTAATTTGACTTTATCTGTGTATATAAAACATTTAGAGGAATTAAAAATTGATGTTTCTTATGGTGATTTTATAGGTTATCCTGAAACTGAAGAACGAATAAGATTTTACACCGTTGTTAATGATGGTAGAGTAACATCAGATAATAAACACAGTATGTTTGGTTACAGACCATTCTATAGAACAATATTGTGTGCACCTGTTCAAGAAACAGAATTTAGAGGAATTTAATATGGGAGTACCTAAAAGAAAAACAAATATTAGTGTATACGGGGATTTATCGGGTAAACCGGGTGAGGGTGTTTTATCTAAAAGACAAGAACTTTTGGATAGAATCACTAAATCAGATACAAATTTACCTGACGCAGTTTTACATGATGATTTGGACATGGGTATGTTAGAATTCATTAAAAAGAATTTTGTAATAATATCCAATGGTGACGCAATACCTGTTATTCCTAAAATTTTAACAATACAAAGATGGGCGGAATTTGAGAATACATGGGAATTTACAGATGAAGACCAAAATATTAAATTACCTTTTATTGCTGTAATTAGACAACCCGATGTTCAACCGGGAAGTAATCCTATAGTACAAAGAAATATACCCGATAGAAGACCGGTATTTTATGCATCAGTCCCTACATGGAATGGACAACAAATGGGTGCCGATATTTACAAAATACCTCAACCTGTTGCGATAGATATAACTTATGAGGTTACCATTGTTTGTACCGCATTTAGAGAACTTAACAAATTTAATCAAAAGGTAATGCAAAAGTTTGCTTCTCGTCAAGCATACACAACTGTTAAAGGTCATTATATACCGATTGTTTTAGACACCATATCCGATAATACACCTATGGAAACTTTGGATGGTCGTAGATTTTACATTCAAAACTACAAATTCACAATGTTGGGTTTCTTAATTGACCCTGAAGAATTTGAAGTTAAACCGGCAATCAGTAGATTATTTTTACTAAATGAATTTGCAAAAGAAGGTGCACCTAAGAAAAAATATCTTAGTAAAACTATTGATATCACGGTTGCAACTTTTCCGGGTGATGGTTTACAAACACAATTCAGTGTCGGTGAAAGTATAGGTATTCTATTTAACGTGTCAGTAAATGGTCTCCTACAAGAAAGAGATGTTGATTATTTTCATGTTGCATATACCTCAAAAATAACTTTTGTCGACCCACCATCTGATGGTAGTGTTGTTACTATATCTTACTATAAGGGAAGGAATAATGTTATCATTGATAATACCGGTAAAATATTACAAGTATCTACTGAATATTTTACATATGATGGTTCTACTTTAATTTTTACTTTAGATAACGCAATAAATAGTATTGTATCTGTTGATATAAACGGTTTGAAGGAGGAAGAGGGTTCAGGTTATGATGTTAGTGGTACAAAGACAATTACTTTACTTGGTGCTCCGTTTAATGGTTCAGTAATTGGTGTTACATATTTGTACTAACTCTCACCATAAATGTCTTTTTTTTTGGGTTTACAATATTCTTCAATAAATTTTTCCAAAACTTTATAAATTTTTAATCCATTCTTATCACAGTGTGATTTTAACATCTCATGATGTTTTTCACTGATTTTAACATTTTTTGTTCTATTTTCCATGTGTTAGGATAATTAATTATTCTTTAAGATAAATAAATATCTTTTAAAAAATTTTCCTTTAATCTTTCGTAAAAACAAAGATATTTATAAGAAAACTAATAAAAATATTAACCAAACATTAATCAATGGCAAATTCAAATAGAGTATTCGTATCTCCAGGTGTTTACACATCGGAGAAAGATTTAACTTTCGTAGCTCAAAGTGTTGGTGTAACGACATTGGGATTAGTTGGTGAGACATTAAAAGGTCCGGCTTTTGAACCGATTTTAGTATCTGACTTTGACGAGTTCCAAACTTATTTTGGTGGTACATCTCCTGAAAAAGACGGAGTAGGAAACCCAAAATACGAATTACCTTACGTAGCTAAATCTTATTTACAAGAATCAAATCAACTTTTCGTAACGAGAGTATTAGGTTTAACAGGATATCTTCCTGTAAAAACTTATGGTATTAAAACAATCGGTGGTGTAACTGTAACTGATTTGGTGTCACCAACATCAACAGGTGTTACTATGTCTGCAACTACCGCAACAATTACAGGTTCAACAATATACGCTGAATTATCAGGAAAGACATCTACTCAAGATTCTACACAATCAGTGACTGAATATATTGTCGAAACATTTAGTGGATATACAGGTGCTGACCATGGTAAGTGGTTCTCAATCGGTTATTTAACTACAGGTGCAACGACAGGTGTGACAACAAGTTTAGAGCAAACTTCACCGGCAGACTTAAAAAATAATACAGATTGGTATAATGTTTATTATACAAAGACAGGTGCAACTATGGACACTATTGATGGTGTTTATTCGTACTTGTTTGTATGGAATTCAGGAACAACAACATTTGATGTAACAAGATATAAATTCGACGCCGAATTAAATACGGATTACCACAATATTACAGTTGCGGCTTTACGTTCAAGAGGTTCATATAGTGGTCAAACTTTGGGGTTAGAGGTTACTGCAAATACAGGAGTAACATTATCTACAACAGATGCTGAAACAGACCCGTTAGCTGAATTTACATTAAATGTTACAGGTTCCACTTCAGGTGTTAAATCATTTACTTGTTCATTAAGTTCTACTTCATCAAAATATATCACTAAAGTATTAGGTACTAAAGTTTATGATAAAGGTAGAGCGGATTTTCCTTTATATGTTCACGAAGTATATCCTAGCTTATTAAAAACAGCCTACGAAAAAGGTTACATTATAGGTTTGAGTACTTCATTGGCATATGAGGATGAAGGAACATCATATAGAACACAATGGGACACACCGGCATCGCCGATGGTGGTTTCTGAAGTTCGTGGTGGTAGTGTAGACGAATTATTCCAAGTTATCACAATTTCAGATGGTGAGGCGGCAAATACACAAGTTAAAATTACAATTCAAAATATTGACATCGATTCTGGTGATTTTGATTTAATAGTTCGTGATTTTAATGATACAGATGAAAATCAAGTTGTGTTGGAAAAATTCTCGAGATGTAACATGAATTCAGTTTCATCAGGATATGTTGGTAGAAAAATCGGTACATCAGATGGTGAATATGAATTACGTTCAAAATATATTATGTTAAGTATGGCCGATAGTCATCCTGATAACGCGTTTCCAGCTGGTTTCAAAGGTTTCACTTCTAACACAAGTTTCTCAGGAACAACTTTAGGTAGTGCATTATTCAAGACCAAATACTATGTAGCTGGTGATGTTACAGGTTATGAAGCCGATGGTACAGCAATTACATCAAGTGGTGACAAGGTGAAAAAGGTATCTTTAGGTTTATCATCACAATTTGGTTTTGATAGTGACTTATTGAAATTTAAAGGTACAGCGGCGGCTGGTGTAACATACGGTTTCCACTTGTCAAGTCAAGCGGCAACAATTACAGGTTCAACTCCTTCAGGATACGCTTATCAATCATCACCTTATGATTTGGAAGGTACTGATAAAGGTTTATTGTCAAACATCAATTACCGTAAATTCACTTTCGCTGTGAATGGTGGATATGATGGTTGGGATATATACAGAAACGTAAGAACTTATGGTGACGATTACGTTTTCAATAAGTCAATATATACATCAGGAAATACTGCTAACGGTGGTGTGTTTAGTACAACCGCTGGTAACTCTGATTACTACGCTTATTTAGATGGTATTAATACATTTGCAAACCCTGAAGCTGTTGATATTAACTTATTCGCAACGCCGGGTATTAACTTTGAAACACATAGTTCATTAGTTAATCAAGCAATTGATATAATTGAGAATGAAAGAGCAGACTCACTTTACATTATTAACTCACCAAACATTACAGGTACAACAGGTGCCGACCAAATAGTTGATTCATTGGACGCTGTTTCAATCGATTCTAACTACTCTGCAACTTATTGGCCATGGATTCAGGTAAGAGACACAGATAACGCAACTCAACTATACATTCCACCAACAGGTGAAGTATTGAAGAATATCGCATTAACTGATAATGTGGCTTATCCTTGGTTCGCACCGGCGGGTTATACAAGAGGTTTAGTAAATGCAATCAAAGCAACTAAAAAATTAACTAATGATGAGAGAGATACTCTATACAAAAACAGAATCAATCCTATCGCAACATTTGCAGATACAGGTACGATTATTTGGGGTAACAAAACATTACAAGTTAAAGAATCTGCACTTGACAGAATTAACGTAAGAAGATTATTGTTAAGAGCAAGAAAATTAATTTCAGCAGTTGCGGTAAGATTATTGTTCGAACAAAACGATGAGCAAGTAAGACAAGAATTCTTAAGATTGGTTAACCCAATTCTTGAATCAATTAAGAAAGAAAGAGGTTTAACAGAATTTAAAGTAACAGTATCAAATGACCCAGAGGATATTGATGCAAATACTTTAAGAGGTAAGATTTATATCAAGCCAACTCGTTCTCTTGAATTCATTGATTTGGAATTCATCATTACTCCTACAGGAGCATCTTTTGAGAACATTTAATATTGATACAACAAAAAAAAAGGAGATACTTTGTATCTCCTTTTTTTGTGCCCCAGTATACTGGTACCAGTATTACTAGTATTTATTTATATTAGCTTTAATATTATTAATTATTTAATTAAATAAACTAGATATATTAAATAATAATTTATACTGGAACTAGATATACTGGGTGTTGTAAAAAACTAACGAATTTTTTTCACAAAGTCAAATAAAAATTTGAAAAAACTCAACTTTTTTTAAAAGTGTATATTTATTAATAAAATAAAGAAAACAAAACTAACAAATACAGATGGCAGATTTATTAATGAAAATGCCGGTTCCGTTTGAACCGAAAAGAACTAATCGATTTATTCTTCGTTTTCCTGCAACTATGGGAATTAACGAATGGTATGTTACTTCAACAAAGAGACCTTCAGCTAAAATTACTTCAGTTGAAATTCCTTTTTTAAATACTTCAACTTATGTGGCAGGAAGATTTACTTGGGATGAAATGACAGTTACATTTAAAGACCCAATTGGACCTTCAGCTTCACAAGCATTAATGGAATGGTTCCGTTTACATGCAGAATCTGTAACAGGTCGTATGGGTTATGCTGCTGGATATAAGAAAGACATTGAATTAGAGATGTTAGACCCAACAGGTGTTGTTGTTGAAAAATGGCGTATTGAGGGAGCGTTCTTAACTTCTGTAGATTTTGGTACTTTAGATTATTCTCAAGATTCTATTGCAACAATCACAACAGGATTGAGAATGGATAGATGTATTCAAATATTTTAATATATTAAAACCGGTGTCCTATTTAGTAAATCTGTCTAATAGATTGCCGGTTTTTTTATGCACTCTATTTACATTATATAAAAAATTATTTAAATTAATGTTATGGAAGAATACAGAATAGACCCGTCAATTTCATATGACGTAGTACAATTACCAAGTCAAGGGTTATATTACCCAAACAAGAAGAAGTCAGTTAGGGTATCTTATCTAACTGCTTCTGATGAAAATATTTTATCATCACCAAGTTTAATAGCAAGTAACGGAACAACTGATGAATTATTACGAAGAAAAATCCTTGATAAAGATATTTCTGTGGATGATTTAGTTGATGAAGATAGAATGGCTATTTTAATTTTCCTAAGAAACACCGCATTCGGTTCAGATTATACAATTACCGCATATGATTCAAAAACACAAAAAGAATTTGAATATGTTTGTGATATATCGTCATTAAAAATTAAAGATTTCACATTGGAGGCTGAT
>JACCDJ010760481.1_pt1 | contig 12127 bp, 21 predicted proteins | sample 7444481 | NCBI WGS metagenome assembly JACCDJ01 (sample SAMN15323435, study PRJNA562643) | freshwater metagenome | isolation source: river surface water | place: USA:Blue River Watershed | collected 2017-08-15 | reverse complement strand
ACTTACAACCCGCCACGAGACTATATCTACGTCGCGCAAAGCAGCACCGGCGACAAGGTCATCACCAACAGCCTCGGCGACGGATTGGGTAACTTCAACTCCGCCGCGACGGCATCGCTCTCGCAGGCTGCGCAGGCTGCCGTCGGTGGAGAGGGATACTATTACGCCGCCGTCTGCTCTCATGACCGATGGGAATTCTCGGTTCCCGCGCTGCTAGGCCGCACCATCGGATACCTTCCGGGTCAAGTCTCGTTCACGAGCAAGGTCCTTTTCGGTTCCACGGCAAATGCAAAGATCACCGGGCGGGACTACGCGGATAACGAATTCCTCGCGGCCGACCGGTCGTTTTCGTGGAACTCCGCCGAGGGTGCCAACGGCGCGCACAAGTATGGCGCCACCCCGAACGGCCAGTTTGTTGACCGCCCGTGGCTCGCAGACTACTGCACTTGGCTCACGAAGACTGAGCTTATTGCATGGATGCAACGCGTCAATATCGTCACCTACACGGATGACGACATCATCGCGGGCTCGTCCATCATCGCGGCGGCGGTGTCGAGCATTCCGGCGGTCATCGCATCGACGGTCGTTGTCCGCTTCACCCGTCGCGCGGCGGTTGACCCCAACGATATCGCGCTTCGCGTGTACTCTTACTACATCACTTTCGCGGACACCGCTGGCGTCATTAATCAGATCGGCACGCTGGCCGACCCCATCACGATCACTCTGAAGGACGCGGGCTAAGATATGTCGATCACGAACGTACAACTCAACGCCGCGAAGTTCCTGGTCGGTGCCAACAAGATCCGCCTCAAAGGCGCGGCCGAAGACTTCTTTACCATCACCACGATGGGCGACACCGGAGCGGTGGTCCAGGGCATGCAGGGCGACGTGATGCTTGTGAGCAACGTCGTTGCTGCGTATACCGCCAGCGTCACGGTCATCCAAGGGAGCGCGGCTACGTCAACGCTGCTGAGCCTGATCGGCAATCAGTTCCCGGTGGCGATCAGCTTCAATGATTTCTCGTTCCTTGGGTTCGCGGTTGTCACGAACCCCGGCGAGTGGGTGGCCGCGCTGGGGACTTCGACGCGGGTGTTTACTCTGGGGATGGCGTATGTGTCCGGCAACATCACCAGCGGCATCGGCGAGGCGCTCGGCTAGCCTTCCCAGGCTCCCTTGCTTTTGCTCAAAGCTCGATCTTTCCAGTTTTGAAGATCAGTCTGCAGGTCCGCGATCGTCTGGTCGCGGGCCTTCAGTTGTTAGCGGAGGTCGGCGATCGTGATCTTGGACCCGTACTCGCCGAATGCGTCCGCGAGAGCGGGTGTCAGTCGCGCGGCATTGGCGCCAGAGCGGTCAGTGTGAGGGCCTCGACTTCCTCCTCCGTGGTCATACCTACGGCCCAGACCTCGCTGAGCCGGTCAACAGCCACGGCCAGCGCTTCGGGCTCCGTGCCACCATAGGCGACCGTGACGCGCCTACCCGCGACGAAGACCTGTAGGGCGCACTCGCGCTTGTTGTAGCGCGCGCCGTGAAAGCGAAGGGAGTCCTTGATATCTTGTTCCATGGTCGTAGTCCTCAGGGGGCGCGAAGGGTGTTCAGGACGATCTCCACAGCGGCCTCGACATGCGGCAGGAGGTCATTGAGGCTCGTGCTCTCATCCTGCGCTGCAATCACGGTGAAGGCGAGGCCGCGCGCCCGTCCAGCGCGTCGAGCACCTCGCGGAGCCTCACATCCTCAGGCTTCGCCAGCTCCTCGGCGAGACTCTCGATGCGCAACGCCATCGACTCGACCTGGCTGGCCAGCGAGGCGTTCTCGGAGCTGAGGTGGTCGCTGTTGGAACGCAGGACCTCGTTCTCGCGTCGGAGCGGGGCAACCGCTTGCGCGACGGCTCGGCACTCCATACCACCGGGAGCGGGGCACCGGGCGAGGTTCACGGGCGGTTCAAACCGCTCCTCGTCGCCAAAGCCGATGAGGCGCGAGCAGACCGAGCAGACACTTTCGTCGGTCACAGCGCACCTCCGACATCGGGGCCACCCATGCCGCCGGCCGTTCGCTGTGGGGGGCAGCAAAAGAGATCACATGCACGAGTCAGGTCATGGTGCCTCGGCCCTCTTGCCCCACATCCCCTGTGCGAGCATCGAGCCACAAAGACGCCATCGCGCTCGATCACGCAGATACGCGATGCGCAAAACGGGCAACTACCGGCCGGAGCCCGTCCTTGCTCTCGCCACCGGCGCAACTCGTCGTGTCCGTGGCTACTCATGCGGCACCACCCTTCGGCCCGCGCTCGACGGTCAGGCTGTTAACCGCGCGCTTCGTTCGCGCGGTGTAAAATTTCGGGTCGCGGAGTTTGTGAGCCACCCTGTGGGCCTCGGCCTTGCTCAGAGGGCTCTCTCCGAGGTGGGTTTTGGTCCAAGCGCGACGCCCGTCGTAGACATCGATCGCCCAACCTTGCCCATCATCTCGCGGTCTTACGTGGATACAGAGTTTCATGGCTCGTTAAATTCTCCGGTTGTTAACTTCGCGGATTCAAACGAATCCCTTGGTTGTTGTCTCGCATGCTATGACATCCTAGCACAGCAAGCGGCGGCGGGCCAACGGTTCGCCCATCCTCGGACCATGCCCCGTGAAGATGTCGAGGACGAAGTCTGCCTGGAGATGCGCACCGGGGTTGACACGGTCGAGAAAAGATGGTGGAAGATCGTACAGCCGCCGCCGAGCGTGGCCTTCGCCCTGCGCGGTCGCATCGGGTCGGCGCTTGGTGCAGCGGTTGACGCTGCGATGCGATCGCTGTACGCCGTGGCCGACCCCGAAGGCGAGGATGACATCGTGGCGACGACCGCCACGCTCGGTGATGCGGCTGCCCTGCAAGCCTTTCGCCGGGCCCGTAGTGGGCGCGCCATCGCGGAGCCTGGCGAAGCGCTCGACATCACAGCGGGGCGACTCACCGCGGTCGCTGGGTACGTCGCACGATACGCGGGCGTCACCCTGGACTCGGCGCTGTTGCTCGGAGAGCACGAGCGCACGAGCAATGCGTTCGGATACAAGTGGTCGAAGCCGTCGCTGTTACACCGGCTCTTGCTTGATAGCGGATTGACCTACGGCGGCTCGGCCAAGTCTGCCCGCTACCCGCTCGGCCGTGACGGCGAGGACCATCCCGGCGCTGCGCTGTGGAAGGCGTACAACACCGGTAGCGTCAACGACTATATCCGAGAGATTGACTCCCTAGTGTCAGGTCCGGATGAGCTCACGCTACTCGTGGTCTGGTGCGTGATGCACCTGTGGCGCCCTTTCTAGGGCGGCCGGCCTATCAGCCCCTTGCCCGGCCGCATGATCCCCCACGGGCCACACCGTACCCCAAGCCCCCGCCTGCGCTTGTGGGGATGGAGCTTATCCCAGGCTACCTCGGCGCGGGTGCACTCGCTCGCGTAGCACAGCGGCTGAATATCAGCCTTGCCGACATCGACGCTCGTATGACGGTGGACGAAGTGCTAGATGAGCTCGACCTGCAAGCATACATCTACGATGTGGATGCCGCCCCGCAACCGCCTCCGAAGAAGCCGCCAGGCGGCAGGCATTAGCCGTACCCTCGGCGCATGGGCGCCATTCGTACGCTATTCACCGACCTGGGGCTGCGCGCAGACAAGGCGGTAAAGGGTCTAAAGCTTTATGACAAGCTTTGGCAGCAGGTCGCAAAGTCCGTAGAGACCTCGGCGACCGCCATCGAGAAAGCCGCGGACCGTTCGGCCGCCGCCATGGCCCGCATCAGCGAAGGCGCCGCGGCGCTGCGAGCATCGGCGCCGTTGTCTCGCGCTGCGCCTAGCGGACGAGGGGGAGGAGCCACAGCCAAGCCAAAGCGTGACCCGCTAGACGCCGCCATCAAGGCCGCGAACGTTGGAGAGTCGCGGCGGGCTGGGCTCGCGGCTGGCGCTGAGACAATCAAAGACGCGACTTTAGCACTCGACAAATACGCGAGCAAGACTGACTTTGCCAAGGCTAAAATCTCAGACTTCACCGCGCAGGTTGAACGCAACCGCCGCGAAGTCACCGCGCTGAAAGAGCAGACGATCAAGACCGGTGACGCGGATGGCACCCTCGCCGCCCGCATGACAGGTCTATCCGTTGCGACGGGTCGCGCGCAGATCGAGCTTAGCAAGGCCAAGCGCGAGATAACGTCTTTGAATGGAGGCTTGATCGCCACCATCAAGAGCACGCTTAGCGCTAAGGTCGGCATCTCCGCGCTCGGTCATGCCGCCGGAAATGCGCTCTCCGGCGCTGTATCCGGAGGTATCAATGCTATCGTCGGAGGTCTTAACTCAGCGACCATGTCTGCTGTTGACTTCCAGTCAAGCCTTGTTGGCATCAGCAAGGTAGCGCGTGGGGCTGATGACACCGCGGCGGGGTTTGAGCGGATCAAGGAAGGTATCAAGTCAACGAGCAAGGAGCTCGGTGTTCTCCCTGTTGATGTCGCAAATCTTACTGCGCAGCTTGCCCCTGCGTTCTCTGGCGTAAAAGAAGGCGCGTCTGAGACTGCAGTGGACATCGTCAAGCTTGCAAACGACGTGACCAAGATCGGAGTTGCATGGGACATCACAGGTAAGGAGGCTGGTAAGTCCTTCGCTGAGATTTCCTCTGGCTTGCAGCTCACGACTGATCAGACTAAGTCGTTGTTCGGTGGCATCAACGAGGTGGGCAATCAGCTCGGTGTCAACGCTGCCACGCTCGCCGAGGCTGTCCAGCGCTCTGCCGGTGTGTTGAAGGGTGCGAACATCGCAGGCGAGACGGGCGCGGCATTGTCGGCCGTGCTCATCAAGACTGGTTCGAGTGCAGAGGTGGCCGCAACTGGCGTGCGAACCTTCATCGGTCGCCTCGGCGCCGGCGAGACAAAGGGCCAGCTTGCAGCATTTGAAGCCCTGAATATTGACATGAAGGAACTCCGCAAGAATATGGCCAACGGTGGGGCCGAAGCGGAGATCAAGAAAGTCGTTGCTGCTCTCGGTGGTCTCAAAAACGAGGAGCGCCTTGGCGTACTTGCTGAGTTGTTCGGAACCGAGTCTATCGGTAGCATCGGCGCAGCGGCGACGGCGAGCGACCTGCTCGCGCAATCCATGTCAATCATGGGAGATAAAACCGCGGCTGCAACATCTGTTCAGAAGGAATTCGACCGTGTACAGGAGACTAGCGCCAGCAAGATCAACAAACTGAAGGCTAATGTTGAAGTTTTGGCCATCCAGTTTGGTGAGGCGCTGCTGCCGTACATTGACAAGATCGTTGAGTTCCTGACTTCGCCGGAGGGTCAGGAATGGGGGGCGAAGGCTGTCGAGAAGCTGGTCTCGGTTGTGACCGGACTAGGCGATGCACTTGGCACTGTGATCGGTTTCTTTGGCACGCTTACGGATACTCTAGGCGGGACTAGTACAGCCTTAGGAGCTCTAGGATTAGCAGCGTTAGCTTTGACCGGGCCTTTCGGTGTAGCGGCTGCAGCTGGCGCGGCTATTGGCTATGGAATGGCCAAGGCTTACGATTGGGCCAAAAAGAAAATCATCGGCGGTGCGGATGAGATTTCAAGTGCGATGATGGAAATGCTTCATAAGGCAAGCGACATAAGACACAAAGAAGCTGTTGCAGCTCATGATCAGCATATCTCTGACATGGAATCTGCACAAAATGGCTTGGATGATCATATTGCTACGAGAAATAAAGCCAAAGATTTGGCAAAGCGATACGAAGAGAATGAGCTGAAAAAGCTTGGAAAGAATTCAACCGAAAAGGAAAGGCTTCGTATCATGAAGCAGGCACATAGGTTTCGCTCTGCTGTCGAAGGGGAAAACGGCCAGCTAGGAGGTGGGACAGCAGAAGATCGAGTGAGTGAACTTGAAAGATATGTAGAGAGTAAATATCCGTCAAAGAAAACAGGATCGGGCAAGCGAAAGCGAGGAGGCGGGAATGGAAAGACCCACAAGCAGACGAAAATGGATAAGCAGCTTGCGGCGATGGACCCGTCGCTGCGCGCCGTCTTGACCGGCAGCGGCGAGCGTGATGCAGGCGGCGACTTGAAAGTGAATGACAACGTACTTGACCGCGCTGTGTTCAACAATGCGACGGGCGGTAAACGTGGCCGCGGTGGCCTTGATGGACTCGCCGGCGTTGGTCCCGGTCCGAACATCAACAACACTTACGTCACCAACAACGTGACGACCAGTGTTACTCAGGAGATTGACGCACGCGGCCCGGACTCCGCGGCGTCTAACCTCGGCGCTGCTGCGCACTCGATGGGCACGCAGGTCGGCGGTGTTGTCTTCACCGGGGTGGCGAAGGTGCTCGCCAGCAAGAACTCAGGCGGAGCGATGCGAGCTGGCTAGGGCGCGGGCGGCCGATCTGGGTCGTTGTGCCGTCGCAGCGAATCGACACGTGCTCTCGCCTCATCGCGCTCATCTCGCAGGTGCCTGATCTCAAAAGCTGCGGCTTTGAGATCGAGCTCATGCTCGTTCCTAATTCGAAGGACTGCGCCTACGGTTGACTCAAAATCAACGCCGCCTAGAGCATCGCGGATTCTGCTATCTCGCTCGTCGGCATCTTGTAGCAATTTCAGTCTGCGATCGGCGGTGGCCGTGATCTCGGCGAGACTGGAAAGCAGCCGCTCATTCTCCACTGCTCGCGCTTTCACTTTGCGAGCGTGGACCACAATGTCGTCATGTGGGGCACAGCCCAGGGCCACCCGTACGGTGGCCAGTACGTGGTTTGGCTCCGCGGGCAGGGCGGCGCGGACCTTGGCGCCGAGGGCGGCCACATGGCCCGCCATTTCTGCCGTCCATGTGCCGCTGGCCATGGCAGCGCAAATCAGATCGCCGAGTAATTCGTCTGCATCGCTTGGCAATGCCCCGCAAATCGCCAGCCGGGCGCAGCGAGCAGCGTCCCGGATGTTCCTGTTTTCGCCGGTGACCCCGACATGGTGGGCGAGAGCGCCGAGGTCCAAATCGTTCAGGCCGTCAAGCAACTTGATGTCTGTATCTGTAGATGTCATGTGTCGCCATCCTAGCACGTCAACACACCCGGTGCCACCCGTCAGAAGCGGCTTGCAACCTCTGAGAGCCTTACTCGGTTGCGTACGGCGTGTGCGGTCACAGGCACCCACCGCAAGCGGAGCCCGTCCGCGCTGCGCGACTGGCCGAGTAAGGGTATCAGAGCAAGCCGGGCCTTGTCAAGTGGTCTAGCTGTAGTTCTGCAGGTAGTTAGAGGGGAGGGGCTATCTAGTGTCGGACACTTCCGCGCGGACGCCGCCGCGCGTATCGCGGTGTTAGATTGACCGGCATACGCGCGAAGTAGCTCCTCAAAATAGTTTGCGACGCCCGCTTTACAAGCGTCCTGGAGGGGTCCATAGTCCTATCCATGAACGCCGCCGCCCAATCCGCCAGAATCTCCAGCCTTCCCTCCCCTACCCACCGTGGACGTGCTGCCGTTGAAGCGGCTCGCGCTGGCGCACACCTGTATGTGCTCAATCCGCAGGTCGGGTGGGTCCGTGGCGACGCCGCCACTTTGGTGCGGGCCGAGCGCCTACTCGCTGAGGGCGCCGAGCCCGCCACTTGGGTCTATGGCGCCTAAAGCCGAGGCCGACCTCCGCCGCTTCGGTGCGGCCGCAGAGGGTGTGTTCTCGTGGAATTCTGAAGCGGATTGATCATCAAGCCGCCTACACCCGCTCCGCGCTCACAAGGCGCGGGGCTTTCCGCGCGCAAGGATTCCAACATGGCCACCCGTAAGAAAATTACTCCCGCCCCCGTTGTTCTCACCCCCGAGCAGATCGAGGCCCAGGCCCTCCGCGACGCGGCCGTGGATGCCTATGCGTCCGCTCGCGAAGATTTGCTGCGCCGGGCGCAAGCTGTCGCCGAGAAATTGCACCCTGGACGCGTGTTTGGGCGCAACATCTGCGACGGATTTGGCGTCATGTTCGGGGACCCCGGCGCGCCACGCTTGTCTTTTTGCGGGCCAGGGACCGTGGAGATGTGCGTGGAGCTGAACATGTTTTCGCGCGTGGCAGGCTCGGACGAGTTTGCCCCGCCATCTCTGAGATTTTTGCCGCGCGCGTATTCGCTTGGCTACTCGGATGGCATCGACTCCGCCGAGGCGCAAGGCCGCGCCCTCATCGAGGCTGCCCAATTCGCCCGCACGCTGCTAGCTAGCATGGCCTAGCTAGCGTTTGGTCGATTGTTTGCCGGGCTGGCTTGACAATCTTGGCGAGGGTCGGCATACTCTTTTCATGCCCGCCACCCAGACCGCCTCCACCATCGCCGCCCTCCTCGCCACCGGTACCGCCGCCGAGCTCATCAGCGCCGCCGCCGAGCTTGAGACCAGCGCTCCCCGGTTCACTGCCGCCGAGGTCAGGTCCGCCGGACAGGCCCGTATCGATCGCGACTGGGAGGCCGGTGGCCCTCGCGAGTGTTGGGCCGTCAGTCGGCTCCTGACCGCCTGTACCGGTCACGTTTGGTGAAACCTACACCCCCTTCCGCCCCGTAGCCTCACCGCACGGGGCTTGAGACGCGCCACCATGCCTACACGCTACGCACCGCTCACCGTCATCCTCGTCTCCACTGGCGCCACCGCAGGCGGCCACGCGCTGGCCTGTACTCCGGCGGCGGACCTCGGCGCCTTCGCCCGTGAGAGTGACCCGGACGACGCTTACGAGCGCATCCTCGCCCGGGCCGCCCGGGCCCGCCATGATGGTTTCTTGCTCTGCCTTCGCGCCACCGCCGACCGCCCGGCTTGCGTAGACCTCGGCGCCCACGCCTTCGCGGATGCCAGCCTCCAGGCCGATTTCGCGCAGCGCGCGCTCCTGGTCGATCCATACGACATTGGCGGCGCAGACATCCGGGATCGTCCTCCGATCTTTACGCTGGTAGCGTGAACGCGTCTAGGATGCCAGACAGATAGGCTTGTCTGGCATTTGGTCGATTGTTTGCGATACCAGGTTGACACGCGGGCTGGGTAGGTTCATACTCTTTTCATGCCCGCCACCCAGACCGCTACCACCGCCACCAAAACCTCTTTCGAATTTGACGGCACCAAGTGCTCAATCGCCCGCCGTGAGCATGGCTTCATGGTCACCGTCATTGAGGGCGGCATGGAGATCGATGTCACCAGCGCGGACGGCCGCGACCTCTACGACCGCGCCAGCGACATCATGACCGAGTGCAAGAAGATGCACGTCGGCGGCGTCATGCCTCCTACCCAGGTCGTGCTGGCCGCTCGTGCTCGCGGCATCTGGACCTGTGACCGCGTGGCCTACGTCTTCAGCCTCGCCGCCAAGCGCATCGCCATGGGCAAGGCATAGGCCGCCACCGCCGCATCCGCCCCGTAGCCACAAGCACGGGGCTTCAGGCGCGCCACCATGCCGATCTCTACAGCCCCCACCCATGCCGTCCTGTTCCGCCTTGGCACCCCGATCCGCGTCGCCGCCCTATCCGATTGGCGCGCCATGGCCGATATCCGCGCCGCCGCGGCGCTGGCGATCGGCTGCTACACCGTCGCCGCGGTTGGCCAGCGGGAGGCGGAGCGAGCCGAAGACCTTATCTCGGGTCAGCCCGCGACCCGTGGGTGAAGTGGGCCGAGCAAGCCGATCTCGATGCCGCGGAGCGGATGCAAGGCGAGCACTTCTGATGTCACCCATCGACCGCACCTTTGCAGACCGCTATCAAGTCACGTCCATCAAAGGGCGTATCTACACACGCTCGATGCTGCTGAGCGCAGTCATGCGCGACCCAATGCGCAAACTTTTGGGGCTAACGCGCGCGGATGTCGCGGACGTTATCGACGATGACGCATGGATGCGTTTCCACAAGGGCGAGATTCCCGCACGTGTCGCGGCTGACGCGATCTTTGAGGCACACACGCGCAAACTGACCCGCTCCTAACCGAGCACGCAAGGAACCCAGATGGATACCACGATCGCGCCCTCCCCTGTTACCGCCGGCCTCCTCGACATCACATCATGGGAGCGCCTACCCGCTGCGCTGCGCAGGAGCCTCGCCACGCTGGCCCGCGAGTGCGGCCCCACTGGTATCCCCGCCATCACGACCTGCTTTGTGTGGGGCGGCGTGACCAAATTTTACACCGCGCGAACGAAGCGCGCGGTTAACAGCGGAGGCGCGCTGTGAACGTCGGCGAAGCGAACCGCGTACGCGCCTGTTGCGACTGCGGCGAGCCGGGCGCGCTCCTTTGGCGCACCACCAAGGGAGAGAATCCTGGCCGTCTATTGCGCATCTGCGTCGCGTGTCTGCGCAAGGACGACTGGCACCGCTTTGGGCTGGTTGAGCGCCAGCCGATACTGGGCGAGGTGCCCACGGAGCTCGTCAATGGCGAGTGGTGCTTTCCGCAGACCGAAGGCCCGGAGCCGGCAGCGGTCATCACCTACACCGATGAGCCATCGCCAGAGACTGGTGACGTGGGCTGGTGCTGGTGGGCGTACGGATCGATGGGGTGTGCACCCACGTACGAGGGCGCCTGCCGAGCCGCCGAGGCAGAGATAAAGCGCCGCATCCGCAACAGAATGGCGGTGCTGTGATGCCGTACGTCGGGAAAAGCATGGACCGAAAGCGCAATGCGCGTCGGCGCCAGCTCAGCGGCGCGCACACCGCTGAGTCGTGGAACGCTGCTCATCCGGTCGGGACGGCGGTCCGCTACTGGCCGATCTACCCGCCGATCGACGGTGTGCCGCCCGTGGACACGACGACGCGCTCTGAAGCCTGGACGCTCGGAGACGGGTCGGTCGTTGTGCTCGTCGATGGCAAATCTGGGGGCGTCCACCTGTCCCACATTGAGGTGTTGCCATGAGCCACAAGGACGGGCGCGTGGTGCTGTCGGCGTGGGTTGACCCGGTGCTACGAGACTACGCGCGCGAGGCTGCCCGCCTGTCCGGGTTGGAGTTTTCGCGATGGGTCGAGCGCGCCGTTCGGCAGACGATGGCGCGCGAGTCGGCGGACAGGGCGATGGTAGCCGCGAGTGAGCGCGGCGAATGCGGGACGTGCGGCTACGCGCCGTGCGCGTGTGACCAGCAATGAGTTCGTGCAGAGCAACGAATGCGAAATAGAAAAACGCCCGCAAGCCGATGGGGGCTCGCGGGCGTTCGGGTTCCTTGGGGCGGAGGAACGGGCGGCCCTCAGCGCACGATCGTCGGCCAGTGCCACGTCCCCGGCGTCTTCTCTTCCGAGTAGTTCGCGGACGTGACCCACACGGTCAGCGGCGTGTACTTGCTGAAAGACTTCGGATCGCTTCTGTCGCCATCGTTGGTCAGTACGTTTGCCGGCGTGGGGAAGATGTCGGCTGTGCCTTCGGCGCCCGCATCGTTGCTGCCGTCCAGGAACACCTGGATGTTGACGCAGCCGTTGCCCTTCTCGCTCCAATCGCGCACGACCATCGCGGGTCGTGACTGCCCGGCGCTCCTGCCGGACGCGAGGACGTAACGGACCATGCGACCTTGATTCGGACCTTCACTCATGACTGTCTCCCTCGTTGCGTGGAAAGCGGGTGGATTGTACCACACCCGTTAACCCGCACTCGCGCGCCGATCGCTCACTTCGTACGTGTCCCACTTGCGCCGCCGCTTCTCGTTCAAATCGAGCAACCGCGCTTCCTCAATGGCGTCGTCCACGCGGTGGATCAGGTAGCCAAGCCAATCGTCGCCACGTGACTCCCATTCGGCGTCACGGATTCCGAGCGAGCGGGCAAGGCGCTTGACACCTTCGACGCCGCTACCAGTCTCTTGCTTCGCGGCCAATCGCAGGTTCTCACGGCAGACGCGCATGGGGTCAGTGTGCGCACGGAGGGGCGGGACGCAAGGCTACGGGTGAGCCCAAGGCGCCGACGTCACGCCGTCCAGAACATCCGGCCCGGACTCCCGTTCGGGTGGAGGCACGCTGTCCGGCTTCTCGTGTTCCCGCTCCGCGGCGTGATAGTCCGCGATGCCCACGCGGGACGAAGCGACGGCGACGGAGAACCGGCGACGGGCTTCGAAGATGCCAGGGGACTTCCACCAATCGCGAATCGCGTCGAACATGCTCAACCTCCGCCACCACGCCGCGAGCGCGGCGCATCGTCTGCGATCTTGTCGAGGCGATCGTCCAGCGAGGCCACTTTCTGT
>JACCDJ010502585.1_pt1 | contig 12132 bp, 13 predicted proteins | sample 7444481 | NCBI WGS metagenome assembly JACCDJ01 (sample SAMN15323435, study PRJNA562643) | freshwater metagenome | isolation source: river surface water | place: USA:Blue River Watershed | collected 2017-08-15 | reverse complement strand
ACTCTTCTTCGAAGCTGGCACATATGGCGATCTCTCAGATATGGCACGTTGGTATATCGGTGGTCTCTTGAAGCATGCACCATCACTTCTTGCATTCACCAACCCAACAGTGAACTCATACCGTCGTTTGGTTCCAGGATATGAAGCTCCAGTAAACCTTGTTTACTCAGCTCGTAACCGTTCAGCATGTATCCGTATCCCAATTACCGGATCATCACCAAAGGCTAAGCGCGTTGAATTCCGTTGCCCAGACCCATCATCAAACCCATACCTCGCATTTGCAGCAATGCTCATGGCTGGTATCGATGGAATCATCAACAAGATTGAACCACCTGCTCCAGTAGATAAGGATCTCTACGAGCTCGAGGGCGAAGAGGCAGCAGCTATTCCTCAGGTTCCAGGTTCACTCGATGCAGTTCTTAACTCACTTGAGGCAGATCACGAGTTCCTTACAAAGGGTGGAGTCTTCACAGAGGATCTCATCAGCACATGGATTCAGTGGAAGCGCACAAACGAAGTTGATTATGTTCGCCTTCGTCCGCACCCAGCTGAGTTCGAGCTTTACTACGACATCTAAAAAGTCGTATCAAAACCCCCGTCAGTTTACTGTCGGGGGTTTTGTATTTCTATTTGCTGTAGATGAGGGGATAGAGACCTTCACCGCCTGCAAGCCAGGCGAGAATGCTTGAAGGAAGATAACTCGCACTCCCGTGTGCCAATCCGGAGAGAGTCATCTCTCCGATAGGAATGATTATCGAAAAGAGTATGAAGAATCGAACATCGATATTGAGATTAGTAATTTTGCGGGCAAGGAGTGAGGCGAGTGGGACTGCTATAGCAATCAGAGCCAGCGGCCTGAAGAAGAGTGCTGAATCAATCTCGCCGCGAATGTCAGAATTGATGATTGCGTACGTTGTAAAAATTGTCGCTCCGATCACGGTAAACATCAGGCTATAGCCAAGATCGGTATATCTCTTAAAGCGACTAGCGCCTCCAAGGGCAAGGGCATCGCGCTCCCTCTCCTCAGGGGTTAGCTTGTATGCGCCGATAGAGATCAGGCAAGAAAAGAGGGATGTAATAAGAAGTGAGGCCACAATTGGAACTTTTAACTCTATAGCTAGATCGGAGAAAGCTTCATCAGCGGATATCAAGGGGTAAAGAGCATAGAGAAATATCGTGAAAGGAATCATCTTCATGTGAGCTGAGATTGATGTGACCTGTTTAAGGACTATCGAGAAGCTTCTTCCTTTTCCAGGGCGAGTAGAAATTCGAGCTAATCGACTCTCCCCTATGCGAACCTGACTCTGGGTCTTTGATTTGCTGCGACTTCTATTGAACCAATTTCCTAAAGGGCTCGTAGCAATGATTCCCATCTGGATAAAGATGAACAGACTCGTTAAATACATTCTCCAAAGGCGCACATCTGGCACCAATAAAAGTTGTTGCTCAACTAAGGTGGAAAAAGACAAGGAGGAATGGTCCGAGAAGCCGTTTGAGACTTGAAGGATAAGAATTGTGACCCCGAGCAGAGAGAGCGCCAGATAATTTCGCCAGATCGCGCCAATCAAGGTTCCAAGGGTGGTCAGATAGATTGTTGCTAGCACCAATAACAATAATTTTTCAATCTCAAAATCAAGTGTGAGCCTTGGGAAACTACTCTGAAAAATCAGAAGAAGATACGGAACAACTGTCAGAACAAGGCCAATCAGCGCGTTTGCTTGAATACGAATAACCAAACGCCTCGCAATCGATCCAAACTCAATCTGAATTCGATCAGAGTAGCCCTCCCGATTTTCAAAGGGAATTGAGAGAAGTGACGTGAAAAAGGCGCTCACCACTAAGAATGTGGCGATAGGAAGGAGATGGTCACTTGCTTTATCAGTGGTGATAACTGCATTGAGATAGGCCAAGTTAACTATAAGAATAATCAAAGTCGGAAGAGTAAATGCGATTGGATTGGCAAGAAGATTTCGAAGATCTATATTGATATGTCGCAACCAACCGTGTATGCGATTCTTAATGAATCGAAGTTCCATGCGTCACTTCATCAAATATCTCTGAAAGAGACCTGTTATCAGATTGTGGCCATGAACCCCTCCACAAGATCTTGCTCTGGATAATTACGACCTCATCGACATATCTCTCCATATCGTGGAGGTAGTGGCTTGAAACGAGAACTGTTTTGCCAGCATCAGCTTCTGAACGAAGAAAGGCGTGAAGCCACCGAATCCCATCGGGATCAAGCCCATTAACAGGTTCATCAAAAACTAGAGTGTGGGGATTGCCGATGAGTGCACATGCAAGGCTCAGGCGCTGTCTCATACCGAGAGAGAGTTCACCACATTTAAGAGCGAAGAGATTCGAGATCTCTGTCAGTGAAGCAGCCGCCACAATATCTTCTCGTCCAACTCCAGCGGCAAGGGCAGCAATTTGTAGTTGGGCTTTAACGCTGCGGCTCGGTGGAAATGCGAGATTAATCGAGAGTCCAATAGCTCCGATGGGATGGTGCGAGAAAGGAAGGCCGTTGATGGTGGCGGTGCCCAAGTTGGGATATTCAAGTTGAGCAAGAATTCGTAGCGCTGTTGTCTTTCCGGCACCGTTGCGTCCAAGGAGTCCGGTGATCTCCCCTGGGCGCGCAGTGAAGGTTAGATCCTCCAACACCTTCTTCTTGCCAAATTTCTTTGCAATACCCCTAAATTCAACGCCAGTATCCATCGCAGACCTCCCCTTCATGCTCTCAACATTTAATGCGCACTCGGTGCATTACGTACCTGAAGTAAAATCACAACTGTCACGATAGCGAGTAACCACATATCAACCCCTTTCTCTTAGACTCTCGGTATCTTTGGGGAGCTTTCTTTCGCAAACTTCGAGATTGCCTCACATTAACCTCAAGAAAATCTCAGTAGAGCCTCTTGCATCCAGCAGGAGTTGGCTTGCTGCCACAATATGATGCCGCCTATGAGCTTCGAATCTGACTTCATTAAGGCGCTCTCCCCTGCACTCTTCTCTCTCGGGGATCGCAAAAGAGCGATAGGCGCTCAGGCCTATATGAAAGATATTGCTCCATTTATTGGGGTGGCCACACCTGAGCGACGAGCGCTCGTCAAGAAGATAGCGAAAACTTTGCAGGCACCTACCTCCGAAGAGCTCGGAAAGACCGCAAGAAAGTTATGGAAGTTAGATGAGCGAGAGTTCCAATATGCCGCCAATGATCTAATTGACATTCATTGGAAGATTGCCGATAAAGACTTCCTGGCGGATCATGTCGAACATTTGATTGTCACTAAATCCTGGTGGGACACAGTTGATGGCCTAGGTAGTGTTGCAATCTCTCCCCTGACAGATAAATATGGGTGCGAGAAGTTGATTGAAAAGTGGAACAAATCCCCCAATATGTGGCTCAATCGAGCAGCTATCCAGCATCAACGCGGACGGAAGTACGAGACCGACGTGAATCTGGTCTTGAAGTACTGCGATGATCACTCAGATTCAAATGAGTTCTTCATCGTGAAAGCGATTGGCTGGGCGCTCCGCGATCTTGCAAAGATCAATCCCCGTGCTGTGCGCGACTTCCTCAAAGCCCATCCAGATTTAGGGCGAGTTGCCGTCAGGGAGGCTGAGCGAGGTTTAGGCCGCTTGTGAAGCCGGGGTGTGAATCCAGGATTTCGTTACGAGTTTGTGCATCAACGTTCCATTAATTGCGAACATGGCAGCGAGAATCCACCAACCCGATATTCCGACACCGATTACTAAAGCTGTGACTAGCGCAGGACCGAGGGTTCCGCTTAGCCCCCATGAAAGACCCCATACACCTTGATACTGACCTTGATGTTTCTCATCCGCTAAACCGAAACCAATTGACCATGATCCTGCTGAACCAATCAACTCTCCGACGATATGTGACAACATCCCCAAGGTGAGGATGAGGCAAGCAAGTATGGCGTTTACCCCATGAGCATAGGCATAAAGAATGCACGCAAAGGCGATGAAATACGAAGCAGACCGGTACTGCTTTGTTCCGCCGAAGAGAGACTCTGATCCCTTACTGGCTGCAACCTGAAAGAGCATGACCGCGATGGTATTCATCATCATGAGGACAGAGACCCACCAGCGCGGTGCATTGGTTTCACGAACCACCCAGAGTGGAATAGCCACCGATTGCAAGATGAAGTGAACGGACATAAATGCGTTGGAGAGTGTAGCTCCGAGAAATATCGGGTCTTTCATTGCCGCGAATGAGAATGGCTCTCCGCGCTCAACAGTTGGAGCAACAAAGGGCAGTTTAAGGTAAAGCGCACCCGCTAAAACAAAGGTGATTGCATTTCCGAGCAGAAGCGCCTTATAAAAAGCCTCGTTGTTCAAGGCTAAACCGATTCCCGCAAAGACTGTTCCTAGTGAGATACCGAAATTTGTAACAGCTCGTTGGTAGGCACGAATCTTTACTCTTGATTCTTCTCCCCCTAGCTTTGCAATGGTAGCCATGCGCGTTGTCTGCGCAACAACACCCAGCGCTCCCATCACAATGTGTATTAGAAGAAATGGCGTGTAACTGTGAACAAATATCAAACCAGTCAGCGCAACGCCCTCTAGGGCTAGCGCAATGGCGCTAATGTTTCGAGGCCCGAATCGATCTGCAATATGCCCAGAAGGCACACTTAACGACATTGCGAGACCACCAGCAATAGATAGCGCAAGAGCTACTTGTGCAGGCGAAAGCCTAACAATGGTGGTGAAGTAAATGACATCAACTGTCATGAAAAGACCATTACCGAATGTATTGATAAGGGTAGAACCGGCGAGGATTCGTAAAGTACGATCTTGCGGAATTACCTTGCTAAGAAGAGCTCGCAAAAGAACCCTCTAGTCTAGGAAGAAATCAAGGAGAAAATCCTTGGTTCCTGGTACGACTGAATACTTCTCGAGATCAGTAACTCCTTCACTTGCCAGGACTTCATCATCAACATAGAAGTTTCCGGTCGACTCTGCAGCTGGACGATTGAGGATGATGTAAGCAGCATCCGCGAGAATTTCTGGTGTGCGGCAAGCAGCGGTATCAACACCTGGAATCATGGCAAGTGCTGCTGTATCGATAGCCGTGCGAGGCCATAGCGCGTTCACGCCAATGCCATCGCGCTTAAACTCTTCGGCCATACCGAGAACACACATTGACATTCCATACTTAGCCATTGTGTAGGCGACATGGTTCTTAAACCATTTCGACTTCATCGATAATGGTGGTGAAAGGGTAAGAATCTGTGGGTTTCTACCTGCTTTTCCTGATTCACGAAGATATGGAATAGCAGCTTGTGAGGTCAAGAAAGTTCCGCGAACGTTGACATCAAACATGAGATCAAAACGCTTTGCCGGAGTTGCTTCAGTTTTGGTGAGATTGATGGCACTCGCATTATTAATCAAGATATCTATTCCGCCGAACTCTTGTGCTGTCTGACGGATGGCGGCCTCAATCTGTGCTTCATCACGGATATCGCATTGGATAGGGAGAGCTACTCCCCCGGCATCTTCAATCTCCTTAGCGGCGGTAAAGATCGTTCCTGGCAATTTAGGATTGGGATCTGCTGTCTTTGCTGCAATTGCAACAGATGCCCCATCTCGAGCTGCACGTAGCGCGATTGCAAGACCAATACCGCGAGAACCGCCGGTGACGAAGATGCGCTTTCCTTGGAGTGACATTTACTTTCCCTTCTTTGCCATGAACTTCATGGCAGCATCGGCGAACTCTTCGGATTGAAGCGCCATTGCAAATAGTTGGAACTCAGCCTTCATTACCGCTTCAACGGCATCATGCTTGCTTGCCTTCATCAGCGCTTTTGTATTGATGATGGCAGTGGGAGGCTGTTCTGCGATTTTTGTGGCGATAGCAATTGCCTCGGCTTCGGCATCTTGAGCAACTTCTGCAACTAACCCGATCTCACGCGCATATTGCGCCGAGAATACTTCGCCGGTCATAAATATCTTCGCTGCTCTCTGATAGCCAACGAGTGCTGGAAATAGAAGCGATGAACCTGCCTCTGGTACTAGACCAAGTGAGGTAAACGGCATCGACAGCGCAGCTGTCTCAGATGCGACAACAACGTCGCAATGCAGGAGCATTGTCGTGCCAACGCCAACGGCATTTCCTTTAACCGCTGCAATAAGTGGCTTCGGAAAGTTAAGTAGCGCACCAAGAAATGCTGCCACGGTCGAATCCTCCGTAGTCGGCGGATTGCTCATAAAGTCCATGATGTCGTTACCTGCGGTGAAGTGATCTCCCACAGAACTGATGACAACTGAGCGCACTCCAAAATCACCTGCCGCCTCATTGAGCAATCGGGCTAGCTCCCCATACATATCCCTAGTGAGAGCATTCATCTTCTCTGGTCGGTTAAAGCGGATGATCTGGATCTGATTTATCAGCTCGGAGGTGATTTGAGTCATTGGGCGAGTGTAAGAGGTGAAGTTCGCCTTGGGAAGGAGCACAATAGGGTTGTCGAAAGTTAACTGGAGGCGAAATGGCGCGAGATATTACGATTACCTCAAGAGAACTGACTCCCTTTGAGCAGTTGGTTCTTGGGCTTTTATGCGAAGGTAAGTCAAATGCTGCGATCGCTCGAGAGACGAACCACACCGAGAAGGTAATTGAAAACACAATCTCTCGCTCCGCAAAGGCGTTCAATATCTCTTCGGATGGAGATACAAATATTCGCGTCTTGTTAGCACTCGCCTTCCGAACTCACTTCGGAGATGCTGCATTCGATCGACTAGGGGTTCCCTGCTCCCACTTTGAGATCAATGGAGAAGGTCAACCCATCTGCAATCGTGAAGTTCACTAAATCACATCTAGCAAGGTGCTAGCACTCACCTTTTCTATTTCTAAACCAACTCTCTAGGTCTTTAATGTAAGTAGCACTCAGTAAAGGGTGTATTTACAAAAGAATAATGGAGAGAAAAATGAAACGTAAAACTTTTGACAAGATTGTTACTGCAATCGGTGCAGCCTTAACGGTCTTCCTCTTTGTCGCAGCTGCCTTGCTTAACTGGGGTGCGAGTTTTGCTGAAGATTCTGTCCGCAGCCAACTTGAGAACCAGAACATCTCATTCCCAGCTGCTGAAGCTATGCCAGAGGCAACTGCAGCAGAACTTGCTAAATGGGCAGAGATGAAAGTTACCACGGGTGAAATGGCGCGAGATTATTCAGATCTCTATATCTGGGAGCATATGAAAGGTTCTGCAATTGCAGCCGTTGGAAGGGCAGCGACATACTCCGAAGTTTCTGGAATGTATATGGGCCTTGTCCGTGGAGGTAGTACAGATACTGCGCAGATTGAAAAGTTAGGTGAACTCCGCCAGACGCTATTTATGGGAAATACTCTTAGAGGCATGCTTCTTGAAGCATATGCATTTGGGACTATGGGAGTCATTGCAGGATATGGAGCACTCGCCGCTCTTGTAGGTGGAGTCCTTATGCTCGTACTTACATTGCTTGGCCTCATTCATCTTCGTCGCACTCCAGATAGCGCGACGATCTAACCTCAACTCTCTCGCACTCTCCGTTGGGAGATTGAGGGAAGAGAAAACCCCGGTCGATATCGGCCGGGGTTTTCTCTATCTAAGTGAGAAATTACTGCAGTATGTGCTTAGCGCTCAAGCTTTCCTGAGATGAAGTCTTCAACCTTGTTATGAGCCTGCTCATCTGTGTACTGAACAGGAGGAGTCTTCATAAAGTAGGAAGAAGGTGAAAGCAACGCTCCACCAATCTTGCGATCTAGACCAATCTTTGCGCAGCGAAGTGCATCAATGATGACGCCAGCTGAGTTTGGCGAATCCCATACTTCGAGCTTGTACTCAAGGTTGAGCGGGACATCACCGAATGCGCGACCTTCGAGGCGAACATATGCCCACTTGCGGTCATCAAGCCATGGAATGTAATCAGAAGGTCCGATGTGAACGTTCTTTGCGCCCATATCGTGATCGAGCTGTGATGTTACAGAGTTGGTCTTTGAGATCTTCTTTGACTCAAGGCGATCGCGCTCGAGCATGTTCTTAAAGTCCATGTTTCCACCAACATTGAGCTGGTATGTGCGAGCGAGGTGAACGCCACGGTCCTGGAACAACTTAGCCATAATGCGGTGTGTGATTGTTGCGCCAACCTGTGACTTGATGTCATCGCCAACAATTGGAAGACCTGCATCTTCGAACTTCTTTGCCCATACTGGGTCTGAAGCGATAAAGACTGGGAGTGCGTTAACAAATGCACAACCTGCTGCAATTGCACACTCTGCATAGAACTTTGCTGCCTCTTCTGAACCAACAGGGAGGTAGCAGATAAGTACATCTACCTGCTCTGCCTTGAGAGCTGCGACGACATCTACCTCAGGAGCTGTTGACTCTGTGATTGTCTCCTTGTAGTAACGTCCAAGGCCATCAAGTGTCTTTCCGCGCTGAACTTCAACGCCCGACTTTGCTACCTCTGAAAATTTAATTGTGTTGTTCTCTGATGCCCAAATTGCATCAGCAAGATCTAGTCCGACCTTCTTTGAATCAACATCGAATGCGGCAACGAACTTAACATTGCTGATGTGGTATCCACCAACAACTGCATGCATAAGGCCAGGAATCTCCTGATCGAGTGCTGCATTCTTGTAGTACTCAACACCCTGAACGAGTGAGTTTGCGCAGTTACCTACGCCGACGATGGCAACGCGAATGTCGCCAGCTCCTGTTGTGATCTTCACTTAGATTTCCTCTCGGTTGTAATCATTTCCTGCAGCCACGCAATTTCGCGTTCGGCAGAGTCAAGCGAATGGCGGCGCCACTCTTGAAGGTATTTATCGATTCCAATGGGAGACTTCTCTACTTCATCGCGAAGAATTTCAGCCTTCTCCTGTAGTCGACGTAAACGCCCTTCCAGAATTCGAACCCGGCTCTTTGTTGGTGTTGGGCTAAAGAAGGCGAAACGAATTTCAAAACCCTCATCCTCCCAAGCATCAGCGCTGACGGTTTCTGTGAGCGCCTCGAAGCGAGCTAAGCCTTCTTTAGTGATGGCATAGACGATTCGTGGACGCTTGCTCCCCCGATCGACTGCCTCTTCCTGGATAGACCCAGCAAGGAGCATGCGACGAAGTTGCGGGTAGAGAACTGAGAATGAGATCGCCTTAAATGGGCCAAAGATTGTCACCATTCGCTTGCGAAGCTCATACCCATGGAGCGGTCCCTGCGCGAGCAGGCCAAGGAGAGCAAACTCCAAGGATTCCACGCGTGAACGCATCGACAGCTCGATTCTCTATAACGTTAAATATATCCATTCGATATATCTGGGCGATAGTTAACCTGATATACCCCCTGAAAGCAAAACCGCCACGCCTGGCTCAATACTGTGGCACAGGACACTCTTCGCCTAGCCTTATAAGGACCTTCCCCAATCATTACCGGTCGCCTGGCCGCCTTCTCGGCGAGCTTGGCGCCCCCTCGCGGAAAGGCTCCACATGTCCCTTACTTGGAAGCTCCACGGAGATGGAAAATCAATCACCTCTGGTGAGGTTGTCTCCACTGACGAGCGCCTAACGTGGCCACGCACAATCGGCGTCGGCCTACAACATATTGCAGCGATGTTCGGTGCAACCTTCTTGGTTCCGATCATCACTGGATTCCCGCCAACTACCACCCTCTTCTTCTCCGGAATCGGAACGCTCCTCTTCTTGGCAATTACCCGAAATAAGGTGCCAAGCTACCTCGGATCATCCTTTGCATTCCTCGGTCCAATTGGGGCTGCAATGGCAGATAAGTCAGCCGGTATGGCTGGTGCTCTCGGTGGCATCGTTTTCACCGGCGTAGTTCTCGCGCTAGTGGGACTTGTCGTGAAGGCGGCCGGTATCAGTTGGATTGAAGCTGCTCTCCCACCAGTTGTCACCGGAACGATCGTGATGGTGATTGGTTTCAACTTGGCCGGTGCTGCAAAAGGTAACTTCACGAAGGAACCTCTCCTCGCAATCATCACATTGGCATCTATTGCACTTATCAGCGCGTTCTCCAAGGGATTCCTCGGGCGCATCAGCATCTTTGCTGGAATCGTGATTGGCTATGTTGTTGCACTTGTTCAAGGAAATGTTGATACATCAGCAATCAAATCAGCTGCTTGGGTAGCAATGCCAACTTTTGAAACACCAACATTTAAGAGCAGCACAATGCTCCTCTTCCTTCCAGTGGTGCTCGTTCTCATTGCCGAGAACGTAGGACACGTCAAGGCGGTAGCTGCCATGACTGGCAAGAGCCTAGATGATGAGATGGGTAACGCGCTTCTTGCAGATGGAGTTGCTACAACTCTTGCAGGTGCCGGCGGTGGTTCCGGAACAACAACTTATGCAGAGAACATTGGAGTAATGGCGGCAACGCGCGTTTACTCAACTGCTGCTTATTGGGTTGCAGGAGTCGGAGCAATTCTCTTGGGTCTCTCACCAAAGTTTGGCGCAGTACTCAGCGCGACTCCTGTTGGAGCTCTCGGCGGAGTTGCAGTCGCTCTCTTCGGAATGATTGGAATCCTCGGTGCACGTATTTGGATTAATGCAAAGGTGGATTTCTCTGATTCGAATAACCTCATCATCGCCGGTTCAGCGATGATTATCGGTATCGCAGATATCTCTTGGACGCGAGGTCAGTACACATTTACTGGAATCGTTAACGCAACTCTCGTTGCCGTACTGGGTTATCAAATCCTCAACGCGGTATCGAAGATCCGAAAGTAATCAACAAGCTACACAGAGAACGCTAGACTCCGCAGGTGATTCCAACCCGTTTCCCGGAATACCTGATTGCAACGATGGTCATCCTCATTGCACCGGGGCCTAGCGTTCTCTTTGTTATTGCACGAGCGATTGCTTGGGGGCGGGCAACATCAGTTTTGACTGTGCTTGGCAATACTGCGGGCGCATTCGTGCTCTCTACCTTGGTAGCCCTAGGGCTCGGCCCAATTCTGCAGAAGTACAACCTCGCATATGTGGCGGTCCAATGGGGCGGTGGTATCTACCTCATCTACCTTGGCATAGATGCAATCCGAAAGCGCGCGGTACATGCCTCTGATATGACTAGCCAGGGACCAGTAGGTCCGACTCCCCTAGCCTCCATACGAGATGGTTTCTGGGTAGGCGTCCTTAACCCAAAGGCAATCGTCTTCTTCGCCGCAGTTCTTCCTCAATTTGTTGATATCGATAGCGGAAGAGTCACCACTCAACTACTCTTCTTAGGTCTTACTTTCTGTGTTTTGGCTTTTATCTCTGATGGCGCATACGGCGTTCTCGCGGGAACTGCCCGCAATTGGTTGGCTAAGAGCAACGATCGACTCGAGCGACTCCGCGCATTTGGAGGGCTTGTGATGATTATCTTGGGACTCGCAGTTCTGTACTCAGCAATTGTCAGTGGTTAACGAGAGAATTTATCCATGAAGAAGCCAGCAAAACCAGCACGTGAATTCATCGCTCCCTCAGATCTCACATTTGGTTTCTCAACCTGTAAGCGCTGTATCTGGATTAAATACTGGTACTCCTTCGAATTGAAGAAGGATTTTCCGCTCGTCAAGAGCCTCTCCACTTTTCAAGAGGAGTACTTCCGCCGCGCACCCATGCCCGCACTTGATTCGTCGCTACCTGCGGGAACAGTTAAGCAATGGGGGCAATGGGTAAAGTCAAAGAATATTGTGATCAACGGTGTAGAAACCCAATGGAAGCTACGTGGCATCTATGACCTTCTTGGCCATTATGAGGATGGCACTGTCGGAATTATCGATTGCAAAGTGTCGGATTCCGAACGCGACAATGGTGATTTCTACCAGCCTCAACTCGAAGCGTATGCATACACTCTCGAGAACCCACTCTCGGGTAAAGCATTCTCTGTGCAAACAATGGGGCTACTCATCTGGAAATTAGCCGGTGTTACCCAGACTCGCCCGAATGAATTTGTCTCAAATGAGATGGGTTTTGGAGTCAATCAAATGTATGTGCCGGTCGAACGAGATCCAGCGCGGCTAGAGAAGCTCTTAACCGATTTCATCACCGTTATCGATGGAGACTTCCCAGATGCAGGTGAGAATTGCCACGCGTGTAACTTCTTCGCTGAAAGGCTCAACCTCGAGAATTAGTT
>JACCDJ011310402.1_pt1 | contig 12143 bp, 8 predicted proteins | sample 7444481 | NCBI WGS metagenome assembly JACCDJ01 (sample SAMN15323435, study PRJNA562643) | freshwater metagenome | isolation source: river surface water | place: USA:Blue River Watershed | collected 2017-08-15 | reverse complement strand
TGGATCAAGGAACATGGCGGCGAAAAGCTGGGGCGCTGACGGCTTCCGCTCATATCATAAATAAAGCGTTTTCTTGCCGTAACCGGCAGAGCGATGCGTTGTCTTAACACCATCGTCCGACCCCTCGGATCCATGCCTTTCCGCCCTTTCCGTCGCTCCCTGCTGCTGGCCGCGTTCCTCGTCGGCTCCACGGGACTGCGTGCGGCCGAGAGCCCGGACTACGAGACGGAGATCCGCCCCATCCTGAAGGAGCACTGCACGCACTGCCACGGCGAGGAGGAGGAACCCAAGGGCGGCGTGGACCTTCGCCTGCGCCGCATGATGGACGGCAAGAACGAGGACGGTGAAGCGCTGCTGGTCCCGGGCAGTCCGGAAAAGAGCGCGATCTTCAAGGCGGTCGCCGAAGGACGGATGCCGAAGAAGGGCAAGAAGATGCCGGAAGGACAGCTGGCCAAGCTGCGCCAATGGATCGCTGAAGGCGCCAAGGGAGGCGCCGCCGAACCGGAGAAGCTTCCGCCCGGCCCCTACTTCACCGACGCCGACCGCGCCTTCTGGTCCTTCCGCCCTGTGATACGACCGGAGATTCCGAAGTTCGCCGACGCCCCCGGGCTCGGCCCCATCGACGCGCTGCTGCGGGCCAAGCTTAAGGCCGAAGGGCTCGACTTCGCGCCGGAGGCCGACCGCGCCACGCTCATCCGCCGCGCCACGCTCGACCTCACCGGCCTCCCGCCCACGCCCGAGGAGTCCGCCGGCTTCGTGGCGGACAAGTCCCCTGACGCCTATGCCAAGCTGATCGAACGCCTGCTCGCCTCGGCCGCCTACGGGGAACGCTGGGGACGCCACTGGCTCGATGTCGCCGGCTACGCCGACACCAACGGCTATGCCGACGCGGACTCGGTCCGGCCCCATCTCTGGCGCTACCGCGACTACGTGATCCGCGCCTTCAACGCGGACAAGCCGTGGGACCGCTTCATCCAGGAGCAGATCGCCGGCGATGAACTGGCCGGCGTGACGCTCAATGACGCCACGAACGCGGTCGGAGACCCCGCCAAGCTCGAGGCCCTGACCGCGACGGGCTTCCTGCGCACCGCCCCGGACGGCACGGGTGACACGGTCGCCGACGTCCAGTTGGCGAAGAACCAGAACGTCGCGGACACGGTCCGCATCGTCACCACCTCGCTCACGGGACTCACCGTGGCCTGCGCCCAGTGCCACGACCACCGGTATGACCCGATCAGCCAGGCCGACTACTACCGCCTGCGCGCGGTCTTCGACCCGGCGTTGGACTGGCGCAAATGGCGCATCCCCGCCCAGCGGACGGTCTCGCTCTACACCGCGGCGGACCGCGCGAAGGCCGCCGAGATCGAGAAGAAGGCGGCGGCGATCGATGCTGAGGCCGCCAAGATGTACAAGGACGCCCTCGACGTGATTTTTGAGAAGAAGATCCTCGAAGTCCCCGAGGCCGAACGCGCCGCCTACCGCGTCGCCCGCAATACGCCGGTCGCCAAGCGCACCAAGGAGCAGGCGGCCCTCATCAAGAAATACTTCTCCGCGCAGGCGACGTTCGGCCTGGATCTTTACGACAAGGCCGCGGACAACAAGGTCGTGGCCAAGCGGGCCGAGGCGACCGCCCTGCGCGCCACCAAGCCGGTCGAAGGACTGGTGCAAGCCGTGCTGGAACCTCCAGGAGCCGCGCCCGTCAGCGAGATCCATCACCGGGGAGACTACGGCCAGCTGAAGCAGCCGGTCACTCCCGGTGACATCTCGATCGTCAGCGCGCCCGCCATCCCGGTCGACGACCCCAAGCTGCCCACGACCGGCCGACGCCTCGCTTACGCGAAGTGGCTGACCTCCGGAAAGCACCCGCTCGTGGGTCGCACCCTCATGAACCGCGTCTGGATGCACCACTTCGGACGCGGCATCGTGAACACTCCCGGCGACTTCGGCGCCCTGGGCGAACGTCCGTCGCACCCCGAACTGCTCGACTACCTCGCGGCACGCTTCGTGGAGGTCGGCTGGAGCCTCAAATCCATGCACCGCGAGATGATGCTCAGCCGCGCCTACCGGCAGTCCTCACGCAACGACGCCGCCCAGGCGGCCGATCCTGACAACGTCCTGGTCGGACGCTTCCGCGTGCGCCGGCTCGACGCCGAGACCATCCGCGACTCCATGCTGTCCGTCAGCGGCAAGCTCAACCCCGAGCCCTTCGGTGCTCCCGTCACGGTCGGCAAGACCGGGGACGGTCGCATGATCCCGGGCGTGGAGATCCGGAACGTCAACGGCGACGTCACCAAGGTCGACACTTCATCGCCTCAGGTCTTCCGACGTTCGGTCTACCTGCAGCACCGTCGCAGCGGCCCGACCACCGCGCTCGCCACCTTCGACCTGCCGGACATGGAGCCCAACTGCGAGCGCCGGGATTCCACCACCGCCGCCACGCAGTCGCTCTTCCTCCTGAACGACGAGTTCGTGATCGAACGCGCGAAGGACCTCGCCGCCCGCGTGATCAAGGAGCACCCCGAGGACGAGGACGCCCAGGTGCGCGCCGCCTGGCGCCTGACACAGGGCCGGGAGCCCTCCGCGGAGGAACTGAAGTCCTTCCGGCGCCTTCTCGCCGAACAAGTGGCGCACTTCAACAAGCTCACGCCGGCCAAGCCCGTGGCCGACGCCTCGCTCAAGGAGAAGGTGGGCTCGTCCAAGCGCAAGGCGCCCTTCCCCGCTCCGGTCGCCGTGGCCCGCGGCGTGCAGACCGACGCCCTCGGGTCACTTTGCCAGGCTCTGCTGGCCTCCAACCGCTTTCTCCATGTCGAATAAGCTCCCCGCCGGACTCTGCTCCCGCCGTCACTTCCTCGAGGCCGGGGGCTTCGGGCTCGGCATGCTCGGCCTCGCCACCCTGCTCCGCCAGGACGGACTGCTGGCCGCTCCCGTGAAGCCGCTGCTCGGGAACGAGGTCTTCGACCTCCTTCCGAAGAAGCCCCCGCGTCCCGCCAAGGCCAAGGCGATGATCTCGCTCTTCATGATGGGCGGTCCGTCGCAGATGGACCTCTTCGACCACAAGCCGATGCTCACCAAGTGGCATGGGCAGAAGTTTCCCGGCGAGGTGAAGTATGACAACGTCGCCCAGGCCTCCGCCAAAGTGCTCGGCTCTTTCTGGAAGTTCTCGAAGCACGGCAAGTGCGGAATGGAGCTCAGCGAGCTGCTGCCGCACCTCGGGGGCGTCGCCGACGACATCTGCCTGATCCGCTCGATGAAGTCGGGCGTGAACAACCACCTGCAGGGCATGCTCGCCGTGCAGACCGGACGCATCACCTCCGGCAATCCGACCATGGGGGCGTGGGTGACCTACGCGCTCGGCAGCGAGACCAAGGACCTGCCCGCTTACGTGGTGATGGGCCATCCTTCCGGCCTGCCGACCTTCGCCAACCAGCACTGGTCCAACGGTTGGCTGCCCTCGATCTACCAGGGCACCTTCGTCCGCGCCACCGCGCCGCACATCCTCAACCTCGACCCGCCGGCGGCGCTCCAGGGCGAGCCGCAGAAGCGGCAGATGGAACTGCTGCGGGCGCTCAACGCGGAGCATTCCGCGAACCATCCCGGCGAGACCGACCTGCAGGCGCGCATCCAGAGCTATGAGCTCGCCGGTCGGATGCAGCTGGCCGCCAAGGAGGCCTTCGACATCTCGTCCGAGCCCAAGCACATCCTCGACCTCTACGGCGTCGGCCGCAAGGAATGCGATGACTACGCCCGCCGCTGCCTGATCGCCCGGCGCCTCATCGAACGCGGAGTCCGTTACGTCCAAGTCCTCAATCAGGGTCAGAGCTGGGACAGCCACGGCTCGATCAAGTCCGCCCTCCCGACCCTCTGCGCCGCCACCGACCGGCCGAGCGCCGCGCTCGTGGCCGACCTCAAGCAGCGCGGCCTGCTCGACAGCACCATCGTGCACTGGGGTGGCGAGATGGGCCGCCTGCCCGTCCTCCAGAATGACGCCGGCGAGGCCAAGTGGGGCCGCGACCACAACACCTACGGCTTCACCCAGTGGGTCGCAGGCGGGGGCTTCAAGGGCGGCCTGACCTACGGCGAGACCGACGAGTGGGGCCACAAGGCCGTGAAGGACGTCGTCAACCACTACGACTGGCACGCCACCATGCTCGACTGCTTCGGCTTCGACCACGACAAGCTCACCTTCAAGCGCAACGGCGCCGAACTTGCCCTCACCAACGGCCAGCCCGCCCGCGTGGTGAAGGAGCTGCTGGCCTGAGCGGGCGACGCGAAACTTTCAAAACGGCGGCGGTGTTACTGCAAGGACGATGAAACACGCACGGACCGCTTTCATCCTGCCGCTCTGCGCATGCGCCGCGATCGCAGGAGTTGTCTTCGCAGCTCCGAATCCCGGCGCCGGCGGGCTGTCGGTGCAGATCGAGAACATCATCAAGCAGGCGGACAAGAACGCGGACGGACGGATCACCAAGGAGGAGGCCGGCTCCGCGCCGTGGTTCGCGCGCGTGGACCTGGACGGAGACGGCGTCATCAGCGCCGCTGAGCTCGCCGCCATACGACGCATCGCGGCCCAGGGCGGGGAGCGCGCCGGGCGCCTCGGGAAGTCCACGCCGGCCTCCGCGACCGCGGTCACCCCGGAAATGCTCACGCAGGTCACCGGCGGCCCGGAGGCGGTGAAACCGGGTGATGTGGACGTGGGACGAATGGTGCCCGAAGTCGACTGCAAGACCTTGGACGGCAGGACTCGCCGGCTGGGCGACCTGCTGGGCAAGAAAGGCCTCGTGATCGTCATGACCAGCGCCACCTGCCCGGTCAGCAAACGCTACCTGCCCTCCGTGGCCGCACTGGAGAAGGAACTCACCGCCCGCAGCATCGGGCTGCTGCTGATCAACCCGTTCGCCAGCGAGAAGCCGGAGGACATCCAAGGCCAGCTGGCCTCGGCAGGCGTCCAAGCCGCCTACGTGCACGACAAGGACAAGAGACTCACCGCGCTGCTCGGCGCCCGGACCACCACGGAGGTCTTCCTCCTGGATGCCCGCCGGACTCTCATCTACCGCGGAGCGTTCGACGACCAGTACGGCGTCAACTACAGCCTCGACACGCCTCGGCGGAACTACCTCCGCGACGCCATCGCCGCCCTCATCAGGAACGAGCGGCCGACCGTGCAGGCGACGACGCCCCCCGGCTGCGAGCTCGACCTGCCCGAGGCCGAGACCGGCGCCGCCCCGGCGCCGGTGACCTACCATCGGGACGTCGCCCGCATCCTGCAGCAGAACTGCGTCTCCTGCCATCGTGAAGGCGGCATCGCGCCCTTCGCCCTGGACGGCATCGACGAAGTCAAGGACCGCGCCAAAGTCATACGACGCGTGGTGAACGAAGGCACCATGCCGCCATGGTTCGCCGCGGTCGAAAAGGACGCGGACAAGAATCCTTGGGCCAACGACTGCAGCCTCTCCGCCAAGGACCGCAACGACCTCGTCGCCTGGTTGGATTCGAAGGACCGTCCGATGGGGGACCCTGGTGACGCGCCGCTGAAGCCCGACTACCCCGCCGAATGGAGCATCGGGAAGCCGGACCTCATCATCCCGCTCAGCAAGGCCTACGACATCAAGGCCACCGGCTTCATGCCTTATGCGCATGACGTCGTGCAGACCACGCTGACCGAGGACCGCTGGGTGCAGGCCTACGAGATCCTGCCCAGTGAGCGCGACGTAGTCCACCACGTCATCGTGCGCGTCCACGAGAAGGGCTCGGAGGTCCGCAAGGCCGACGAGGCCCGCGAGGGCTACTGGGCGATCTACGTGCCGGGCAACGGCTCCTGCGCCTACCCCGAAGGCTTCGCGCGCAAGATTCCCGCGGGCGCCCGAGTCAGCTTCCAGATTCACTACACCCCGAGCGGCAAGGCCAAGAAGGAACGCCTCCGGCTGGGACTGGTCTTCGCCAAGCAGCCCCCGCGCTACGAGATCCGTACCGCGGCCATCGCCAACCTGCGCCTGTCCATCCCGCCCGGAGCCGAGCGGCACGTGGAGACGCAGGTCCAGCGCGTCCCCTTCGACATGCCCGTGACCGGCTTCATGCCGCACATGCACGTCCGGGGCGCGGCCTTCCGGTATGAGGCGACCTACCCCGACGGACGGACCGAAACCCTGCTGGACATCCCGCGCTACGACTTCAACTGGCAGCTCCGCTACGACTACAAGCGGCCGAAGCTGCTCCCCCGGGGCAGCACGGTCAAGATCACCGCGGTCTTCAACAACAGCGAGAGCAACAAGGCCAATCCGGATCCGACCAAGCGCGTGCGCTGGGGCAGCCAGACGGTGGATGAGATGATGCTCGGCTACGTCGAGTATTTCCTGCCCGTGCGGGACTGATCCGGTCCTCGGCCCGGCTGGCGCCGGGAAATCCGCTTTTCTTGCGGGACAATCCGCGCAGGCCGTGCCACAAATGGGCCATGCAGATACTGGGCACGGCGCTCCTCTCGCTCTGCGTGGTGACGGGGCTCGTCGTGGGCAGGCTCGCGGGCGCGGCCTTCGGCCTTGATTCGGACCTTGGCGGAGTCGGGCTGGCGATGATCCTGCTCATCCTCGCGACCGACGCCCTCAGGCGAAGAGGCCTGCTCACCGCCGCGACCGAAGGCGGCGTCGCCTTCTGGGGGCAGATCTACGTCCCGATCGTCGTCGCCATGGCCGCCAGCCAGAACGTGCGGGGGGCGCTCCAGGGCGGCTGGATGGCGGCGTTCGCCGGACTGGCCGCGGTCGCGACGGCCTTCCTGGTCATGCGGCTCTTCGGTCGCGGAAAGGACGGACCATGAGCGGCGGCATCGTGCAGGAGGTGCTCGTCCGGAACGGACTGCTCACGGCCTTCGCCGCCGTCGGCCTGACCATGGCGTTCTCCTACTGGGCCAGCGAAAGGCTGACGCGCGGGCGCATCCACGGCAGCGCCATCGCCATCCTCATCGGCCTCGCCTGCGCCGCCTGGGCCGGCGGACGTCAGGGAGTCGCCGACCTGCCGGCGCTCACGGGCTTCGGACTCATGGGCGGAGCGATGCTCCGCGACCTCGCGATCGTCGCCACCGCCTTCGGCGTCCGGCTCGAGGAGTTCATCCGCGGCGGCGCGGCCGGCGCGGCGGCCCTGCTCACCGGGCTGGCCACCGCCTTCATCGCGGGCGGGGCCGTGGCCATCGCCTTCGGATACACCGACGCCGTCAGCGTCACCACCATCGGCGCGGGCGCCGCCACCTACATCGTCGGCCCGGTCACGGGCGCGGCCCTGGGCGCCGGCAGCGAGGTCATCGCCCTCAGCATCGCGGCCGGCCTGGTCAAGGCCGTCAGCGTGATGGTCCTGACGCCGTTGCTCGCCCGGCATGTCGGACTGGACAATCCGCGTTCGGCGATGGTCTTCGGAGGGCTGATGGGCACCAACAGCGGAGTGATGGCGGGGCTGGCCGCCACCGATCCCAAGCTTGTCCCATACGGCGCGATGACCGCCACGTTCTACACCGGACTCGGCTGCCTGCTGGGCCCTTCGCTTTTCCATGCGCTGGCCAAGGCGCTGCTCTGAACATGTCCGACCTGCCCTTCCTCACCCGCGCCCGGGAACACGCCGGTCGCACCGCCTTCAGCGAGGGAGGAAGCTCCCGCAAGTATGAGGAACTCGTCGCCGCCTCGGGACGCGTGGCGTCGGCGCTGCTCGCGGGGAGCGCCGACCTTTCCGAGGCCCGCACGGCGCTGCTCGTCGCACCCGGCTTCGGCCATGCCGCGGCCCAATGGGGCGTCTGGCGAGCCGGCGGCGTGAAGGTTCCGCTCTGCCTGTCCGCCACGGAGTCGGAATGGGAATACGCCCTCACGGACGCCGGCGTGTCGACAGTGCTGGCCGACGCTCCCGGCGCGGCCAAAGTCGAACCGGTCTGCCGACGGCTGGGCGTCCGGCTGGTGCGGCTCGAGGAGGCGCTGACCGCCGCCGAAGCCGCCCTGCCCGCGGTCGCCGAGACGCGGGACGCGATGATCCTCTACACGAGCGGCACCACCAGCCGCCCCAAGGGCGTGGTCACCACCCACGCCAATCTGGCGGCCCAGATGTCCAGCCTGGTCGAAGCCTGGGAATGGAGCCGGGAGGACCGCATCCCGATGTTCCTGCCCCTGCACCACGTGCACGGCGTGGTGAACGTCACGGGATGCGCGCTGTGGTCCGGCGCGCTGATCGAGCCGTTCGCGCGCTTTGACGCCGCCGCGGTGCTCACGCGCGTGCGCGCGGGCGCCTACACTGTCTTCATGGCGGTCCCCACGGTCTACGTGAAGCTGATCGAGGCCCTCGAGTCCGCCGGCGCGGAAGAACGGGAGTCCGCCTGCGCCGCCTTCCGGCGGATGCGGCTGATGGTCTCCGGCAGCGCCGCGCTCCCCGCGACGGTCTTTGAGAAGTGGGCCGCGCTCACCGGCCAGCGCCTGCTTGAACGCTACGGCATGACGGAGATCGGCATGGCGCTCTCCAATCCGCTCCGCGGCGAGCGCCGGCCCGGAGCGGTCGGAACGCCCCTGCCGGGCGTGTCGGTCAGACTGAAGCAGGAGAACGGCCCGGTCGTCACCGCCGAGGGCGAGCCCGGCGAGATCCAGGTCCGCGGTCCCGGCGTGTTCCGCTGCTACTGGGGCCGGGAGGAGGCGACGCGCGAGACTTTCGAGGACGGCTGGTTCCGGACGGGCGACATGGCCGTGATGGAGTCGGGCTACTACCGCATCATGGGACGACTGAGCGTGGACATCATCAAGAGCGGGGGCTACAAGCTGAGCGCGCTCGAAATCGAGGCCGCGCTGCTCGAGCATCCCGCCGTGGCGGAGTGCGCCGTGATCGGCCTGCCCGACGACACCTGGGGCGAGGCGGTCACGGCGGTGTGCGTCACCCGGCCGGGAGCCGTCCTGGAACTGAAGGCGCTGCGGGACTGGTGCAAGGGACGGCTCTCCGTCTACAAGGCGCCGCAACGTCTGCTCATCGTGCCGGAGCTCCCCCGCAACGCCATGGGCAAGGTGACCAAGCCCGCGGTCCGGAAGCTCTTCGACTGACCCGGAAGTCCGCAACCCCGGACGGCCGTCGGGGTTCAATCGGCATCCCCATGCGAAGCCTCCTGAAGCTCCTGCTGCTCACGTCCGCCGCCGCGACGCAGGCCGCCGCCCCGAACTTCCTGTTCATCTTCACCGACGACCAGGGCTGGAGCGCGACGTCGGTGGCGATGCTTCCCGGCAATCAGGACAGCCGGACGGCCTCGTACCGCATGCCGAACCTCGACCGTCTCGCGGCCCGCGGCACGGTCTTCTCCCAGGGCTACGCCTCGCACCCGAAGTGCGAATGCTCCCGCGCCGCCCTCCTGATGGGACGCAGCACCACCAGTCTCAACGCGACGGACAAACGTTCACGCGACTGGAATGCCGCGCCCTCGGACGGGCTCGCCAACGTGCTCAAGCGCGCCAACCCGGCCTACCGCGCCGCCCACTTCGGCAAATGGCAGTGGCCGACGGCCCCCGACCAGTTCGGCTTCGACGCCAGCGACGGCGTGACGCAGAACGAGGACGGAGACAGCGACGATCCCAAGGATCCGAAGCAGTCGTTCGGGATCACGCGCCGCGCGACGGCCTACATGGAGCAGCAGGCCAAGGCGGGACGGCCGTTCTACCTGCAGCTCTCCTACTACGCGACGCACAGCCAGCCCCAGGCGCTCGCTGAGACGCTCAAGAAATATTCGGCCGCCCCGGCCGCCGAGTCCAAGGGGGGTCGCGGGGGCAAGGGCGGACCGGTGATGGCCGCCATGAGCGAAGACCTCGACACCTGCATCGGCACTTTGATTCAGCGTCTGGAATCCCTCGGGCTGTCGAAGAACACCTACGTGATCTACATGGCCGACAACGGCATGGGCGGGACGCTGCTCAAGGGCGGCAAGACGGTCTGTGATGAAGGCGGCCTGCGCGTGCCGCTGATCGTCGCCGGCCCGGGCGTGAAGTCCGGAGTCTACGCCAACGCCCCGGCGGTGAGTTACGACATCCTGCCCACGATCCTCGACCTCGCCGCGCCCGGCTTCGCCCTGCCCAAGGGCGTGGAAGGCGGCAGCTGGAAGCCCGTCCTGTTCGAAGGCGCCGCCACGGTGCGCCGCCCCATCGACCGCCTGGTCTGGCACCACGACGTCGAAATCGAGCACCCCCAGACGGCCATGCGCAAGGGCGACCTCAAGCTGGTCCACTACTGGGACACCAAGGAGGACTTCCTCTACGACCTCTCGAAGGACCTGGGCGAAAAGACCAACCTCGCCAAGTCCAGGGCCGACGTGACCGCCAAGATGCTGGCGGAGCTCAAGGCCCACGTGAAGGCGGGCGTCGGTGAGCAAAAGTTCGCGCAGCTCGAAAGCGGCAAGCTCCCGACCGGGGACGCCAAGGGCAAGGGGAAGAAAAAGAAGAAGTGAGGGAGGATTGGGATTAGGGATAGGGCTGGGCGCCGAGGTGATTCACCCGCTCATCCTTCATCCCCCATCCTCCTTCTTCCATCTTCCATCCTTACACCTTTATCCTCCCCCTTACGTAGGGACCGCCTATCTTGACCGCGTGCGCCCCGCCCTGCCCCTGCTCCTGACCCTGCTGCTCGCGCCGCTGGCCGCGCTGCACGCCGCGGATGCTGCGAGACCCAACATCATCTTTATCTACGCCGACGATCTGGGCTGGGGCGACGTCTCCTGTCATGCGTCGGAAGATTGGATCCGGACGCCGCACATCGACCGGCTGGCGGCCGAGGGCGCCGACTTCGCGCAGTTCAACGTCCTGAGCCCGGTTTGCTCGCCGAGCCGCATCGCCGCCACGACGGGGCGCTTTCCGTCACGCTATGGCGTGAACAATGTCTTCAACGGCCAGACGCTCGGACCCAAGAAGACCGGGACGATGCCCGACTGGCTCGACCCGCGGGCCCCCACACTGCCCCGCATCCTAAGGGCGGCGGGCTACCGGACGCTGCATTTCGGCAAATGGCACATGGGCGCCGACCAGCGCCTGGCCCCCGACGCGCCGCCGATGTCCGCCTACGGCATCGACGAATCCAAGGTCTACCACGGTCCCGGCCCGAGCATCGGCCTGCACGACATCGGCATCGAAGCCGCCCAGGCGATCGGCCGGCTCAAGGGCGGTCCGCCCTTCTACATGAACGTGTGGCTCCATGAGTCGCACACCATGCACATTCCCTCTCAGGAGTCGCTCGAAGCGTTCAAGCACCTCGATTCGCGCCGCCAGGTCTACGCCGCGGTGCTCCGCGAGGCCGACCTCAATGTGGGACGCATCCTCGACGCGCTCAAGCAGGCGGGCATGGACGGGAACACCATCGTGATCTTCTCCAGCGACAACGGCCCGGCCGGACAGCCCGTGACCTCGGTCGACCGCGCCATTCAGCCCACGGACGGCAATCAGAAGAAGGGCTTCGACGTATTCTACAGCGTGGGTTCGACCGGCGGCCTGCGCGGACGCAAGGGACAGCTCTTCGAAGGCGGCATCCGCGTGCCTTTCCTCGTCCGCTGGCCGGCCCGCATCCCGGCCGGACTCAAGGACGACCGCACGGTCCTGTCCGCGGTCGACCTGCTGCCCACCCTGTGCGCCGCGGCCGGAACATCGGTCCCGCCTGAGGCCGAAGTCGACGGCGAGAACCTCCTGCCCGCCCTGCTGGGTAAACCCGCCGTCCGTACCAGGCCGTTATTTTGGAAATACTACCATGTCAGCAAGGGCGACGACACCTGGGCCGCATGGGCCATGCGCGAGCAGCGCTGGAAGCTCCTGACCGACCTCTCCGGAGACCGGCACGCCCTCTATGACCTTGAATCAGACCGGGCGGAGTCGAAGGACGTGAGCGCCGCACATCCCGAAACCGTGGCCCGCATGAAGCCCCGCCTGATGGATTGGACCAGGAGCCTTCCGACCGCCGCCGACCCCAGCTGCCTGCATCGTCCCTGAGTCGGCCGCGGCGGCGGCCACTGACGCACCGCATGAGACGATAGTGCCATGGGCTGCAACTTAAGGCGTAGCGGACTGTCAGACTCGGGGTAAAATCAAGCCATGCCCACCCCGCTAGAGCTGACGCGCCGCCATTTCCTGGGACAGATGACCACGGGCATGACGGGCCTCGCCCTGTCG
>JACCDJ011665795.1_pt1 | contig 12153 bp, 11 predicted proteins | sample 7444481 | NCBI WGS metagenome assembly JACCDJ01 (sample SAMN15323435, study PRJNA562643) | freshwater metagenome | isolation source: river surface water | place: USA:Blue River Watershed | collected 2017-08-15 | reverse complement strand
GTGCCTTTTCCTGAAGTTTCTGCTGTTTTCCCGGCGAGTGAGATAAATGCACCGCCCAATCGGCGAATGCCAGCGCAAGACTACCCGGCGATATGCCGCCAGTAAAACGCGCCATGACAGCATGGAACAAGCGATCCGGGGCAGTCGGCCCAGAGGGCTTCTCTTCGATAACTGGGGCAGGTCTGCCCACTTCAGATTCAGGCAGCTGCCTCAGACTTGAGGCAACTTTTTTCGCAGGTATATCCATTCAGCAGGCTCGAATTTCTTGCATCATCAAAGTGGGCACGAGCAATAGCTCGTCAGAGTATCTGCATTGGACATCGAGATGGCGTCGCAGTGCCAACCCCATTCGCACACGAAGCACTGAGGACATTGCCAGCTGCGTTACCATCCACATCACTATCTTTATCCTTATTCATCGTCGTTGGCATCGCATGAACTGCACCAGCCGTCGGATATTTTTCACGCATCCCTATGCATTTTCTTCCTGCCACCTCAAGTATTCCTTTCAAAGATCGGCATTGCCGGTATAGCCATTGCCATCCTGGATTTCTTTCTCTTTGCAGACAATTTTTCAACCCTTGAACGCTTCGCACATAACAACCATGAATAAATATCCGTAATACATTGCGTGGTTGCATCAACACCTGCATGACCGAGGGATAGACAACCAGGCGGTAGAGAATTTTTGGCTCAGCGAGCAACTGATGCTTGTACTGGTAACGTCCCCACAGCATGTGACACTGGCGGCCACCCCGTTGAATACAGTCGCTGACGGACCACAGACAGGTCAGCAAACCCAGGCGGTAAACACTCATCGCAGGGTCGCTTGCCGACAAGAGCATCACATAGCTATCCCCGATACGACAGGAAAATGCACCTGCGCAGATGCGACCCTTGACTGTTGCAACGCCGAACAAGCCACACTCGGCTGCCATCGTCAGAAAATGCTGCGTTTCAGTCGCATCAATAGCCGGAGATTTTCCACGCGCGGTCATGCTCTCGCGCTTGAAACGCTGCAGTATCAACACCAGCTGATGCTGCTGCTCTGTGCTCAATTCATCACAGGTATAGGCTGTCCAGCTAAAGTCCGGAAAGTCTCTCAGCAGACGATTCCGATAGCCGCGCAGACTTTGACGGGTCGATTTCCCCAGCATGGACATATAGGCCTCAGTGGACGCAGGCAGTGTCAATACATAATTCTCTGAAAAGGGATACAACTGCGCAGGCAAGGAACTCGGTGGCAGCGACAGGCTCACGGCATTGAAGGCGATATGGCGAAGTCCGGGAAAATTCGAGAAAACACTGGCTGCGAATGCGTCTATCTGCAATGAATCGAGCATGATGACCTCGCACAGGACGATGACACGCTTTCCCTCGATACGAAATAGCAGCACGCCAACCACCTCGCCACTGCGATACCCGACCCAGGTGTTCGGCGTTGTCTGCTCAGGATCACTCAATTGCAGATATCTCGACGATGCATACAGGCTGCCATGCAGTCGGTCCAGTGCCATCGATGCAAAGGCAGGTATCGATTCCTTGTAAATCTCGCTGACGATGTCAGCCGCAAGCGACATCGCCTGAGATTGGATCGCCGCAGGCGACGACAAATTCAGGGATGTGGCAGATACCGGTAGGTGAGTCGACATGAATGATCCTGGCGATGAAGAAAGCCTGCTTGATCGAGCTGGCATCTGCCTCTGTCAGTCACTCGAACAACATATCGACAACCACAGCACGGCTGACAACGTCCACACTGCAAGCAGCCATCACGCCGACGGTGGCCCGACAAGACAAGCACCCGGTACGATTATTTCGCGCGCAGATGCATGAAGAATTGAGCGCCGCCAAGCAGAAACTCTGCACGACTGTGATGGCTCAACGAGCGACACCAGCGTAACGGCATCATCAAGGCACTAGGGGAGTGTCTAGCGGGGGCCGCCCGGTGTCCAAGCCGGCTGACGTGGTTCGATTCCACGCTCCCCTGCCACTTGCCGACTGGGGAGTGCATGCTGCCGACAGAATCTCAGCGCACCATTTTCTCGTTACGCGGCGTGGACAAAATCTATCAGATGGGTGAAGTCCGTGTCGATGCGCTGCGCGCCATTGATCTTGATTTGTATGAGGGTGAATTTCTTGTTCTGCTCGGTGCTTCAGGCAGTGGCAAATCAAGCCTGCTCAATATACTCGGCGGTCTGGATAAGCCGACGCGAGGCAGCGTGCATTACCTGGACTGGGAATTGACACAAGCGAGTGATGACGAGCTGACCCGATTTCGCCGCGAGCATGTCGGCTTTGTCTTCCAGTTTTATAACCTCATTCCCAGCCTCTCTGCACTGGAGAACGTCGAGCTGGTCACGGAAATCAGCTCAACACCGATGGAGGCGACCGAGGCACTGCGGCGGGTGGGATTGAGTGACCGCGTCTTTCACTTCCCGGCGCAACTCTCTGGCGGCGAGCAACAGCGTGTTGCGATCGCGCGCGCGATTGCCAAACGTCCCGACATTCTGCTCTGCGACGAGCCGACCGGCGCGCTGGATGTCGCCACCGGTCGGCTGGTGCTGGATGTCCTCGCACAGGCAAACGCCGAGCTTGGCGCGGTCACTGTCGTGATTACCCACAATGCGGCAATCGCCGGCATGGCGCATCGTGTCATCTCGCTGGGCAGCGGTCGCATTGCCGGCATCACGCGCAATGCAGTACGTCTGCCCGCGTCGTCACTCGCTTGGTGAGCCACCTGAGCGCACTGCAACTGAAGCTATTACGCGATCTGTGGCGTTTGCGCGCGCAGGCATTTGCCATTGCCGTCGTGGCGATGTGCGGCATTGCCAGTCTGGTTACGATGCGCGGTGCTTATGAGGCGTTGCGATTGGCTCAGCACACTTACTATCAGCAATATCGATTTGCCGATATCTTCGCTAGCGTGCGTCGCGCGCCTTTGGGAATTACTGATGCCATACGCCGCTTAGAAGGTGTGGCGGATGTGCAGGCCCGAGTGGTGTTCGACGCACCACTCGACGTGCCGGGGCTGAATGAGCCCGCCACAGGACGACTCGTCTCCCTGACACCTGCGAATCAGAATGATCTCAACCGGGTTTATCTGCGCGCAGGCCGGCTTCCCGATCCGGGTAGTCGCCATGAAGTTCTAGTCAGCGAAGCCTTTGCTAGCGCCAATGCCTTGCAAGCGGGTGCTGTTTTAAAAGCCGTGATCAATGGTCGACGTGAAATTCTGACGGTGACCGGTATCGCCATTTCACCGGAATACATCAATGAAATGCGCGGCTCGGGTTTTCCGGACTATCGTCGTTTTGGTGTGTTGTGGATGGATCATGAAGCGCTGAGCAGCTTGCTGGATATGCGTGAAGCTTGCAATGACATCGTACTAACGCTGTCACCCGGCGCAAGCGAAGCGGAGGTCATTCACAGGCTTGATGGCTTGCTCGAACGCTTTGGTGGCTTGGGCGCTATTGGCCGTGAAGAGCAGCTCTCGCATCAGTTCATCAGTAATGAACTGGCGCAGACCAAAGTAAGTGCTACTGTGATTCCGGCAATTTTTCTGAGTGTCGCTGCCTTCCTGGTTCATAACGTCTTGTTGCGACTCAGCTCTCTGCAGCGCATGCAAATCGGCTTGCTCAAGAGCTTTGGCTACAGCAATGCGGCAATCGCCAGTCACTATATGCAGTTCGCCCTGCTCACAGTGGCTATCGGCAGCGTCACGGGGATAATACTGGGCAGCTGGCTGGGTCATGAACTGGCGCATTTGTATGCGCGTTTTTTTCATTTTCCGACGCTCTCGTTTTCGCTCTCTGCATCATTGCTGCTGACCGCACTGATACTGAGCTTGCTGTCTGCCCTGCTGGGTTCGGGCCTGGCTGTCTACCGTGTTTTACGCATGACACCTGCCGAGGCTATGCGTCCCGAATCTCCGCTGCACTATCAACGAAACAATCTGGAGACATTCTCACTGTGGCAGCGATTACCCCTGGCCTTGCGCATGGTATTGCGCAACCTCTTGCGAACGCCACTGAAAACATCGCTGACCATTCTGGGCCTGTCGATGTCGGCTGCGCTGGTGATCACCGGACTTTTTTCTTTTGATGCGCTCAACGAAGTGATCCGCTTTCAGTACCGGGTACTGCAGCGAGACGAGATCAGTGTGATATTCAATGAGGAACATTCCACCGACGTCATCAATCACCTTTCGCGATTGCACGGTGTATTGCGTGCCGAGGGCTTCCTGTCCATGCCCGTTACCCTGCGGGTTCGTCATCGGGAAAAGAGAACCATCATCATGGGTCTCGAGCGTCAGCGGCAATTACGACTGACGGTGGATGCTCATGAGCACTCGATAGAACTGCCCGCCGAAGGATTAGTGTGCTCGCGCATGCTCGCTGATCTGCTTCAGGTCCAGATCGGAGACACGATAGCGATCCATTTTCTGACGGGGCGACGTCAGAAAGTGGAGGTACCCATGACAATGATCCTCGACGAACCCATCGGCACATTGGCTTATATGGATATTCAGGCTTTGTCACGACTGCTGGAAAAAACACCGACCGTGAGTGGTGCATGGCTGGCACTGGATATGACAAAAGCTGACGCGTTTTACCGAACGATCAAAGCTTTGCCCGCACTGGCCAGCACCAGTCTGCGCGAAGCGACCATACAGAGTTTTCTGGCGACCGTTGGAGAAAATATCCGTATCAATAATAGCGTCCTTGTCAGCTTCGCCTGCGTCATCGCTGCCGGCATTATCTATAACTCGGCCCGCATCGCGCTCTCGGAACATGCGACCGAACTCGCCAGTCTGCGCATTCTTGGCTTCACCCGTAGCGAAGTCACGGTACTACTACTCACCGAGCAATGGTTGCTGACGGCCATCGCCATTCCGCTCGGTTGTCTGATCGGCTATGGTTTGGCCGCCGGTATTGCCGCACTGTTATCGCAGGAGCTATTCCGCATACCCTTGATCGTCGGCAGTCGTACATTTTTATCGGCAGCGATTGTCGTCATGCTCTCAGCGCTTGCTTCATCAGTATCGATAGGGTTCCGGTTACAGCAATTGGATTTGATTGCAGTCCTGAAAACACGTGAATGACATCAAGTTTTTCAGTCGAAAAAAAATCTTGCTGATTGTGATCGCTGTTGTGTCAGCCATCGCCCTGATCGCCTGGATTCTCATGCCGGCACCGTTGCGGCTTCAACTGGTACGTGCCGAAAAAGCTGCGTTGAGTGTAAGCGTTGATAACGAGGGCATCGTACGCGTGCACGATGCGTATGTCGTGACTAGTCCGATTGCGGCAACCATAGAGAGAATTGTATTGCGTACTGGCGATAGCGTCACGCGCGGTGATGTACTGGCCTGGCTCTTGCCACTCTCCATTGATCTACAGTCACGAGAGCAAACACTGGCCCGCTTGCAGGCAGCGCAGGCCCGATGGTCGGAAGCGACGCTGCAACAACGCGAAGCCGAGATCAATCACGCGTTGGCAAAAAATGAACTTGAAAGACAGAAGTCACTGGTTCGGGATCATTTCATCTCACCGCAAGCACTGGATCAATTGATCGCTCGTGAAAGCGCTGCGCGTGCTGCGGTCGATACGGCGCAGGCGCGTACCAAAGCAGCACAAGCAGTCGTGACCGAAGCACGCGCCGCAGTCAACACCTTTACACGCGCGACAGAGCGAAAAATACCTGTCCTTGCACCTGCCTCTGGACGCGTGCTGTCGGTCACCCAGCAAAGCGAGCGCACGATTGGCGCGGGCCTGCCGCTGATGACAGTCGGCGATCCGAGCCAAATGGAGGCTGTCGTTGATGTGCTGTCGGTGGATGCCGTCAAGATCCAACCGGGTATGCGCATGCTACTCAGAGACTGGGGGGGCGATACACCGCTGGAGGCTCGTGTGCGCTTGGTTGAGCCCGTCGCATTTACCAAGATATCGGCACTCGGTATCGAAGAACAGCGCGTCAATGTGATCGCCGACCCGGTGGGCTCACCCTGGCTACTCGGCGATGGCTATCGCATTCAGGCAAGGATCGTGCTGTGGCAACAAGACGAAGTGCTGAAACTGCCGGGCAGTAGCGTTTTTCGGGTCGGTAATGAATGGCGCATCTTCGTCGCAGAAAACGGCCGCGCAAGAGAAAGAACTGTCATCATCGGTCAGCGCAATCGCGATGACGTGCAGATCATCAGCGGTCTGCGCGAGGGGGAGCAGGTCATCCGATTCCCCAGCAGGCAGGTGAGTGATGGTGCACGCATCATGGCCGAATGAGACAGGCCCATCCGCGATAACGAGCGCCTATCCTGCCTGCACGCGCTTGTCGACGACGCGTCTGGCCTTGCCCACCTGCGTGCGTTCCACCCCGTTTGGCGGCAGCACGGTGACGGTACAGGAAATGCCGATATAGGATTTGATCATCTGCTCGAGTTGCGCACCGCCGCGCACGCCGTCGCCATGGCGAACATCCTCGCGAGTTTCAACCAGCACTTCCAGCTGATCCAGATGTAGGTCACGTGTTAACACAATCTGATAGTGCGGTGCGAGTGCAGCTTGCTGAAAAAGCAGTTCTTCGATCTGCGATGGAAAAACATTCACACCCCGAATAATCATCATGTCATCGGATCGCCCGGCGATCTTGTCCATGCGACGCATGGCGCGTGAGGTTGGCGGCAGCAAGCGCGTCAGGTCGCGCGTGCGATAACGAATGACCGGCATGGCTTCCTTGGTCAGTGACGTAAACACCAGTTCACCCGCTTCACCATCGGGCATGACTTCACCCGTGATCGGATGAATGATCTCGGGATAGAAATGGTCTTCCCAGATCACCGGGCCGTCCTTGGTCTCGATGCACTCATTGGCCACGCCGGGCCCCATGACTTCAGACAAACCGTAGATATCCACTGCATCAAGGCCAGCGCGCTGCTCGATCTCTGCACGCATCCCCTCTCCCCAGGGCTCTGCACCGAAAATGCCAATACGAAGCGAGGATGCTGCCGGATCCAATCCCTGCCGCTCGAATTCTTCAATGATATTGAGCATATAGCTGGGCGTGACCATGATGATGTCGGGCCGAAAATCCGTGATCAGCTGTACCTGCTTTTCCGTCTGACCGCCTGACATGGGGATCACGGTACAACCGAGTTTCTCGGCACCGTAATGCGCACCCAGGCCACCCGTGAACAAGCCGTATCCATAAGCGACGTGCACGATATCGCCCGCTCGACCACCGGCGGCGCGAATCGATCGCGCGACCAGTCCGGCCCAGGTATCAATATCTTTTTGGGTGTAACCGACCACGGTTGGCTTGCCCGTGGTCCCGGAGGACGCATGAATTCGCACCACTTGCTCACGAGGGACGGCGAACATGCCGAACGGGTAGTTGGCACGCAAATCGTCTTTGCCAGTGAAAGGAAATTTCGCCAGATCCGACAGCGATCTCAGATCGTCGGGATGCACACCTTTTTCATTAAAGCGCCGCCGATAATGCGGCACATTGGCGTAGGCGTGCTGCAGAGTCGCTTTCAATCGCTGTAGCTGCAGCGATTGCAATTCATCCTGACTGGCAGTTTCTATGGGCTCCAGATCTGCTCGGTCGCGCATGCGGCGTCTCCTTGATGATTGATACAGCGCTTATTGTTTTCAGGCTGACTGCGTTGGTATCACTTCCCCTTTGAGCTGATGCGATTTACCACGCATCAGCGCAATCTTTTTGCCATCGGCATTGGTCACGACGACATCATAGATCCCCGTCTTGCCGCTCTTGGATTGCTCAGCAGCGGACGCGGTCAGCACCTCCCCCTCAAAGGCCGGCGCCAGAAACTCGATACTGCAACCCGCTGCGACCGTTTGCACGTTATAACTATTACAGGCAAACGCAAAGCTGGAATCGGCAAACGTAAAAATAAAACCACCGTGACACATGCCATGGCCATTGAGCATATCGCTGCGCACCGTCATCTGCATGCGCGCATGGCCGGGATGAATATCGACCAGCGTAATGCCAAGCCCCTGCGTGGCCTTATCCTGTGCATACATATGCTGCGCGGTGGCTTGTGCGAGTACTTGGGGGTCAGTGTTTTGCACGATCATCCTCTCAGCTATCCTGATCAAAATCCAGCACCAGACGCTCACTGGCTGCGAAAGCCTGACAACTCAGTACAAAGCCACGCGCGATTTCGTAATCTTCGAGCGCATGATTGGCATCCATGTCCACCCTGCCCTCTACCACCTTGCAGCGGCAAGTGGCGCAAATGCCGCCCTTGCAGGCATAACGTATATCGATGCCATGCGCAAGTCCTGCATCCAGCAAGGACTGAGTATCGCGCTGCATCGTGATCTGATGGTGATGGCCATCGATGATGAAACTGACCTCGCACTGCGCACCCAGCGCAGACGCGTCACTGGTACGCGCCTGACGACGCGCGGCAGCTGCAGCAGCATCCACCGTAGCAGCGGAAAACAACTCCGTCTTGATCTGGTCTTTTACCATGCCCAGCGATTGCAGGGTCTCGGATACCTGCCGGGTCATGCTCTCGGGACCGCAGATGAAGGCGACATCCACATCGTTGATCTTGATCCAGTGCTCTGCCAGCGCCCGGCACTTATCGGCATCGATGCGGCCATTGAACAGATCAATCTCCTGTTTTTCGCGGCTCATCACATGCACGATGGACAAGCGATCCAGAAACCGATCTTTCAGATCAGCCAGTGCTTCGCGCAACATCACGGTGGATGACGCACGATTGCCATACACCAGCGTGACGCGACTGTGTGGCTCGGTCAGCAAGCTGGTCTTGATAATCGAATAGATAGGCGTGATACCACTACCCGCCGCGAAAGCCAGATAGTGACGCGACTGCGCTGGCTGCAAGGGCACCTGAAAATGTCCCATCGGTGGCATGACATCAATCGTCATGCCCGCTTTGAGATTGGCATGCGCCCAGCCTGAAAAAACACCCCCACTGACTTTTTTGATCGCGATTTGCAGTTGCTGGTCCTGTACGGCGGAACACAATGAGTAAGAACGACGCACGTCTTCACCGTCAATCATGGCACGCAAGGTCAGATGCTGGCCCTGCTGATACGCAAACACCGAACGGAGCTCATCGGGCAAATGCAGACTGACGATGATCGCGTCACGCGTATCCTGCTGCACACGGTCGATGGACAATGAATGAAAATGGCTCATCAGTGCGGCTTGAAATAATCAAAAGGCTCGAGGCATTCCGTACAGCGATACAAGGCCTTGCAGGCCGTGGAACCAAACTGGCTGATCAGCCGTGTTTGTGATGAACCGCACTGGGGACAGGCAATCGCCGGTGCGTTACGACTGAGCATCGCAGAGATATCGATAATATTTTCAGCCGCCTGATCACTCGCCTGCTGCGCTGGTGGCGCGATGCCATAGTCGCGCAGTTTTTGTTTGCCGGATTCGCTCATCCAGTCCGTCGTCCATGCGGGTGACAGCTGCGTGGCAATCGTGACCGCATTCAATCCATGCTGCGTCAGCGCGCTGCGTATGTCATCCGCAATCGCCTGCATCGCAGGACAACCGGAGTAGGTGGGTGTGATCATCACTTCCAGCCGCTCATTATCGAGCCATTGCCAGCCACGCACGATACCCAGATCCACCACCGAAATCACCGGTATCTCGGGATCAGCGACTTGCGACAGCCATTGCCAGAGCTGATCGTCACTCGCCTTCACCATTGCGCTCCGGGATAGGCCCGCTGCAGAAACTGCATCTCGGCGAGCATATAACCCAAATGCTCGGAATGCCGACCCTGCTTGCCGCCGCTGTGCATCCATGCTTCTGCCGGCGGCAACATCAGTGTGGCTGCATCAAAGCTCTGCTTGAAATACGACATACATGTTGCATGCAGCGTTTCGGGCAGGGGCGCAATACCGCGCGCGGCCATCGCCTGATCAACCGTATCGCATGAAAAAAGTTCGCCGGTATAGGGCCACCATTGATCCGCCGCCAACTGCATGCGGCGATGACTTTCAGCAGAACCATCACCCAGCCGCACCAGCAGGTCGGTACTGCGGCGCAGGTGATACCGCACCTCGCTGACGGACTTTGCTGCGATGGATGCGACACGCTCGTCACTGGATGCTGAGAGTGCTTGCAGCCATTCGTAATGCCAGACATCAAAATAAAACTGACGCATCAGCGTGTCGGCATAATCGTGATTGGGTTGCTCAACCAGCAGCACATTACGAAATTGCGGTGCATCACGCAGAAAAGCCAGCTGATCTTCATCGCGTCCCGCACCTTCGTGTTCACCTGCGTACGATAGCCACAAGGTCGCCTGACCCAGAAGATCGAGCGCGGTGTTCGTGAGCGCCATATCCTCTTCAAGCGCCGGCCCCTTGCCGCACCACTCCGAGAGTCGCTGCGAAAGCACCAGCGCATTGTCGCCATTGCGCAGCAGCCAGATGAATTTTTCGCTATCCATGCATTGATCGCTCAGAGCTTGCCGACTTCGTCGGGGATGACAAAAAAGGTTGGATGCCGGTACACCTTGCTGTTGGATGGCTCGAACAATTCGCCACGCTCGCTTGGCGTGCTGGCGACGATATCTTCCGATGGCACTACCCAGATCGAGACACCCTCATTGCGTCGCGTGTAAACATCGCGCGCATTGTTGATCGCCATTTCCGCATCCGGCGCATGCAAGCTGCCCACATGCTTGTGCGAAAGCCCGTGCTGACTGCGTATGAAAGTTTCCCACAAAGGCCATTCTTTGCTCACGAACGACTCCTCAGGCGGCTTTGGGTTGACGGCGCTGTACGTGCTTGTCCGCATGGGCCTGCACACCCTCCCGGAACCAGGCACCATCGTCCCAGGCTTTATTGCGGACTGCCAGCCGCTCGCGATTGCAAGGGCCATTACCTTTCAAGACCTCGTAAAACTCCGACCAGTCAATCGCACCAAAGTCGTAATGGTCGCGATCTGCATTCCATTTCAGATCCGGATCGGGAATCGTCAGTCCCAGATACTCCGCCTGCGGGACGCTTTGATCCACCATGCGCTGGCGCAGCTCGTCATTCGAAAACAGCTTGATTTTCCATTGCGCTGATTGCGCGCTGTTGACGGATTCCTGATCAGGCGGACCAAACATCATCAGTGCAGGCCACCACCAGCGATTCAGGGCATCCTGTGCCATTTGCTTTTGCTCTGCCGTGCCTTTGCACAGAGACATCAACAAGTCATAGCCCTGACGCGCATGAAAAGCTTCTTCTTTGCAGACGCGAATCATCGCGCGTGCATACGGACCATAAGAGCAGCGACACAAAGGAATCTGGTTGATGATCGCAGCACCATCGACCAGCCAGCCAATCATGCCGACATCAGCCCAGGTGAGCGTGGGGTAATTAAAAATACTGGAGTACTTGGCCCTGCCAGACAAGAGATCCGTGGTCATCTGATCGCGCGACACACCCAGCGTTTCGGCGGCGCTGTAAAGATATAAACCGTGACCAGCCTCATCCTGAATTTTTGCCAGCAGTATGGTCTTGCGCTTGAGCGTAGGCGCGCGCGTCACCCAGTTCCCCTCCGGCAGCTGTCCCACGATTTCGGAATGCGCATGCTGAGAAATCTGGCGGATCAGCGTCTTGCGATAGCCCTCGGTCATCCAGTCCTTGGGCTCGATCTTGACGCCGGCATCAATGCGCGCCTGAAAGGCACGCTCTTCTTCGCTCAGCTCGCCGGCGGCGCGCAGGCGGGCGGCACCGGTCTCGACCATTTGTGCGTACATGAGGCGGTCTCCTCGTCTCGGGGGTTGTTATGTGGATTATGATACGCGAATTCTGCATAATCGCAAAAATCCGTATCATTTAATGATTTGAAATCACCGCTCATGACCGCCCCGATCAGCCGACCCTGGATTGCCCGCCAGCTGACACAGGATCCGCCCCGTGCCAAATCCCTGGTGATGACCGTGTTCGGCGATGCACTCGCCCCACGCGGCGGTGCGGTGTGGCTGGGCAGCCTGATCTCCCTGCTGGCGCCCTTCGGTATCAGCGAGCGCGCGGTGCGCACCAGCGTGTTTCGCTTGGTCGAGGAAGGCTGGCTGGAGGCGAGTCGCAGCGGCCGTCGCAGCCAGTACCGGCTCAGTGCCCAGGGTGACAAACGATTCTTGCGCGC
>JACCDJ010324347.1_pt1 | contig 12155 bp, 28 predicted proteins | sample 7444481 | NCBI WGS metagenome assembly JACCDJ01 (sample SAMN15323435, study PRJNA562643) | freshwater metagenome | isolation source: river surface water | place: USA:Blue River Watershed | collected 2017-08-15 | reverse complement strand
GGTGCCGAAGGTACGCAGCGGGGCGACCGGGGCACTGTTCATCAGCGTGCGCGCTTGGTCAGCGTGTGGCGACGGATGGCCGGACCAATCTTGTCCGCACCGAAAGCCGCCAGCATTTCCTTCTGGGTACGGTACACGGTAAGAGCCGTGGAGACGACTTCGCCGTTGGTGCCGAGGAAGAAACGGGCACCCACCGGAATCACGGCCGGGAACACGCTGCCGTAGCAACGATTGGCGTTCTTGGTATGGAACGAATGCAGGCCCGCTTCGATACTGTTGCGTTGCGAACCCCAATAGGAGAATGCCTTGACACGCATGGTCACACCGAAGTTCCAGCGGGTGCGTTGGTAGGGAGCGAATCCACCGGTCTTGTCCGGGTTGTCCAGACGCTTGTAGACGAGGATGGGCTGCTGCGCAACGAAGGCTTGACCCTTCTTGCCGTAGTTCGGATGGTAGCGAACGTCAATATCAAGACACATTGTAAATCCTTGTTTTGTAAGGAGAAATGGAGGGGTTAACGCGAGCGTTAGGACTTATTAGGACCAGCCATAGCCGCTATCGCGGTTGGCCTCTTCTTCGTCTTCCAACTGGTCTTCAAGGTCGTTCAGTTCGTCCTCAAGCTGTTCAGCGAGGTCGGTATCGCCCTTGGCACGAGCATCCGCAAGCTGCGCACTGAGCTTGGCGATTTGACGCGAAAGGTTGGCAATGTTGCTCATTTGATAATTTTACCAGATGGAATAGTATTGTTTAACGAATTTCCGGGCAAGTTCGGGTTCCTTAGAGTATGCATCATACTCCCACGGAAGTTTATTGTCAACTTCATCCTTGCCTTTATAGGGCTTAGGACCGTAATTCTTGCCTTCCCAAATCCAATCATCATCTTCGGTCCGGAGTCTGCCCGTCGCAAACTGAACGACGTGAACAGTCTCATGGGCCAATGTTGATAGAAGTTCTAGAAATGGAACGCTATCGTTCAGATGGATATGGAACCACTTATCCCCTGTCCCGGTTTCGTGTTCCCAAGCTAGACCATCGTTCAGGCTCTTGTCGTCACCCTTTACCGGGCCGTTCTTGAGCGTAACCTTGATGTTTAACTTGTACGCTATTGTACAGCGTTTTAGTAATTCGTCAAGAAAAAATTCAACCGCATTGAGTAAAGTTGGAACGTCGCTTTTGCGTCTGTCCCTGAACGTCTTTACGTCAATCGTGTGGCGGCTTACATTCTTGCTGGTCATCCTAGTATGTATCTACTAGGATGACTTTAGCTTATCTACTCGTAATTATCAAGCGGCTCTTTTGAAACCGCTATCCTTTTCCCGGACGAATCCCAGCGTATCTTTGCGAGCCTTGCCCTTGGGGAACAGAGCAATGATGTGTCCGCCCCGTGGGTCAAGGAACCGCAAATCCGTTTCATCACCATTATGAACGGGATATCCACCCCAAGTTGTCGGTTTTTCTTCCTTACGACCAACATTCATAACGACCGCAACATTGTATCCTTGCTTAATAGCTTCGATTGCATCACTATCATTGTTTTCTTTCAAACTAAAAGTAAGATGATAGTTAGGCAAATTCAATGCTTTAGTACGGCCCAAAATGGCACTATAATCATAAAAGGTCACGTCTGTGAACGCTTCCATGATGGACGCATACGCCTTGCCGTTACGATTGCACTTGATTTTCTCCCACGGCAAATCAGACGTGCCATTGAGACGGACCACGGGAATCAGGTTTTCACGCTTTGCCTTGCGAATCAGCGCTTCCACTTCATCGACAAGCTGTGCCATGAACGCCTCACGGTCCTCATGGAAGCGCTTCGTTTTGGCGATGCGAGCCTGCTGCGTATTGGTATAGATGCCACGGCCAGCGGTATACAGACACGCCAGACGGCAACCCTCAGACGCCTTCGGGCACACCTGATAGCCGGAAATGGTATGGGGAGCGAGATAGAGAACGCCAGTGAGATAACCCATCTTCTGGCCCTTCACCGTCTTAGCATCGGCAGCGACAGAGAGAAGCTTCGGCGACTTGTTCATTGGTGACTCCCTAGTGATTCGATGCGTTAATTATAAGACATCATCACGGATTGTCAACAACAATTTTTAAAGATTGCGTGCCAATTTGTCATTGACACGCAATCTTATTTGCTTTAAGCTGTATTGCTTACGCGGCCTTCTTCGCCTTCGGCTTGCGCACCAGACTGACGTAGGTCTGGGCAACCGATTCGGTGGTGCCGAACTTCGGGCCGAGCTTTTCCACGAACAGAGCGCGGAGTTCCTTGGTACCCAAGCCCGGATTCTCTGCATACAGGATGCGAGCGGTTCCCAGAGCCGTGGTGCCAGTGGTGTCAACCTTGCGACCAGCGCCAGAGCGAGCCTTGGTAACGGCATCGGTCACGACAGCAGCGGCCGGGGTCTGTACTTCATCGGCAGCGGGAGCCACCGGAGCAGCGGCCACTACTGCCGCACTTTCGCCAATTCCATCGGCTTCGTCGTGCAGGTCAGCATTGACCAAATCAGTTTCATTCATCGGAGTGTCCTCAGTGGTTTTGTGGTACTACAGACAAAGTATATACCAGTTCTTTAAAGCTTGTCAATAACAAATTCAGCCAGAAACGTCAAATTTCTGGCTGAATGAGTAAGTTTTTTACTTGATAGGGGCGGGAAATGTCACGCTAATGTTCACCGGAGGGGGCGGCGAAGGCTGGCCGTATGCCGTGCTGTAACCCGGAGACGGAATCATGGACCCACGTCCACCGCGAACGATGAACTTGATATGTTTCTCAAGGGCTTCCGCCTTTTCGGCGAGTACATCAACCTTCTTCATCAGGACGCCAGCGAACGGGTCTTGACGTGGGTCGGGGTTCTTGGAGAGCTTTTGAGCCTTTGCGAACATGGCATTGGCTTCGATGACAGCCTGATTCCTGCGTCTCATGAGGAATTCGGCCATGTAAATCACATTGCTCGGGACTTCTTCTTGTGCGGCTTCTTGCGGTGTCATATTGGGCCTAAATGTTTAGACCAATATGATAACACATCTTCATGTCTTGTCAATGGGGACTAACTTGAACCCTAATTTTTCTGCGGCACGTTCAATGTAGACCTGAGCGGAGGGCCATGAGCCGTCGAGGACGGCCTCAATCACATCCCGGTCAGTGCAAGCGCTTTCATAACGTTGCATCAAGCCATCGAAGAATGCCCGGTGTTCTTCCGGAATAGTATCAAGCCGAGCCTGAACCTCGTCCAAATACTTGCGCGGTTCGCAGTCGCAGGCCATTACCAGCGAACGGTAGAGTTCTTGAACAGGAAGCCAGAGCAGACAGTGCCCTTGACTCGCTTGCCCTGCGGATTGGTTGCGACGAATCCCGTATTGTAGAAGTCGTCTTCGCTGCACGCGATCCACGAATGGCCGGTGATTTCGATATCGGTAAAGCCTTGGGCTTCCAGAGCGTTGCGGGCATCGTTACCGTTGTAGCAACCAGTGAGAGACAGGGCCAGAATGACGAGTAGGAGGATGCGCTTCATGGGATTCCTAGTGTTGAGAGATTAGTATAGCTATTGAACTTTAATCTGTCAACGGATAGGGTTGAAGCGGGTGTGTTCGGAGCCGTCCGGGTAGCGGGTCACGATGCGGTAGCCAACCAGCACTTCACGGTAGTAGGCACTGCCCTGTTCGCGGCAGACGGTCGAGACGCCCGACGTGCGGCCAGCGTTACCACCGATGACTGCACCGGCCACAGCGCCACCGTAGCGGCCTACACGGCTTTCGTACACGCCACCGTAATAGCCTCGGCGGTCATTGTAATAGCCCCCACGGCCATAGCCGTAGCCATGCCCACCGTAGTAGCCACCGCGATAGCTGCGGGTGTCACGGTCGATTTCACGACCCAGCACGTAGCCGACCACCGCACCGACAGCAGCCCCGCCAGCGTTGTAGCCGGACTGGACCACCACGTCTTCACAAACCTGAGTGGACGGCTGATACACGCGGTCGAAGACGGGATAGCTGGACGTGGTGACGGCTCCGCGACCTGAATAGGTCTGGGCGGTAGCTGCGAAGCTGAACAGGGCCAGCATGGTGAACAGGAGAAGCTTTTTCATATATCCCTCAAGGAGTTGGAATCGGTTCAGGTGGCTTTGGAGGCGGACTGAAACGTTGCGTGGTATTCATTATAACAACTTCATCGTCATCTGTCAACAATTTGAGTTGAGGACGACCGCGATACTCTGTCATCAAACAGATATCGTTAGTTGAAACATGCCTTGCGAACTGACGAGGAAAGCGACCTACCTGTCCATCTTGTTGACGCAGTACAATGTAATCTTTGTTGGGTGGGATGATGGCGACTTTAACTAGCATACCCTGTATATAGGGGTGCCATAGTAACGCTTGCGTTAGGACTTATTTGAGCTAGGGTGTCCCGGACCCCATCCATCACACGCCATGCCTTCACAACTGAATTGAAAACTTCCGGCTTGGCATCCGCCCAGCGTTCGTGCATGGCTTCGATGAGTCGAGAGCCGTAGCCCATGCCCCGCTTGTGAGGCCATATCCACACACTGGCACACGGATGGTCTAGTCCCCATGCGTCATACAGTGCAGCCCAGCCCACTACGTCGCCACCGTCGTACATCACCAGCGCTTCCCGCAGGGTGAAGTGCGGCTCCCCATTCCGGAGATACAGGTTCTCCGCGAGCTTCCGTAGGTGCCCGTTGTGGTCGCCCATGATACAGCACGCACTATGCAATGCGCGTGGCATATCCGCGAACTTCTGATATGAAACGATGGCTACGTCCATTCGTTTTGACCAGTGAAGATGACGCCATCATATCACGAATTAATTTAATTGCAAGTGTTGACATGCAATAAATTATAGTGTAAAATGGATGGCAGGCCGGGGAACTGAGCGGCAACAATACACGCTTGACATGAGGTTGTCCATTGGATATAGTGGCAACATCAAAGGAACGAAGATGCAGCCCGTACTTGTCATTCCAGTACAAATCCCATACCATCTATTCATTCAGTTCAAGCCGCTGACTGAACAATTACCTGTCGAGGTAATTCAGGAATGGTCGGACTGGTGTAAAGACCTATACAAAGAGAGCCGAGGCAAGCTCCCATTGGTTCAGTATTTCGTGGGAAGTATGGCTGTTCCGGACGTTTACGGTTATTTCTATACGTCGTGGCTGTCATTGCAAGGGCTGCAAAAATCAAAATAAATATTGGGTAATGAAGCCCAATTCCCGACCGCAGTTCTCATACTCGCTTATGCTGCAACTGCAACAATACTCATGTTTCTATTGCAGCAAGAAGCTGGACCCTGTAGGCCACGACAAGAAGAATCCCCACGGTTACACCCGTGACCATTTCTTCCCCCGCTCATGGGGTAACACGTTGAATGGCAACATGGTTCTATCATGTGCCAAATGCAATCGGAAGAAGGACAGCGACCTTCCCACCCGTGAAGAAGTACACCGATTCGCTGAACTATGGTCGCACATCAAGGGCGGCACGTCAATAGATTTGACGGAATTCTTTTACACTCAAAGACTTATCGACTATTTGTGTAAATTAGTCGGTCCACCTGTTGACAGACGAAATATAATTTAGTACATTGACGGCTCATTCAACGGAGCAACGTAATGCCTCACATCATCCTGATTGCGGGTCTGTACCTGCTGTTTATTGCCTTCATTATGGACACGGATAATATGTTGTCGACTTTCGTCTTCAAGTTCCTGCCGTTCATCCTCGGCCTCATCCTCGGTGCCCATGCTGCCAAGTCGCTTGGCTGGCTGGCGTTCCTGTAATGGCCTTCAAACGGTGCCCATTCCAGTTGAATGAAGAATTCGCTGGAATGCCGGTGGTGTTCATCAAAACCTATTCCGGCCTATTGTCCGGCTGTCAGCTTGCACACGTCAAGCATTCGAATGGGGAACGCTATCGCGTGTTCCGCTGGCCCGATGGACAAATCTTTAACGTTCGTCGCATCAACCGTCTTACCACTCCAATTGTTGAAATCGACAATCGGACATTGTATAAAAAAATCTTGAACAATATCAAGAACTGGATTCGATAATGACCAACGAAGTTAATAAAAAGCGAAATGGTAGTGTCATTTCCCTTTTGGAGCATGAATTGGGGAAGGCGCGAAAAGCCCTTGCATCTGCTCAGCAAAATAATGCGGGGTATGGTCATTACGATGACTGCGGTGATGATTATAGGCGGGACTACTATGAGGCAAAAGCCGTGGCTGAATATCTGGAAAAACTTCTACCCGAAGTACGAAAATTCAAGAAATAAAAGCTTGACAACTTAAATTATAAGTGTATAATGACTCCACACAACCGGGAGTCGTTGTCATGACCGACAAAAAGTGGACAAAGGAAGAAGTCAAGGCCAAGCTGGAATCGGACAACAGGTGGCTGGTCCGTGGCCTTCTGGCAATCCACGCTCGCCAGACTGGTGAGGAACAGATGCGGGGTGTAACCGTTGAAAATAACGGGGTCGGGTTTAACGGTGTAGATTCCACCATCATGACTGAAATGGTGGTATTTCACAAACACCACGGTTATCTAACCGCCAAGCAAATCGCTCTAGTAAGGAAAAAACTCATTAAATATGCAGGACAATTGGCTACTATTGCCAATTCATCCAATTAAAGATGACTCCATAATCGTAAATTTACAATGTCATTTACTGTAGATGAGTGGATACCATAATCTCGTGCAATTACTGCCCCACCATTTATCTTGCATCCGGATTTATATCGGTTTGATTGATATGATACTAAAATAATTAATGACGCTTCGGGTCAGCGTACTTCGAAAGGTCTAGGGTCTTGTGGGTGTCGTCCTTAGTGTTCGCCCACACGGTCTTTACGAATCCGTCTGCGGGTTTGAATACCACAACCAAGTCGATTTTGTCATCGTATGGCATGCGAACTACCATCTTTGTTACCGTGTTGCCAGTGACACCAATTTCAAATATATCACCCTTACGCACGTCGATTACATCAGGCAGCTTCAAATTACCGTAGCGGTCAGCCATTGCTTCTTGTCGAGCGTGTCCGCCATAGCGTAGGCGAACAACCGGGGAGAATCCACGAGGTAAGTTCACGTCCTGTGGAAAGCCCTTTTCACGATGGTATAGGCGCTCTGCGGACTGGTCACGTCTTACTTGTGGGCGTAGGTCTTCTAGTAGCATAATGAGATTCTGGAATTGTTATCGTATTTATCACATCATGCTATGAATGGCTTCTGGGGCTGGGCAAGGAAGGTTTCTGGGACGTGGCCGAGAAGAAGGCCGCATCCAATTAGACTCTGCGACGTTTCATTGAGCAGGGTGCAATTCGTTTCAATGGCAAGGTTGTGAAGCCCAATGACAAGCTGGACTTCCCCATCCTGTCCGTTGTGATGTTCCCCAAGTCCGACAAGCAGTATACCACTCTCTACTGAGGCAAACATGGAATTCATCTTCAAGCATTTCGGCAAGCTGTGGCTGCTGGCCTTCATCGTCGGCCTGCTGGTGTCCATCGGTGGCCTTGCGCTGCTGGCATGGGCTGTCATCAAGCTGGTGAACCACTTCACCGCTACCCCGGACGCTACCGCTTTCGTGGGTGCCGTCCTGCCGTACCTGTCTTAACGCTTGCGTTAGGACTTATTTCAAGAAAGTAGTTGACAAGCTGTTATAAGTTAGATAGACTATCCACGTTGTAGAAACAAACCCTTAAAATCAAATCCACTCTGAGGAAAACGAACATGGCAAACAAGACCACTTTCAACCAGACCCCGGACTACATCGAGGGTACCGTCGCCGATATCATCGGCCGTGGCAAGGACTCGCGTCTGAGCATCAACGGCAAGCGCGTCAAGCAGCCCGACCTGTCCACTCTGGCCCGTCTCGGCCTCGCGACGGAAGTCGGTGTCGCCGAGCGTCCGGAAGGCAAGCGCGGTCCGGCTCCGGTCATCTACCGCATCCCGCTGCACAACCCGGCGATGGTCGTGACCCGCCGCTAAGCATGGTGGGGTTAGGGTACCACCCCTAACCCGTGGTGTGAAAAGCCCCTAGCAATGCTAGGGGCTTTTCTTTTGCGTGCGAATAAGCATTGTACCATGCAATTATTTTGCGGCAAGGGGTTGACACTCAATTTAATTGTGATATTCTACTCCCATACCAACACGGGACACGTAAATGGCTCAGTTCAATACCCTCGCCGAGATTCAGGAAGCCGTGAAGGTTGGCCGCAAGGTGCATTGGAAGAATGCGGGCTACGTGGTCGGTGTCGATATGCTGGGCCAGTGGTACATCGCGTGGCAGCCGTGGTCGAAGAATCCCAATTATGTTAGCATGTTCTGGACCGATGGCGTTACCAGCGACTACAGCCCGGAAGACTTCTATAGCGTGGAAAAACCGGACCGCTGGGTCATTACTGTGTATGATGGTTATTCTACCAATATTTTTGAACGTAAAGGTTCCTATGAACAGGTAGTTGATAGTTGCGCCGGATATCCTCCCGGATATCTATGGACTATCAAATCGGCATAAAAGTGTTGACAACCTAATTTAATTGAGTATAATTATACCTATACCACAACGGAACGCCAGTATGTCCAACACTCAAGTCGAAGTCATGGAATATATGAAGACGGAACTTCGGAAGATTTTTCCGACTTCCGGGCTGTTCATCCGGCCTCGCACTATCATCGGCCAAACTAATATTCATTTTTTTTACATGAATGCCGCCAAGCCCGAAGATTGTGTCTCAGGCATTCCGGAGAATGACCCGGCTTTCATGGCTTTCGCCATCTGGAATGACCGTGATGGCTCGTTTTACGTCGATGCCCCGGCTACGCATGGTAATGTCCTGCGAAATGCTGGCATCAAGCGCTTCAATAAGATTAAGGGAAGTACCGAAATGGAATGTGCCGTCAAGCTGGTGGCATGGATGAGTAAGCATTCTACCGCATTCCTTGCGTTGGGTCTTCGCCGTTAAAGGTGTTGACAACCTAATTTAATTTGCTATAATGACCCCACACCACAACGGAACGCCGCCATGACCCTGAAAGAAGCCCGCAAATATTTCCGTGAAAATCTGGCCCCGAACGTCATTACCCTCTATGGGAAGAATGACAAGGTCGCGATGCGTACCGAGTTCAATGACTGGACGGATGCGCTCCACAAGAATGGCGAAATCACCGAACGCCAATACAACACATGGACCCTCAACTAATGGCAAAGAAAGTCACCAAATTCGAAGCGGAAGACGGAACCCTTTTCGATACCGCCAAGGATGCCGACGACCATTCAGAAGCGCGTCGGCGTGCCCTGCAACTGGGTGAGGCAATTGAAAAGCTCACCATCTATGGGAATATCGACAGTGATACGCTGTTTGAAGCCCTGAAAAACAAGGACAGCAAGTTGACACAAGCGGTCGTGCAACTGCACGCATAAGCGAAGCCCGGAGCATATCCGGGCTTTTCTTTATCTGCAATACTTGACTTTTATAATTTATAGTGTAAAATGGATGGCAGGCCGGGGATATAGGCTGACAAACTGAGTCAAAATTACTAATCTGTTACTTTGATTATCACACACTTATCTAGTTAATGTCAATATCAAAATATTTAAAAAAATGTTGACAAATAAATTTAAGACAGTATAATTACCACACATTCAACCGGAATATCTCACATGACCGGCAAGAAAACCGACCTGTACATGACCGGCACCAATGAAGCTCTGCTGCTGAGCTGCGGGAACGTGGTATTCCTTGCAACGTGGAAACGCGATTAGACTAAATTATACTTGACATTACAATTTTAGTCAGTATACTAGTCTCATACACAATGGAGCAACGCAATGGCACGTCAAGCTGGCATCGAAGACCGTATTACTCTGTTCGTCGGTGACCTGCAAAAGTACACCATGTTGGAACATACGAATCGCGGTTATGTTGCCTTCACCGGGCAATATGAAGTGGAATACGGCAAGAAATTCGCTCGCATCGTCCGGCAGGATTCGCAGCGCATGGTCTATTGCTTCGTGGACCTGAGTAATGGCGATATCCTGAAGGCCGATGGCTACCGCAAGCCCGCTAAGGGCAAGCGTGGGTCCATCTGGAACGACGGCTGCGACGTGGGCAACAACAAGCCCTGCGACCTTCACGGTGGCGGATTGTATAAACGCTAAAGGATAAAATCATGTTCTCTCTGATTCTTACGATAATCTATCGTGACCCTACCGGAAAAAATCCGGGAAATTCTACCATAAATGTAATCGATGGATTTAAATCGGAATGGGTCGCAACCAAAGCCGGTGAAATGTGGGAACAAAATATGCCTAAAAGTGATAATTTCATCTATGTTTGGTGCTTTGTCAATAAAGAACTGAAAGTCGGCGAAGAGTATTATTGACAACAAATTCAACCTGTGGCATTATGTCTACAGGTTGAACCCGCCAGCGAAATAACTGGATAGACGGCGAATCCTTTACGAACCCCCGGTCGCAAGGCTGGGGGTTCATTCTGTCCGGGCTATAATACCGGCCTGCCGTCCATTTTACACTAAATTATAGGAATGTCAAGCCTAAAAAGATTAAAATTTGTAGTTGACACCCTTATTTGTTTGTGTATAATGGTCACACACTTCAAGGGAATACCGTTATGCGTGAATACCTGCACCAGTCTTCCCAATTCGATGCATTCCCGTATGACGCGGAAATGTACAAATCCATGCTGCGCCAGCTTGGCGCAAAGCGCATCCGCGAATCCCGTTACATGGGTTGGGCGAATCAGCCCCGCGTGGTCACATGGGAAGCCGGTAGCGTGGACCATGAAACGTTGAAAATCAGCCTTTCCCGTCTTACGGAGTTTTCCGACAACCGTCCCATTATCATTAACGAAAAAGATTGGTAAAGGGTTGCAGTAATAATTTAAGTGTGTATAATGGGCACACACAAACAGGAAACAGACAATGAGTATCGAAGCCACCATCATGGGGTATTTCCACGAATACGATGCGAAGGCCCGTGCCCTGTATCCGGCTTACGCTGCGCGCCCCATTCCGAAGGTGACTTTCTTCGCAAAGGGTCGCACGAATGGCTGGGCAAAATACGGTTCATGGGAAGTGAAATTCAATACTCATAACGCTTCGCAGGTTCCGGAAGAATTCCGCAATACCGTGTCGCACGAAATTGCCCACATGGTTGACTATGCGTTGCGTGGGCGTTCAGGACATGACCGTATCTGGAAAGCCATTCACCGCACGCTGGGCGGTACTGGTACGCGATGCTCGCAATACGGTATCACGGTCAAGCGTGGCCGTGTCAAGAATGAATATCTGTATCGAAATGCAGCCGGTGCGGAAGTTTGGTGCGGTCCCAAACATCATGCAGCCATGCGTCGTGGAAAAATTGAAGGCATTCGCATTCGTAGTGGCGAAAAATTTATGCCATCGGATTGGACGGGCAAACATCGAACCCTGAGCTAAAATATAGCTTGCATTTATAATTCAGGCATTCTCTGCATCGCTACCACACGAATCCATTAAATTATACTTGACAGTCATGAAAAGTCAGTTATAATCATCTCACACTCAAACAAGAGAACACATTAATGTTTATTGCGCTTCTGATTATCACTATCCTCGTGGGTCTTTCGTTTCTGGTCTATCAGCTCACACGCACGCACATGGTGTATCCGAATTCCCCGATGGTTGAAACGACTCGCAGTCGTAACGAAGTCAACAATGATTTGGCACGCGGCGACTTGACCTCCGAACAGCGGACCCATATCGAAGGCGAAAGTAATTACCTCGATTATATCGAAAAGCTGACCCGCTAAAGGGTTGACAAATCAAAATAAGCTGTTATAATTATCTCACAATCAAACAAGGAACCAAATCCATGTCCTACAACGTCACCCTGAACGGCCAGACCACCGAAACCACGAGCTTCGAAGCCGCCAAGAACGCCGTCAAGGCCGGTGTCACCGCCTTCGCCGAAACCATCGCCAAGCCGGTCCGTGCTGGCCTGTACCGCTCGCCGAAGACCACGGCCCGCGTCAACGCCGACCGCCTGCGCAGCGCTGCCAAGCTGGCCGGTGGCGTCAAGCTGCCGAAGAAGGCCGAAGACGTGGCGGGCAACGTGGGCGG
>JACCDJ011701260.1_pt1 | contig 12157 bp, 9 predicted proteins | sample 7444481 | NCBI WGS metagenome assembly JACCDJ01 (sample SAMN15323435, study PRJNA562643) | freshwater metagenome | isolation source: river surface water | place: USA:Blue River Watershed | collected 2017-08-15 | reverse complement strand
GTTTAAAGCAAATGATATTTTTGAAAAATTTGGCGTGAATAGTCCTTCCTTAAAAAGTTGGAATAACAATGATATTAGACTCACCGAAAAAGAATATTCCAAAAACCACACTGAACTAAAGGCAAAAGTTATACTTACATTTGGCGGCTCAGAGAACGTCAATAATATTAATAATTTAAAAGAGTACGAGGCTATACTAAAAGAGCATTATAAAGGCTTAGACATTACAAATATCATTTTTGAAGGTGAGACACACGCCTCTGTAGTGGCAGCCATGATAAGCAGAAACTTAATGTACCTCTATCCAAACATTTCAAAAAAATAGAAATCATAAATACATTCTAATACAGCAGATACTATGAAACGCATAAACTTTCTCCTCTTATTACTTTTCCTCTTATTTGTAGGCAACATCCATGCACAAGGGCCACAAATCGTTGCAGGCATAAATACTGATCGCATAAAAAGACTCGAACAATTTGTTCAATCTGAAATGGATAAAGGCAATATTCCTGGCGCTGTTACAATGATAATCCGTGATGGCCAGGTGGTTCACTTAGGAGCTAAAGGTTATAAAAACGTAACCACTAAGGCGCCAATGAAAACGGACGACTTATTTTATATTCAATCCATGACAAAACCCATTATTTCCACAGCATTTATGATGCTATACGAAGAAGGGCATTTCAAATTAGACGATCCAGTTTCCAAATACTTACCAGAATTTAAAAACTTACGTGTTGCAAGGAGCGTAAATGATGGCCCTAATGACCCAACAGATAGCCTAAAATCAGAAATCACAATAACTCAACTATTGAGCCATACAAGTGGATTAACACATGGATTAAGTCAAACACCAGTAGATGCTCATTTTATGAAAGGATATTTTAAACCCGGCATCAAAACAATTCAAGAACGCGTTGCTGGTATTACTAAATTCCCATTATTATCACAACCAGGTACGCAATGGAACTATAGTGCTGGGCCCGACGTACTCTGCGTTTTAATAGAAAATTTTTCTGGCATGAGTGTCAATGAATTTTTGAAATCACGTTTATTTATTCCTTTAGAAATGAATCATACGGGTTACAATGTTCCTAAATCTGATCAGTCTAGAATTGTATCTGTGCATACAAAAGGTAATAATGGAACTATCTCTCTAGCAGCATCTCAACCTCCATTTGAAAATGTAACGGTTTGGAGTGGTGTTAATGGTTTATTTTCAACAGCAGCCGATTATGCGATATTTTGTCAAATGATGATGGCCGGAGGAACATATAAAGGAAAGCAATACTTGAGCCGTAAAACTGTGGATGTAATGACCTCAAATTACACTGGCAATTTATACCCAGTAAGTCCGGGAACAGGATGGGGCCTCGGCTTTGCAGTGGTAACAGATGGCCCTGCTACTAAAACCCTAGCATCAAATGGATTATTTTTTTGGGCAGGTGCTAATAACACGCATTTCTTTATTGACCCTAAAGAAAAACTCATCGCATTATTTATGACTCAAGAAAATAATTTTACGTTCGATTACCACGATAAATTACGCCAAATGGTTTACCAAAGTATAGCGGATTAAGGTTGCGTGAAAAGATGAATGAAAACAGCCACTCAGAATTGAATCTGAGTGGCTGTTTTATATTTGTAGCCGCCATTGATCTACATTCTGACCAAATATGGAGGGATTTGGGAGCATTTTATAATTTAGTGGAAGTTTTAGAGAAGTTCCTGAAAATCAAAAAAGCAGGTAATTAGTGTCTACTTTTTTAGCTTCTGTATTATTCTAAAGAATAATAAGTAACCTTTGAAATTACTTGTTCAAATGAGATTTGGGACGATAAATTCTTTTTCATTGTGTAGTAACTGGGCTTTTTTATTCATTATTTACAAAACTATTTGATTAAGCCGAACACCAAATAATTTGAGCGTAATGGTATTTAATTCTGCTTCGTTACCTTTTAGATGTATAGTTTTTTGAACATGTGTTTGTGAACTGCCAGGCAACAGTGACATTGCTGGTGACGAGCTTTCTAATTCATAAAATTTACCCATTTGTTTACCATCTATAAGACCATCAGTATATGCATTAAATGCATCGCCTTTATAAGGCTCATCTTGAATTCGCCAAAGTGAATTTACGTAGTCTTTATTATCATTAGACATCGTAAACTGAACAATTGTGAGTACCTTGTTTTGTGCATCATAACTTGCCGCCATAGGTAAAGCCCTTAATGGCGAAACACCAATTTTACTTCTTTGCTTAGCGTCGGCTTTAAATAATAAGTAGCTGTCATTTATGCGCAATCGCGAACTGTCTAATTTTCCAAAATAATCATCGGTTACAATTTTGCCAAGTGTGGCGGCATCTCCTTTTTTAAAGGGCACAAACACTGTTGTATGATCATTGGCTTGTAGCATGCTTAATACCCAAATAGAAAGAAGTCCTGTATTTTTTGTCCATGCGGTCTTGCCAATATTTTTTACGTTGTTTTCTGATTCAAATCCAACTGTCTTTATAGAAGAACCAATATGCACGCCTAAAAGTTGGGCAATATTTTGCTTGCTTAATAGTTTTATTTTTCTGTTCACTTCTAATTCAAAATTTGTACCTGAATAATTTAGCAGACGAATTTTTTTATTAAAAAAAGCTTCAGTGCTCGTTGTAGAAACAACATCAAATCCCTCGGTATCAAGGCTTGGAGGTACATACCAGTTGTCAAATGTGAAAGATTTACCTGGCTCAAAGTATATCGAATATTGACCGCCTTCTGGCCCTAGCCAAAATCGTTCTTCGCCACCAAAAGCATTAAAATGTGGGGCTTTTTGCCCACTTGCAATTAAATCATGATTAATCCATCCAAAACTATATCCTTTATCACCTTCGGCGGTACTAGTCATTACGCGTCCTTGATAATTTGGTAAAACAATTAATGAAGCGTCTCCGCTTTTTAATTGAATGGCATTGCTATGGAATTTTCTTAGAAAAGCAGCATCATATCCAAAAGAACCTTTTTGGTGGGTATTAGAAGGCTCAACATTTAAATTATTACTAGGTTTATTCAAATAAAAATAAGCGGTAGAGGAAACTTCATCTGTTCGGTAAAAATTCATTCCAAAATTGCTGCTATCAAAAAACGAGTTATTGATACCCCCAACAAAACTTGTATCCATTAAGCCATAGGTAACAGGGGGACTCCCCTTTAAATTTAAAATATCATTATTGCTACCTTGTTTGATGAAAAATACGGGTTTAATATTTGCGCCTTTTTTAAGTAGCATTCTTATATTTTCTGGAGAACTATTACCTATTTGTTGCAGTGTAACTTTACATTGGTTCTGAAAATAGATAGGGTCGGGAACATGGTACCTGTAAAAGCAGTAAACCCCATTTTTTTCATCAGAAATTAAAGATCCTTGATATTGGCCCTGATATTCTCCCTGCCCCCATCCTGATCCAATATAGTCTTCAGTACCTGTTCCTGACAATGTGGGTATTTTTTTATCTCCATCTAGATACACTTTTACCTCACCTTCCCCAAACCAAGTATTTCGCAAAATACTATCGCTGATAACTGAAATATTGCTTCCAATAAATCGTCCCTTACCACTTACGGCAGGTAAAATTTCATAATCATTCCCAAGTGTTGTTTTTAGTGTATGATTCCAATAAGCGTGAAAATACATGGCATCGTCAGGAACTTTTTCTAAGGTGTAGTTTATATCATACCAAATAAGTGCATGGGAGCTAGACCCATTTACCAATACAATTTTAGCAGATTTTTTAAATGGCATTGGTATGGTAAAATTAAAAGAGCGGCCTTCTGGATTTGAAAATAATGCATTCTCGTAAGCTTTAGATTTACCCAATCCTAATCCAAAAAAATCGCCAATTGGAGCAGATACAGCAGGCGTTTTACTACCATCCCAATACATTTCTATGCGAACATGTTGCATTTGTTCTGAAGATCTAGGAATGGTGCCACTTAACCACATCCGTCTTACTATGCCTGATCCTATTGTGTTTAAAACGTCAATTTTTTGTCCAGCTTCTAATGTAATAAAAGCTCGACCCTTTGCACCTTTATTGATTGTACCCGCACTACCTTTGGCGCCCGTTGGATTTTCAGGACTCACCCAAACTGTTTTTGTTTGACTAGAAGGGGCTTTGTATAATTCTTGTGCAATTGTATTTAGGCCTAGTAAGCATAAAGCAATTGCAAATTGTAAAGGTTTGTTTTTCATAATTTACATTTAGCAGCAATTAGGGGAGCCATCGCATGATTTTAAAATTGATTCAGTAAGTCCTCTTTCAATTTCTATAGGTGTTGCTGGTCTTATCGAAACTATTTTTATGTTGTAATGAAGGTGAACACCGGCTAGAGGATGATTGGCGTCAACAACAAGATTATCTTGATTTTTTTGAAGCAGTTTTGCTTCATTACCGCCCGGAATTTGAATCCAGGTTCCTATCTCGAAATCTTCAACCTTATCAAATAAATCAATAGGAAAAGATTGAATTAATTTTTCATTAATTGCTCCATATGCATACTGCGGGGGGAGTGTAACCTCTACTGTATCATTTACCATATGTCCCTCAAGCGCTTTTGCTACCTTAGGAAAAATGGAAATAGCTCCATGAACATATAGTTCTGGCTCAAAATCCAAATTAGAAAACACTTCTTCTTGTTCATCAGTAACAATGGTATAATGAATGCCAACTACGGTGTCTTTTTGTACTTGCATGCTAACTCAAATTAATTTGTAGTACTTGTCCTTTTTTTAATTCAACTGTATTTTCAAATTCATATTGATAGGCTCTATCTTTTTTAATGAGTTTACCGTTGATTATTTTATCGCCTATATAAACTTTTGCTTTAGTAACGAATATTGATGGCTCTATTGCCATTTTCTTTAAACGCAAAGAGCCATAGGCAACATGCAGTTTAGCAGTAAATTTTTGCTCATTTTGGTTTTGTTCGTATGACCCCCAGCCACTGGCCGCTGTATACGGCACTTTGCAATTTTGCGGATTCAATGTGGGTGCAAATTTGATAAATCCATTAGGGCCATCATAATCGAAACCACACGCAGAAATAAATGTACCATAACTTGCCATGGCTCTCGCATAGTGGTCGCTACATTCAATTTCATTAAATGGATTGCGCTTTGCTGCATGGTACCTATCGTGAATCATTCTGGTCAAAATAAGCGCCTCGTCTGTCATACCTTCGGCCATCATATGAGATGCTACCTGATGTTCAAAACCACTCATACATTCATGAAAATAACCCAATTGCCAAGTGGTGTTTTCGCCATAAGGTTTTGCTTCATTTCTTGGGTTGGTATTCATCACCATACCCCCTTCCCCAGCAAGTGCATATGGACGCCAACCTCTTCGCTCTTTAATATAAGGTCCCACATCAGGGGTAAAATTATATTTCCATAAAGCTTTGAGTGCCGACAATGTTTTTTCTTTATTCAGTATTCTTCCAAGGCCTACTTGATGCGCCCAACTTTGGCCATAAACCTGATCAATATGACATGTATTATAAGAGCCTAATTTTTCTCTGCCTTTAATTTCATCTGGCTTATGAATAAAATATTCACCATTATATAATTTTTCTTCCATGTTTTTTGTACCATTGGCAACATAGGTTGCACATATATTAGCAAAAGGGGTGTCGCCCATTTCGATGGCCATTTGTTCGCCGGCTTTTACGGCTGCAATACATAATCCAACGAGCCATGCAATTTCACCATCCCAAACAGCATCTAATGTATTTTCGATAGGCGTATCTTCCATGCCATCTTTATTTTTATCCTGATTGATTACCCAGGTTGTTGCCAGCTTTATTTTTTCCCAATTGTTTGTAAGGAAAGTTTTATCGCTCGACATTTTATGTTCCCTATAAATTCTTAAAATGGTACCTGCCTGTCCATCAATGGCGGCCGTCTTTACAACTTCGCCTCTATAATAAATCATACCGTTTGCTGTTAAAGAAAGGCCCAAGTCTACACGTTCTCTAGTATCTCTTTCTATGCCAGGAAAGATCCGGCCCATTGCTTGTGCATACTGCCAAACATGCATACAAGTGCCTTCGCAGCAACCTACACCTTCCCAAGCATAAAACCTTCCCGAATCAAAGCGGTGTGCTGTTGTGGTAGCAAGTGTTGAAATATTTAAAAAGGTACGTTCTAAAAACCACCAAGGCAATGTAGAGTCGTACCATGTTTTACGCCAAAGTGCAGTGTTTGTTGAAAGTTCTGAAAAATTGATAGCTACGTATTTTACAACTTCAACTGCACTTTTAAATTGTTGATTATAAAAGCGACCCTTTCCTTCAATCACAGGGTTTAATTTCAAATTTGCAAAATGCCATCCAATAATAAAATTGGCTTTTATGGTTTGGCCACCTCTAATGGTAAACTTGCTGCTAACTGAATTTAACAAAGGGCCTTCCGATACTTTTTTTGATGTAGATAAAATATTTTGTTGAGAAAACGATTCGGCAACAACAGGTAAGGTAAAGGATGTATTAGCGTTACAATTTGCGTGTACAACACCGATAGCCATAGTACCATAGTCTGGTAACATTTTTTGATTATCGGAGCCATTTAATTGGATGCTACAGTTAGCAATAGAGTAATTTGAAAAAAACTCAAAGGTATTTTGTCTGATATCTGTTTCTTTTTTAGACTTATGCATTATTTTATTTTCCAACCACCCCAATATCGAAACTGATACATCTTTTGCAGTATTATTCTTTACAGAAAAAGAATAAATAGTGCAAGGTAATCCCGATTTTTTTTCATCTAATGGAATAAACGGTGAATAAATAGATGCCGTAATATCTAACTCCAAGCTATTATCAATATAATGCACTTTTGCCATGGGGTAAGTGGCTTCAAACAAGATTTCATCCCAATCGTCCTCCACTAATTTTTTTATGATTGTTTTTTTACCTGAAATAATTTTAAAAGCAAATCCTTGCTCGATGGGTCTAATGTCTTTTGCAGGTTGAACATATGCAGAACCATCTTGAGGCCTTACTTTTTTACCTACATGTAAATCCATGCCCCATTCAATTGTTTTGGGATCAATACCATTTTGATTTTCATTAAAAATATCCCAAAGCCAAAGGCGTCCATCACCCCCTAAATAAACGGTGCCTGTGAATATGCCACCAATGGGCATACCAATATATTGCAACTCGTTTTTTGTTTTTTTATATGTCGTAACAAAGCCACGTTGGTACAATGATTTAACCCATTGTGGATCTAATTTTTTATCTATTGGAATATTATGCTGTAGTGGTGGCTGGGCAAATGGTCCAGCAATTGCCCTCAGTGGGGAGTGGTAAAGGCCAGCAGCTATTAACCCAGAGTTTTGTATGAATTTTCTTCTTTCCATAGCTAAGCATTAACATATAATCTAATATAAACATAAATCACATCAAAACCAAAGCTAATAATATAGATACACCCCAATAACAATTATATGATGCCCATTGCCTTTATGCTAGCATAGTTGGGATAAAATCAATTTGCAAAAACCCACCTTCTGCATTTGCTTCCGCAACAATTTGCGGGATTCCATTCACAACATCAACAGATGGATTATGAATATGGCCTGCTAAAACCCCCATCAAATTTTTTGCATTAAATACTAACTCATGAAATTTCATTGTCGCAGGAGTATGCCCATCTTCTCGCCATGGCTCCCTACGCTCAAGTTGGTAGCTTTTATCATTTTTTGCATTCCAATTTGGATGTCCACATCCAAAACCCAAACTCCTTCCGGGAACATACAGCGGTATATGCAACATCAAAATAGTGGGCTTTTTTGAAGATATACAACTTTTGAAAAAATCATATTGTTCATCCGTTATCTCATAGGTAGAATTATCTAAAACGATTATTTGAATACCATTTAACTCGAGTTTTTGCATGAGTGGATTTCTGCCTTGGTACAAAGGCATGAGTCTTTTACTAATCCATGTATCTCTCAATGATGCTGAAGACCCTTCCATTCCTTCATAATGCCAATCATGATTACCCGCTGTGTATACATAAGGAATAGCATAATGCTTTAATTTATCCAGCACCCAATCAATCGAAGCTTCGGATGGAAAACTAAAAATATCACCCACTAAAGCTACCAAAGAGCTTTTAGTTTCATGTGCAATTTTCAAAGTTTCCTCAAAAGCGATATTGGGATTAATTTCTTTTCCAGTTTTAAAATGTTTTGTTTGGTTATAAGCTTTTGACATACGCTTACTATAAATAACATATTCATCACCCCTTGAATCATTTAAAAAAAGGTGAGTGTCAGCAATAAAAGTAACAGAGAATTGTTTTTGAATTTTCGGATGAGAAAATCTGATTTTGTTATCATCTATTGAAAAAAAGCTATTCGCAGGAACACTTTGCGAAGATGCGATTGAAAAATCACTATATGATAGTACAGCTCCAGATAATGCAATCGACTTTAGTAATTTTCTTCGGTTCATTGGTAAAGCTTATAAAAGTGGAAGAAGCACCACTAAATATAATCAATTACAGGATCTTATCAAAAAATACAGTAGACTAAGTTGCAATGAATTACATCAATACAAGTGAAGTAACTTGTTATCAAGAATTTGGATATATAAAAGAAAATAAGCCACCATTGATCTACATTCTGACCAAATATGGAGGGATTTGGGGGCATTTTATAGTTTAGGAGTCTCAAAAAAAATTCCTTAATTGTGAAAAAGAAGGTAATTAGTACTTTTATCTACAATAATTATAAAGATTCAAATAAATGAAATTAGCTAAGCAGTATTATTAATGACCAAACTTCTCATTTTCATACTTGCCCTTTTCCTAGTAGGTTGCTCTGACAACCAGGAAACTAATAGACCAAAAAAGTCTTATTACGTCCCGCCTTCTGTTAACTATAAAGGACAATTTAGGCGAGGCTATATCAGAAAGCCAGTAAGCACTAAGGCTTCTGCCATCAAAAATCAGGCTAGGTCTAGGTATTACTATAAAACCAGGGGAAAGTATAGAAGGAGCAAAAAAAATTAGTATTTTGAGATGCTATAAAACAAGCCCAATATGACAAGAAACTTAAACAATAACATACTTGGAGGCGTACTATCTGGTATTGCAGATTCATTAGGAATTTCTACTGGACTCTTAAGAGTCTTATTTATTGTATTTTATTTAGGCGTTGGAGGCTTAACCCTTGGAATCTCCGCTGGCGCAATGGCTATTATTTATATTTTATTGTGGATGTTTATTCCAGGAAGTCGTTAACACTCTTTTATGTTAATGTATTGTGGTTTTAGGTTTTGATAACAAATTAAAATGTTTTGTCATTTTAATTTCGGTTCAAACAAATAAATAAAACCATGTGGGACACCGTATTTACTATTTGCGTTAACATCATGTCGTTTTTGGGTGACCTTACTGGGCTTACCTATAACGAAATTAACGTAGTCGTTTTTTGCATATTGTGGCCACTACACACCCTCTACTTATTTATCCTCTCCTATAAGGCACGAAAGGCTCTTTACCTTTTACAGAAGCCTAATTCCTCCCCAAAACTACTCCCCTTTTTATTTCCCGCATTAAGCCAATTATTCAAAATCAAAAACAAATAAACAACTATGTTAAAAAAACTTCTTGCGGCAACTGCAATTGTATTTGCATTTGCAACGACCACTAGCGCCCAAAACAAATACTTTTTAACGTATTACAACAAAGCGCAAAAGCTTTATGATGCCGAGGATTATATCAATGCCAAACTTTATTACGATTCGGCAATAAAAATAAATCCTAAACATGCTTTTTCTTATTACAAAAGAGGGAAATCACTATATGCCGAAGCCAAACTGCAAGAAGCCGTTAATGATTTTAATACATCGCTCTTTTTAGACCCCAAAAATGCAGATGCCTATAATTTTAGAGGAGATGCAAAAATTTGGCTCAAAGACACCCTTGCGGGCATCAAAGATTTTGATACTAGCATACTCATTAAGCCGGACAATTTTTACTTTAGAATAGACAGGGGCTATGCCTATCTCGATCTTGACTCGAACAGTCTGGCATTAAAGGATTTTAAATATGCTTATCAGTTAAACCCAAACAAATATGACGCTTCATTTTATACCGGGGTGGCCTACTTTTATTTGGAAGAGTACGACTCTTCGCATGCTTATTTAAACAAGGCTACTGACATTGATTCAACAGTTTCTAACCCATTCTATTACAGAGCTAGGATCAATTATATAGAAGATAATTATAACGCTGCACTGGAAGAAATCAATAGCGCCATTAAGTTGAAGAGCGAAAAAGCAATTTACTATGTTTTAAGGGCCAAAATTTACATGTTCAATGAAAGTGAATATGATGACGACATGGCTATCGAAGACCTAAATAAGGCTATTAAAATGGGTTCTGAAGAAGCCAAAGAATTACTTGCCGAATATTTTAGTGAAGTAGGCGCTTAAACAATCTTTATGAAAAAAATGATATGGATCATACTACTTGCAATATCAAGTAGTATGTACGCTCAAAAAACAACCCTAGTTGTAGGTGGCTTTATAGAAAACTGTCCAGAATTTACTGCCAAATACACTCATGCGGTTCAGGGTATTAGGGTATTTGAAATACCAAGCAATAGGCTTATTTATGACGCTGCATACTCAGATTCAAGCTATATCCCTTTATCTATTGAAATCCCAAACGCAAAGGTTGGAAGCTATAGAATATCACATTCTATAAGCCCTGGACATAGCCCCTATCAAGATAAATACATAACGCTCAAGGCTATCCCTATAAACTATGTAAATTTTTGCAGATACGATAAAACCGTTGATCCTGTAAATATATTTATTGGCGCTGCTATTAGAGATACGATATCCATTGAAAAAAACACAACAAGTTGTTTTGATCACACTTACAGTAAGACATTTTTTATATCAACGGCTTCTGGATGGACAATACAGCAACACCAATACAGAGTTGATTGCGGGCAAGAAAGCAAGTCTGGAAAATTAGAGATATCACAAAAGCCTATTCGTATTTCGAAAGCTAAATTTATTAAAAACGAAGACATAGCTAAAATAAACCTCGGAGTCAATAAAATAAGAATGTACACAAGCGGTAGCTGTACCACAAAGTCAATTTATACAATTAAATATCAAAAAAAGACATTAACCCTATATGATGGTTCTTGCGAAGACCTTTTAAACGATATACTATATGCCTATACAGGATTTTACTACTAAAAACACAATGATGAAAAGAATATCAATTTTATGTTTGGCTCTTTTATTAATTCAATTTTCAAAGGCAATTGCTCAAAACTGGACAAGTAGCCAAATTGAAAGAGCAAATACAGCAAAAAATGTTGCCTATTTAACCAATGTCGAAAAAGAATGCATCTTGTATATTAATCTTTGTAGACTTTTTCCTCAAGATTTTTTAAAATATGAAGTTGTAAATTATTTCGGAACAGAAAAATATGGTGATTACGTTAAATATTCTACTTACCGAGAATCATTAATTCGGGAACTAAGTTCTATGGCGCCAGTTAATGCTCTTTATTTTGATGTAGAAGCTTATAAAAACGCCAAATGCTTTGCCATTGAACAAGGAAAAGTTGGCACAATTGGTCATACAAGAATAAATTGTAACGATGGTAATTACGCCGAGTGCTGCTCATACGGCATGGACAATGCTAAAGATATTGTATTGCAATTATTAATTGATCATGATGTTCCAAGCTTAGGACATAGAATCAATTGCTTAAATAAAAATTATTCAAAAATAGGTGCGTCGGTGCAAAAACATTTGAAATGGGACACATGCGCCGTTATAGATATGATTTGGTAATTCCTTTCAAATAATAAAAAGAAGCAATTTTGAAACCCATATTAACCTGTCTCTTAAACACAGTTTTATACGGAATAGTACTACCTATTGCCGTATATAGTTTAGCTGATACTGCTATTGAACTTTCCTGTAAATATTACTGGGGGAGAGAATACCTAAAAGGCGATTCCGGCTTTAAACTAGGTTTGTGGGTTACATTTTATTATATCACTCTCACCCTTTACTATTATCTATTTGCATTTATCAGTTTTGCATTTAATCATAAGCTAAG
>JACCDJ011375547.1_pt1 | contig 12166 bp, 9 predicted proteins | sample 7444481 | NCBI WGS metagenome assembly JACCDJ01 (sample SAMN15323435, study PRJNA562643) | freshwater metagenome | isolation source: river surface water | place: USA:Blue River Watershed | collected 2017-08-15 | reverse complement strand
CGAAAGTGGACATACGAAAACATTGACCAGCAAAAATCATCCATGCGCCGCTACGCCTGCAGTTTTGACTGGGATCGAGTTTTACAAACCTGCGACCCTATCTATTACCGCTGGAACCAGTGGTTGTTTCTGCAGTTCTACAAGCGTGGCCTGGCATATCGAAAAAACAGCAATGTGAACTGGTGTCCGAGCTGCCAGACAGTTCTAGCAAACGAGCAGGTGGTGCAGGGTCTTTGTGAAAGATGTGACACCCAAGTCACAAAGAAAGCTCTAACGCAGTGGTACTTCAAAGTAACTGACTATGCAGATCGTCTATTGGATGACCTCGACACTCTCGAGGGTAAGTGGCCAGCCAAGGTGCTAACCATGCAGCGCAACTGGATTGGACGCTCCTTTGGTGCAAACGTCAAGTTTGAAATTGTCGGCAGGAAAGAGCCGGTAACAGTATTCACAACTCGCCCTGACACTTTGTATGGCGCAACCTTTATGGTGGTGGCAGCTGACTCAGATCTTGCTAGCGAACTAGCGGCTGAGGCAGAACCAGCTGTTCGCATGGAGTTCTTCTCATATCTTGAAAAGACCAAGCAAACCTCTGACATCGATCGCCTAGCGACAGATCGCGAAAAGACCGGCGTCTTCCTTGGTCGCTATGCCATTAATCCACTATCCGGTGAGCAGATTCCAATTTGGGCATCAGATTATGTTTTGGCTGACTACGGCACCGGTGCCATTATGGCGGTCCCGGCGCACGACGAACGCGACATGGCATTTGCTACCGCGATGAATTTGCCGGTGCTGACCGTGGTCGACACTGGCGAAGAAGATCCTTCGGTGACCAAGATTGCTACCGCTGGTGATGGGGTGGTTATCAACTCGGGGCCTCTTACAGGATTGCGCAAAAACGAAGCAATTGAAAAAGCCATTGAGATTTTGCAGCAGAGAAACTTAGGAGAAAGAGCCAAGAATTACCGCCTGCGGGATTGGCTGATTTCTCGTCAGCGCTATTGGGGGACTCCAATTCCAATCGTTCACTGTGAAAAGTGTGGCGAAGTGCCTGTTCCGGAATCCCAGTTGCTAGTCGAACTGCCAGACAGCGCAGGACTGGATCTGCAGCCAAAGGGAACCTCTCCACTGGGGGCAGCGAGTGCTTGGTTGAATGTTTCTTGCCCGAGCTGTGGTGGAGCGGCCAAGCGCGACTCTGACACCATGGACACCTTCGTTGACTCCTCTTGGTATTTCCTGAGGTTCCTAAGCCCAAACAGTGACCAGCACGCATTTGATCAAGCGCAGGCTAAGCAGTGGGCACCGGTGGATCAGTATGTCGGTGGTGTGACTCACGCCATCCTGCATCTGCTCTACTCGCGCTTTTTCACCAAGGTTCTGTTTGACATGAAGATGGTTGACTTCGAAGAGCCATTCAGTCGACTGCTGAATCAGGGAATGGTTTTGATGAACGGCTCGGCCATGAGCAAGTCTCGTGGAAATCTGGTGCGACTGAGTGAACAGCTCGATGAGCACGGAGTAGACGCGGTTCGCTTAACCATGGCCTTTGCTGGGCCACCTGAGGATGACATTGACTGGGCCGATGTTTCGCCGGCTGCTTCTGGAAAGTTTCTGGCCCGAGCTTGGCGCATCGCCAAGGATGTCAGCAGCGACCCCAGTGCGGATGCAAAGAGTGGTTCGGTTGAGGTGCGAAGAGCAACCCATTCCTTCCTTGCGGCCTTTACCGAAGCCATCGAAGGATTCAAATTCAATGTCGGTGTTGCCAAGTGCATGGAGCTAACCAACGCTCTTCGAAAGGCAATTGACTCCGGCCCAGGTGCAGGCGATCCGGCGGTCAGGGAGGGCGCCGAAGAGCTTGCTAAGGCAATTAGTTTGTTCGCTCCATACACTGCGGAAGACATGTGGCAGCAGCTAGGTCACCAGCCAAGCGTTGCACTTGCGACCTTCCGGGAAGTTGAAAAGGGATTGTTGGTGCAGGAGAGCATCACCGCGATTGTTCAGGTTGATGGCAAGCTGCGAGACAAGTTTGAGGTTTCAGTCTCTATTTCAGAGCAGGAACTGCGTGAGCTGGCACTTGCTTCAGCTTCGGTTCAAAGAATCCTGGACGGCAAAGAACCCTTGAATGTAATTGTTCGAGCGCCCAAGCTTGTCAACATAGCCACAAAGTAGCCAGCTCTCCACAATCTTGACAAGAAGTCAGCTCGCCAATCTGGCCAGCTGCAGTCTTTACCAATGGATCAGATATTCGATTGGTTTCGCCAGCAATCCCTAGCAAAGCGCTGGCAGATATTCCTAGTTGCTCTACTTGCACTAGCGGTGGTTGGTTACTCACTTTCAACCAGTAATACCGAACGGCCTCAGCAGGCAAGTGTTTTTGAACCGCTTCAGTTTGAATCGGCAATCTATGTTCATGTGGTTGGGGAAGTTGTCAATCCCGGCCTTTATGAATTACCGATTGGAGCTAAGGCTGCCGATGCCATTTCTGCCGCCGGTGGTCTAACTAAGGAAGCTCAGCCGGCAAGCGTAAATCTCGCTAGAACTCTCACCGATGGTGAACAGCTGCTGGTTTTATCAACTGCTGACCAGGCCAGCGGCAATGGCAAGATTTCAGTCAATCAAGCCAGCGCTGCCGAGCTCGATGAACTGCCTGGAATTGGTCCAGCGCTGAGTGAGCGGATAATTCAGCATCGAGAGCAAATTGGTGGCTTTCGTGCAATCGAAGAGCTAACTGAAGTTAGCGGAATTGGACCAAAGCTGTTTGCCAAGATTCGCGATCAGCTGTCGCTTTGATTCTCTTCCTGGCAGCTGGTTACTGGTTATTGCTGTGGCTGGTTGCGCCAGCCGGAGCAGAATCCAGCATCAAAGAAAGCTATCCGAGGATCGACTCAATTGAATCAATCAGGTCCAGTTTCCTTTCTGTTCTGACCGGTCTCAGCGATGAGTCCGAGGCGCTGGTTGCTGGTCTAACAATTGGCGAGCGAGATCTGGTCAGTGACGAGCTCGCTGACCAAATGCGTGATTTGTCGTTGACGCACCTGGTGGCAGTCTCCGGCGCAAACCTGGCGATTGTGCTTGGCGCAATTTATTTTCTTGGTGCAGTAATTGGGCTTTCTAGGAACTATCGATTCGCTTTTGCGCTTTTGGTTATGGGTGGCTATGTCTTGTTGGTGGGTCCTGAATCTTCAGTAATTAGAGCCGCCACCATGGCACTGTTTGTCATGCTGAGCCTTTGGCTTGGCCGGGGGACAAATCCGATATACTCGCTCGCCAGTGCAGTTCTACTTCTCTTGATTATCGATCCAGGACTGGCGGTCGATGTCGGATTTGGTTTGTCGGCATTTGCAACCGCTGGGTTAGTCGGTCTTACGCCGCTGATTTATCAAAAACTTGAATCCAAGTTGCCCAAGTATCTGGCCGCTGCCGTTGCAGCAACCTGTGCGGCGCAGGTCTACTCACTTCCGATCATTCTCTATTTGCAACCCTCGCTACCGCTTTATTCGGTAGTAGCAAATCTGCTGGTTGAAGTGGCCGTTGCACCAATCACCATCCTGGGACTGATCAGTGTTTTGCTTGCGCAGCCGTTGCCAATTGCAGCAATGCTGTTTAGTTGGCTGGCATCAATTGGGGCGCAGTGGATTGTCTTTATTTCCCAGCAGCTCTCACAACTGCCATTTGTTCGACTGCATTTCCTCCCCGGGGTCTGGGGAATAGCCGCAGCAACTCTGTTTGCTGGACTACTGACGGTCTATTTCAAAAGTGAAAAGTGGCAATCAGCCAGCAAGCTAGCAATCTTTGCCACCCTCTTGATCTGCGGGGGTTGGATTACTACTGACTTGGTTAGACATAAGACCTTCGCCGGGGAATGGGAAATATATGTCTGCGATGTTGGCCAGGGTGATGCGTTACTGGTTCGAAGTAAGGACTCAGTTGCCCTTATCGACACCGGCAGAGACCCGAGGTTAGTCGATAGTTGTCTAGTCGATGCCGGGGTAGCGGTAATTGATTTACTGGTGCTTACCCACTTCGATGCCGACCACGTGGCTGGACTACCAGGCGTGATTAATCGCTTACAGGGAAGTTTGCTAGTTAGCCCTTTCAAAGACAGCAGGTCGATTGTGGATGAGAGTTTGCAACTAGCGAAGCAGCAGGGTGTTGAAGTAACCCAAGCCCACGAGGGCATGCAGGGGATGCTCGGAGACATCCGTTGGCTCGTTATATCTCCTTCACCCAGCGCCAATGAAGCAAGCGATAGTAATGACGCATCGGTAACAATGGTTTTTGATTTTGGCGAGTTTGCTCTTCTCACGCTGGGCGACCTGGGGGAGGCAGGTCAAGAGCGGCTTCTTAAAAAGCATCCAGCTTTGTTGCAGCAGCTGGCAAAGCGGGAGCTGGTGGTTAAGGTTGCCCACCACGGTTCCGCTGACCAATCGACCAGCTTTTATCGCCGCTTGAATGTTGATGTCGGACTTTTTATGGTCGGCAAAAACCCCTACGGTCATCCAACTAGGTCAGCCTTAGCTTTGATTGACTCTGGAGCCATCCTGCGAACTGATCAGCACGGTCCAATAGCTTTGAGTTTTGATGGGGAGTTGCTCTATAGGGTCGGGGGTAAACTCACTGCGTGAGCGCAGTAGTCAACTGGAATGAGGCCAAGCCGGCCCCACTAGTTTTCATTACCGGCTCCGAAAGTTATCTGGCCGGCAGGGCAATTCGACAGATAAAGCAAAGTCTGAAAGATGAGTTTCCAGATCTGGAAATTCCTGAAATTGCGGACGGTGAATATCGAGCTGGCGCACTCTTTGAACTAGCCGCTCCATCACTCTTTGGTGAACCTCGCCTGATAATCATTCACGGCCCCGCAGAGGGCCTGAAAGAAGATCTAAAGCAATATCTAGAGCAGCCGGCTGATTCGGTGAGCGTGGTGGTGAGACTCAGCAATCTAGTTGGACACAGCGGCTCGATTAGAAAAGATCTAGCCAAGAGTGCGCTGGTTGTGGCATGCGAGGAGCTAAAGAAGGATTCCGAGCGAATTGATTTTGTTACCAAGGAGTTTAAGCAGGCCAAAGTAACAATTGAACCAGCTGCAATCAGAGCACTGGTGCAAGCATTTAATTCAGACCTTGGTGAACTCGGTGCTGCTTGTTCGCAGCTTGCCATGAATTTTGAAAAGGTTAGCTTGGCTAATGTCGAAGAGACTTTCGGCGGCAGGGTTGAAACAAATGCTTTCAAAATTGCCGATGCTGCACTTAGCGGAAATGCAACGGAAGCCATCAGGCTGTTTCGGCATGGCTTCGCCACTGGAATTGATTCGGTAGCGCTCGTTGCAGCGCTGACCATGCGAATTCGGCAATTGGCAAAATTATTCAATGACCGCAACGCACCAGCCGCATCGCTTGGCATGCAGCCCTGGCAAGTTGATAAGGCTAGGAAAGAACTGGCTGGTTGGCAGGAGCTTGAATTGGCCGACCTGGTTGAATTGGCAGCGCTCACCGATGCAGATGTAAAGGGTGCGGCTAAGGACCCCGAGTATTCAGTTGAGCGACTTCTTTTGGCAATGGCCCGCGCAAACTAAAAAAGCCGGGCCTAAGCCCGGCTTATTTAAAAATTGATTTAGAGAGCTGAAACCTTCTTGGCGATCGCGCTCTTGCGGTTAGCGGCCTGATTCTTGTGTAGAACACCCTTGCTAACAGCCTTGTCCAACTTGCGGTTGGCATTCTTTAGTGCGGCTTCCGCGGCCTTCTTGTCACCGCTAACGGCAGCTTCACGAGCTGCTCTTACAGCGGACTTCAACTCGGTGCGGACAGCCTTGTTGCGTGCCTCGGCCTTGCGGTTAGTCTCAATTCGCTTGATCTGGGACTTAATGTTTGCCATTTCTTACTTTCTTATGAAGATTTTGGGGAAACCCCGAAACAAGCTAAAACTCTAGCAGGGGGCGCCAAGAGCAGCAACCATCTGAGAGAATTGACCGATCCATAAAGCCCACGAGGTAGCTTGTCCACACCCGCTAAGCAGTTAGAACCGGCTCTGACCCCGCCAGGGCAGATTCGCAATTTCTGCATTATTGCCCACATCGACCATGGCAAGTCAACCTTGGCAGATCGCATGCTGCAGCTAACCGGCATTGTCAGTGATCGTGAGATGCGCGAGCAATACCTGGACCGCATGGACATTGAGCGCGAACGTGGAATCACCATCAAGTCTCAGGCAGTTCGTTTACCTTGGCAGCTCGACGGCGTCCCTTACGCGCTGAACATGATTGATACCCCGGGCCACGTCGACTTCACATATGAAGTCTCGAGGTCTTTGGCCGCCTGCGAGGGGGCAGTTCTGCTGGTTGATGCAGCTCAAGGAATTGAAGCGCAGACTCTCGCCAATCTTTATTTAGCGCTAGAAAATGATTTGGAAATTATTCCAGTATTGAACAAAATCGATTTGCCAGCCGCGCAGCCGGAGAAGTATGCAGAAGAGCTCGCTAGCTTAATTGGCGGATCACCTGAGGACTGCCTGCGGGTTTCTGGAAAAACCGGTCAGGGTGTAAAAGAACTCATGGACCTGATTGTGCAGAAAGTTCCAGCACCGCAGGGAGATGCGAATGCTCCTGCTCGCGCAATGATTTTTGATTCTGTCTACGACTCCTACCGCGGAGTTGTCACTTACGTGCGAATGGTAGATGGCAAGTTGAATCCCCGTGAAGAGATTCAAATGATGTCTACCAAAGCTGTGCACGAGCTATTGGAGATCGGTGTGATATCGCCTGAACCAAAACCAAGTAAGGGTTTATCGGTGGGTGAAGTTGGTTATTTGATTACCGGTGTGAAGGATGTCAGACAATCAAAAGTTGGCGACACTGTAACTTCCAAGCGCTCACCGGCAAAGACTGCGCTGAAGGGCTATTCCGAACCCAAGCCAATGGTTTTCTCTGGAATTTACCCGATTGACGGCAGTGACTATCCGAATCTGCGTGAGGCTCTAGACAAACTAAGGCTCTCTGATGCTTCTTTGGTCTACGAACCAGAGACATCCGCTGCATTGGGATTTGGTTTCCGTTGCGGATTTCTAGGACTGCTTCACCTGGAAATCATCACAGAAAGGCTCGAGCGCGAATTCAACCTCAGTCTGATTGCGACAAGCCCTTCAGTGGTTTATCACGTCACTAAAGAAGATGGCTCGCAAATGGTGGTGACCAACCCATCTGAATACCCAGACGGCAAGGTGAAAGAGGTGCAGGAGCCAATGGTGAAGGCCACCCTGCTCACACCCAAGGATTATGTAGGCACAATCATGGAACTTTGCCAGACCAAGCGCGGCACCATGATCGACATGCAGTATTTAGGTGAAGACAGAGTTCAATTGCGATACCGGCTTCCGTTGGCTGAAATAGTTTTTGATTTCTTTGATCAACTCAAGAGCAAGACTCAGGGCTATGCGTCCCTTGATTATGAAGACGATGGCTTTGCTGCGGCCGACTTGGTCCGAGTGGACCTGTTGCTGCAGGGAGAGCGAGTTGATGCTTTCTCGGCCATTGTTCATAAAGACAAAGCCTATGCTCACGGAGTTCGCATTGCCACCAAACTTCGCGAGCTGATTCCAAGGCAGCAGTTTGAGGTTCCCATTCAAGCCGCAATTGGATCTCGTGTGATTGCTCGTGAAACGATTCGCGCAATTAGGAAAGATGTTCTCGCGAAGTGTTATGGCGGTGACATCACCCGTAAGCGCAAGCTGCTCGAGAAGCAAAAAGAGGGTAAGAAGCGAATGAAGATGGTGGGCCGTGTTGAGGTCCCGCAAGAAGCTTTCATCGCTGCTTTGAGCACCGAGGAAAAGGCCGGCAAGAAGTAAGTGGCTGGGCCGCTACCAATCGGAGAGAAATGGCCGGAGAGCCACCTGCTTCGGTCACAAAGAAAATCGAGCGACACCTTTCATGCCTACGTGCACGTGCCCTTTTGCACCGTTCGTTGCGGCTACTGCGACTTCAACACCTACACCCAGCAGGAGATGCCTGGGGTGGCAATGGCAGATTTTCATCTGGCACTGATCCAAGAGATCGGTTTTGCCAAGTCCGTCCTATCAAACTCGAATTTGCCTCAGCCACCACTTACATCAATTTTCTTTGGCGGCGGCACACCTTCACTTTTTTCTGCCGGACAAATCAGACTGATTATGGAGCAACTGACAGCTGAGTTTGGTTTGGCAGCTGACTGCGAGGTGACTCTTGAGGCAAATCCAGAATCAACCAATCGTGACTTATTGCTGGGTTTGCGCGAAGCCGGGGTAAACAGAATCTCCATTGGCGTTCAAAGCTATGACCAAGCGGTACTGGGGGTGCTTGATCGACAACACAATGCCGATCTGATTGAGTCTGCGGTGCGAAGCGCAAAGGAACTGGGTTTTCTCACGTCAGTTGATCTGATTTTTGGAGCACCCGGAGAGAGTCTGGAATCCTGGAAAGAAACTGTTAGGCGAGCACTTGGGCTTCAGACAAACCACATTTCTGCATACTCTCTGATTGTTGAAGATGGAACCAAACTCGCTCGCAAGATTAGTCGCGGCGAATTAGCTGCGGTGGATGAAGACCTCAATGCTGATAAGTACCTCTGGGCAGCGGAAGAGTTTAAGAAGGCGGGCTTGCAGTGGTACGAGATTTCGAACTTTGGCGAAGTAGCAAAACACAATCTGGCCTATTGGCAGTCCAAGAATTGGTGGGGGTTTGGTCCGGGAGCACATTCTCATATAAATGGAAACAGGTTCTGGAACCAAAAGCACCCTGCCCGCTATCAGCAGGCTCTCCAAGTGGGAGCGCCAGCTGCTGGAATTGAAAGGCTCACCAAGCGCCAGCAGCTCGAGGAAGAACTAATGCTCGGCCTTCGCACCAAGTTTGGAATTTCAAGAGAATTGCCAAAAGAACTCGGGATTGATGCACAGAAGATTGCCAACCAGATAGCTGTTGGCACCTTGAGTCTGCAGGGGGATCGGATTGTGCCAACTGACGCCGGCCGTCTTTTGATTGACAGACTGGTAGTTGATTTTCTCCAATAGCTGCACAGATTGTCTAGAATTGGCACTCTAGGTAGGTGAGTGCCAATGATTCCTGAGCGTTCGCTTGAGGTGCTTCGTGCAATTGTTCAAGACTTCATATCTTCGAACCAACCCGTGGGTTCGAAGGCGCTCTTAGATCGTCACCCACTAGGAGTTTCAGCCGCCACCATTAGAAATGACATGGCGCTTCTGGAAGAAGAGCAGCTGATCACCGCCCCCCATACATCTTCCGGTCGAATACCAACGGAAAAGGGTTACCGTCTTTTTGTTGATCGGCTCAGCGAGGTAAAACCGCTTTCAAATGCTGAGCGTGCAGCGATTGAAAGCTTTCTTAGTGAGGCAAATGACCTCGATGATGTTGTTGAGCGAACCGCCAGGTCGTTAGCTCAACTGACTAATGCGCTGGCAGTTGTTCAATACCCATCGCTGGGCAAATCATCAGTGAGACACATCGAACTTATTCCATTGAGCGAAAATCGCTCACTGCTGATGCTGATTGCAGACTCGGGCAGAATTCAGCAGCTACAGGTGGAAAGCGAGACACCAGTAGATGATGAGCTGATTCAAGAAATAAGGGGTCGACTCAATGGAATGCTTGCGGGCAGTCAACTATCTTCAGTCCAGTCCAAGCTAAGCAAACTGGCAGGGGAGTTCTCCCCACAACGACGGGTTTTTGTGGAGCGCGTGATCGAGGCTCTGCTTTCCCTGGTGCAGGCAAATCGCCAAGAGAAATTGGTGGTGAGCGGGGCGGCAAATCTTGCCAAGCGTGACGAGGAGTTCTCGGGTGCGCTGTCCAGGGTCCTAGAAGCCATTGAAGAGCAAGTGGTTCTGCTCAAACTGCTAGATGAGTTGCGATCAGATCAGCACGGCGTAGGGCTTCGCATTGGCTCCGAGCTAGGAGTCGAAGGACTGTCTAAGACTTCATTAGTTGCCACTGGTTATGAATCTCGTGGCACAGAGGTTGCAAAACTTGGTGTGCTCGGACCCACCAGGATGGACTATTCAGCAAACATTTCCTCCGTAAGAGCGGTGGCAAGGTATCTAACAAAAATGCTGGAGAGTAATTCTTGAGCGACCATTACGAAGTTCTAGGGGTGGATAGAAACGCCACTCAGGATCAAATTAAAAAGGCCTATCGCAAGCTTGCTCGAGAGCTGCATCCGGATGTCAATCCTTCGCCTGATGCTCAAGAGCGATTCAAGCTCGTGACGCACGCATACGAAGTTCTATCTGATTCGCAATCCAGAGCGCAGTATGACCAGGGTGGCAATGGATTCGGCTTTGGTGACATATTTGAAAGCTTCTTTGGCTCACCTCAACGAGGGCCCAGATCTCGTTCACAGCGAGGTGAAGATGCTTTGCTCCACGTTCAGCTAGACCTGGCAGAGGCGATTTTTGGTGCTACTAAGTTGCTGACAATCGATACCGCAATTGGTTGCGAGACCTGTTCGAATTCCGGTGTGAAGGCGGGAACATCAATTAAGACTTGCGATGTTTGTCGAGGCAGTGGTCAGATTCAGCGCCAGGTTCAATCTTTCATGGGCGTGATGGTAACCACCACAACCTGCAACGTTTGTCGAGGTAGCGGTCAAACAGTTCCAAACCCGTGCCCGGACTGTCGTGGACAGGGCAGAGTTCGAGCAAAGCGTGAACTGGAGCTCGAAATTCCTGCTGGAGTGAGCGATGGAATGCGTCTGCACTTGCCGGGTCAAGGTGAGGTCGGTTTTGCCGGCGGGCAATCAGGTGACATTTATCTCGAAATTGCAGTGGAGCCGCATCCAATCTTCGGGCGTGAAGCAGATGACCTAGTGGCCGTGCTTGAGGTGCCAGTTACTGATGCTGCGCTTGGTACTGAGGTTGAAATCGAAACCCTGGATGGTCCTACCAAAATAAAAATTGAGGCTGGCGCTCAGCACGGTGATTTGATCACTTTGAAGGGACTGGGTTCGCATCGACTGCGCGGCAAAGGTCGAGGCGATCTGCGAATTCAAGTTCGAGTACTAACTCCACAAAGGCTTGATTCAAAGCAAAAAGATCTCTTCAAGAAGCTACGAGAGCTTGTAGCGGATGAGAAGCCTAAATTGGCAACCAGGCGCACTCGAGGACGCTTCTAATGCACTGGTTCTATGATCCCGGTTTCATTCAGTCTTCAACCACTATCGCCAAGTCTGAACTGGAACACTTCAAAAGCCTTCGCATCCGCAACCTAGAGGAAATTTCCGTCACGGATGGAAAAGGAAACGTGTACGTCTGCCAGGTTCTTGAACCCAAGACGGGTGAGCTAAAAGTTCTATCAATGCAGCAACAGCAAAGAAGCTTTCCTTCCATTCATCTTGTTCAGGCTCTTGCCAAAGGAGACAGGGATGAGCAGGCAGTTCAAGCAAGCGTTGAGCTCGGGGTCAGCTCAATTACGCCCTGGCAATCGGAGTTAGCGATTGTGAATTGGAGCGGCAAAGAGGAAAAGAGCCGGCTGAGATGGCAAGAGATCGCCATATCAGCCATGAAACAGAGTCAACAAACTTTCTTGCCAGAAGTGAGCGCTCTAACGACCACCAAGGCCCTGAGACCCCGAGGGTTCGGAATCATTCTTGATCCTCGTGCGGCGTTGTCGATTACTGATCTTCCAGTGGACGTGGAGGAGCTGACCATAGTGGTTGGACCAGAAGGTGGAATTTCAGCTGCGGAGCTGGAGCAGCTAAGCGGCGCAGGATTTGAGCCCAGAAGACTGGGTGATTCCATTTTGCGCACTTCAACCGCTGGCCCAGCCGCGATAGCAGCAATTTTGACTAAGCTCCAAATCTGGTAATTGCCTAGGATTGAGGAGGAGGTTTCGTGGACTGCATTTTCTGCAACATAGTCGCTGGCAAGTTCGGCACGGAAATTCTCGCGCAAAATGAAATGGCAATAGCTTTTCGAGACATCAATCCATTGGCTAAGGTCCACATTCTTGTTGTCCCTAAAAACCACACCCCGACTATTTCCTCCCTTACGGAAGACAAAGAACTAACTGAAATGTTTTCTCTAATCAGGGAAGTAGCGGCCAAGTTCACGGACGGGCAATTTAGGCTGCAGTTCAACTCCGGAGAAAAAGAAGGACAAACGGTCTTCCACACTCATGCCCACATCTTGT
>JACCDJ011653637.1_pt1 | contig 12169 bp, 21 predicted proteins | sample 7444481 | NCBI WGS metagenome assembly JACCDJ01 (sample SAMN15323435, study PRJNA562643) | freshwater metagenome | isolation source: river surface water | place: USA:Blue River Watershed | collected 2017-08-15 | reverse complement strand
TTCAACTGTTTTTCAGAAAGATCAACGTGGACGACCTGCGCGGCGGCGTGAACACCCTTATCGGTACGGCCAGCCACACGCATTCCAAAATCGTCTTTGTCTTTGCCAAAGATCTTCTCTAGACCTCGAAGCAGTTCGCCCTGAACAGTACGCAGTCGGGGTTGCTTAGCCCAACCGGCAAAGTCGGTTCCGTCGTAGGCAACCTCAAGACGGTAGCGAAAAAGCCCGTCGACCGAAGGGCCAACGGGCTTTTTCATCAGAGCAATCCTTACTCAGAAGCCTCTGCGGCTTCTGCTGCAGGGGCTTCCGCCTCAGCAGCTGGAGCTTCTTCTGCTACTGCCTCATCGACAACAGCTGGCGACTCGTTCTCTTCAACCGCGATCTCGGCTGCGTCCTCAGCAGCTACTGCTGCCTCGTCGATGGCCTCTTCTGCAACTGCAGGAGCAGCGGCAGCGGTTGCCTTAACAGCGTTCTCTAGCTTTGGCTTCTTGGACACGGCCTTAGGCGACACTGGCTCAAGAACGAGCTCGATGCATGCCATAGGGGCGTTGTCACCCTTGCGGAAACCTAGCTTGGTGATGCGGGTGTAGCCACCGTTGCGGTCTGCAACAAGTGGAGCTACCTCTGCGAATAGCTTGTGCACAGCGGTCTTGTCGGTTAGCTGAGCTAGAACGCGACGACGCGATGCTAGGTCGCCGCGCTTTGCGAAGCTGACCATGCGCTCTGCTAGTGGACGAAGACGCTTTGCCTTGGTCTCGGTGGTCTCGATGCGTCCGTGAAGGAACAGCGAGGTTGCCATGTTGCGAAGCATTAGACGCTCGTGCGCTGGTCCGCCACCTAGTCTTGGGCCTTTTGTTGGGGCTGCCATTTTGTTTCTCCTATTAGCTTTTCTACGAGCTCAGGCTTACGCCTGGTCCTCGTCAGAGTCGGTGAACTGTGCATCGGCGTTACCTGAGCTGAAGTACGCGCCTTCGAAGCCACCAGGTAGCGAGTCGCGGAAACGCAGACCCATCGAGTACAGCTTGTCGCGAACCTCGTCAACCGACTTCGATCCGAAGTTGCGGATGTTCATCAGCTGGTCTTCGGTTAGGTTGGTTAGTTCGCTAACGGTGTTGATTCCCTCGCGCTTTAGGCAGTTGTAGCTGCGTACGGTCAGCTCTAGCTCCTCGATTGGGGTTGCTAGCTCTGGCGATAGAGCGAAGTCTGCTACTGCGGCACCCATCTCGATACCTTCAGCAGCTGCGTCTAGGTTTGCGGCTAGACCGAATAGCTCAACCAGGGTCTTACCAGCAGACGCGAAAGCGGTCTTTGGCTCGATCGATGGCTTGGTCTCAACGTCAACAATTAGCTTGTCGAAGTTGGTGAACTCACCGGCACGGGTTGCCTCAACGCGGTACGAAACCTTTAGAACTGGCGAGTAGATCGAGTCAACTGGGATCCAGTTGGTGTCCGAGGTCGCGCTGCGGTTCTGACTTGCCTGAACGTAGCCACGGCCACGCTCGATGGTTAGCTCGGCTTCGAACTTACCCTTGGCAGATAGGTTTGCGATTACTAGGTCCTTGTTGTGGATCTCTACACCAGCAGGAACCTCGATGTCGGCAGCAGTTACCTGGCCGGCAGCGGTCTTCTTGATGTGAGCAACCACTGGCTCGTCGTTCTCAGACGAAACAACTACGTCCTTGACGTTTAGCAAGATTTCGGTGACGTCTTCCTTAACTCCGTCAAGAACGCTGAACTCGTGAAGAGCTCCCGCAATCTTTACGTGAGTTACGGCTGCACCTGGAATCGATGCAAGCAGGGTGCGGCGGATCGAGTTACCTAGGGTGTAACCGAAGCCTGGCTCCAGTGGCTCGAGGGTAAATACCGAACGAGTCGACGAAAGCGACTTTTCCTGCAGTTCTGGACGCTGGCTAAATAGCACTACTTGTTTCCTTTCATCTAGACATCCACTATTTGATGTCTATTTGGTTTCCCGTGAAGTGGCCACCACACGGGCTTTGGAGTTTGCTAAATTTTTGAAAGTTGGGGATGCGTTAGACGCGACGACGCTTTGGTGGGCGGCAACCGTTGTGTGGCTGTGGAGTCACGTCAGAGATTGAACCAACCTCTAGACCTGCAGCCTGTAGTGAACGGATTGCAGTTTCGCGACCAGAGCCTGGGCCCTTAACGAAAACGTCAACCTTCTTTAGGCCGTGCTCCTGCGCCTTGCGAGCCGCTGCTTCTGCTGCTAGCTGCGCTGCGAAAGGAGTTGACTTACGTGAACCCTTGAAGCCAACATCACCTGATGATGACCATGAGATAACTGCACCGGTGGTGTCAGTGATCGAAATGATTGTGTTGTTGAAGGTCGACTTGATGTGAGCCTGACCAACAGCAATATTCTTTTTGTCCTTCTTGCGAGGCTTGCGTGCTCCCGCTGCTGCCTTAGGTGCTGCCATGAGATTTCTCCTAGATTCTTAAAGTTTGTGGGGGCTCTCGTGATTAACGAGCAGCCTTCTTCTTGCCGGCTACGGTACGCTTTGGACCCTTGCGAGTACGTGCGTTTGTCTTGGTGCGCTGGCCACGAACTGGAAGACCCTTACGGTGGCGAATACCTTCGTATGAGCCGATCTCAACCTTGCGGCGAATGTCTGCGTTAACATCACGGCGGAGGTCACCCTCAACCTTGAAGTTTCCTTCGATGTGGTCACGAATAGCAACCAACTGATCGTCGGTAAGGTCCTTTACGCGGATGTTTTTGTCAATTTTGGTCTCAGTCAAAATCTTTGCTGAGCGAGTACGGCCAATTCCGTAAATGTAGGTAAGTGCGATTTCGACGCGCTTTGCGTCTGGAATATCGGCTCCGGCAACACGTGCCATGGGATTTCTCCTTGTTGTTAGAAGGTCTGCAGCATCACATCCGAATCTCACGATTGGGCTCCGGCCTTCTCCGGAGGTGAAGTTCCTAAGAACTTTGTGGTGCCTTATGTTTTGTAGCTATTTAGTTTTAGTTTTGGATCTTTGCTTCACGGTTTATGCGCCGTGTCGTAGATGCGGCAGTGAATTAACCCTGGCGCTGCTTGTGACGTGGGTTGTCGCAGATAACCATGACGCGACCGTGACGACGAATGACTTTGCACTTGTCGCAGATCTTCTTAACGCTTGGGTTAACCTTCATGATTTTTTCCTTTTTATTTGTAGCGATAAATGATGCGACCACGGCTCAGGTCGTATGTGCTTAGCTCCACAATCACGCGGTCCTCTGGGAGGATACGGATGTAGTGCTGGCGCATCTTGCCTGAGATGTGGGCTAGAACCTTGTGACCGTTGTCTAGTTCCACGCGAAAAAACGCGTTTGGTAGAGCTTCGACGACCGAACCTTCGATCTCGATGACACCGTCTTTACTGGCCATAACTCACTTATCTACTTCAAGTTTTTTGGGGAATCCGCACGCAAAAATACCTACCTAAAAGGTGGGATTTGCGGATAGAAACACCGAGTTCCAATCCTACGGAATATGGCCGGAAAATGCTAGTTAAGCGGAACCGGAACTACTCCGAATGGAGCCAAACCGGCAACTCCCCCATCCTCGGCGGTCAAAACCCATATGCCTCGGTCATGGACCGCCACCGAGTGTTCCCAGTGGCTGGCATCGGAGGCATCCTTGGTAGACACAGTCCAGCCATCGCCCAAAACCTTGGTTACCGCAGATCCTGCCGTGACCATGGGTTCAATGGCAACGACTAGGCCAGGCACCACTTTTGGCCCATTTCCGCGAACCCGATAGTTGTAAACCGCCGGATCCTCGTGCATTGAGCGGCCGATGCCGTGGCCCACGTATTCTTCGAGAATTCCGTAGTTGATTCCGTCTTTTTGACCCTGGGCCTCGATGTAGTCCTGAATCGCCTCGCCCACCTGGTTTAGGTGCTTGGCCTTAGCCAAGGCGGCAATTCCGGCCCAAAGTGAGCCCTCGGTTACGTCCGACAGCTTTTGGCGACGAGCAAGGGTATCGGGGTTGATTTCACCAGGCACGATTACGGTGATCGCGCTGTCGCCGTTCCATTCACCGATTTCGGCTCCGCAGTCGATTGAGACGATGTCGCCGGCCTGCAAAATGCGATTTACGGCAGGGATTCCGTGGACCACCTCGTCGTTAATTGAGGCACAGATGGTGTGACTGTAGCCAGGCACCAGTTGAAAGTTTGAGTGGCCACCCAGGGAGTTGATGGTGTCGTCGGCGATTTTGTCTAGTTCAAGGGTGGAAATGCCGGGCTTGATGGCTTGACGAACAGCCTTTAGGGCAGCGGCAGTGGCCAAGCCTGCCTCACGCATGAGGATTATTTGTTCGTTGGTTTTTAATTCAAACCCGTGACGTGCCATTTAGTTAGTTAGAAGAAGTGCGGGCGTTTAGCGCCTCAAGAATGCGGCCGGTAACTTCTTCAACTTCGCCAAGTCCGTCAACGGTTACCAAAAGTCCACGACCTGCGTATACAGAAGTAAGCGGAGCGGTTTGCTCTTCGTAAACCTCAAGGCGGCGACGAATCACGTCTTCGGTGTCGTCGGCGCGACCCTGTTCAATTGCGCGGTTCAAAAGACGACGCACAACTTCATCGGTGTCTGCAGTTAGTTGCACAACCACGTCAAGCTTGTTGCCCTGTGCCTCAAGAATTGAATCAAGTTCGGCAACCTGCTCAGCGGTGCGCGGATAGCCGTCAAGCAAAAAACCTGACTTTGCGTCGTCTTGAGAAAGGCGATCGCGAACAAGGTCATTGGTTAGTGAATCTGGAACGTACTCGCCGCGATCCATGAACGCCTTGGCCTGCTTTCCAAGCTCAGTTTCATTCTTTACGTTGTGACGAAAGATGTCTCCGGTTGAAATTGCAGGGATGCTGTAGGCAGCTGAAAGCTTCTCTGCCTGGGTACCCTTGCCGGCACCTGGGGCGCCAATCAAGAGTAGGCGGATCACTTTAGAAGACCTTCGTAGTTTCGCTGTTGCATCTGAGCGTTGATCTGCTTGACAGTGTCAAGACCAACACCAACGATGATGAGGATTGAAGTTCCACCGAATGGGAAGTTCTGGTTTGCACCAATAGCGGTGAAGGCAACCAAAGGAATCAAAGCGATTAGACCCAGGTAGATAGCGCCGGCGAAGGTGATGCGTGAAAGCACGAACTCCAGGAATTCCATGGTTGGGCGACCGGCACGAATACCAGGCACGAAACCACCGTACTGCTTCATGTTGTCGGCAACTTCTTCAGGGTTGAAGGTAATTGCTACATAGAAGTAGGTGAATCCAAGAATCAGGAAGAAGTAGATTGCCATGTAAAGCGGGCTGTCACCCTGAGTTAGGTAGGTAGAAACCCAGGTAACCCAACCGGCAACCTGACCGTTGGCGTCTGGCTGGTTGAACTGAGCGATCAGAGCCGGTAGGTAAAGAAGTGACGAAGCAAAGATAACTGGAACAACACCAGCCATGTTTACCTTGATTGGAATGTAGGTGCTCTGCCCACCGTAGGTGCGGCGTCCAACCATACGCTTTGCATACTGAACCGGAATGCGGCGCTGTGACTGCTCAACCAAGATAACCAGGCCAACCACAACAACACCGATAGCGATAACGATCAGTAGGGTCTCGATGCTCTTGGTCTCTGCGATGCTCAAAAGAGATGAAGGGAACTGTGCGGCAATCGAGGTGAAGATAAGAAGTGACATACCGTTACCAACACCGCGCTCGGTGACTAGCTCACCCATCCACATGATTAGACCGGTTCCCGCAGTCATGGTGATGACCATGAGAGTAACTGCAATCGGTGATGAGTCGGTAAGAATAGGAAGCACACAGTCAGCACCAAACAATGCACCCTGGCGAGCAACAGCAATCAAAGTTGTTGACTGAAGAACACCAAGAGCGATGGTTAGGTAGCGAGTGTACTGAGTAAGTGTTGCCTGGCCTGCGGCACCCTCTTTATAAAGGGTTTCGAAGCGAGGAATAACTACGCGAAGTAGCTGAGTGATGATCGATGCGGTGATGTAAGGCATGATGCCCAACGCAAAGATAGAAAGCTGAAGAAGAGCGCCACCAGAGAATAGGTTTACGAGTTCGTAAAGACCTGAGGTGTTCTGGGTCTGAGCTAGACACTTTTGAACGTTGCCATAGTCAACGAATGGGGCAGGAATAAACGAGCCCAAACGGAAAATGGCAACGATCGCAAGCGTAAACGCAAGCTTGTTACGTAGATCCGGAGTGCGGAATGCACGAACAATAGCGCTAATCAAAATTCAGTCCTTTAGTTAACAGTTCCGCCAGCTGCGACGATCTTGGTCTTTGCAGACTCAGACACCTTGTCGACAGTGATGTTTAGTTTAACCGCGATGTCGCCGTTTCCTAGGACCTTTACAGGCTCGTTCTTGCGAACAAGACCCTTGGCTACTAGATCAGCGACGGTCACGTTTCCACCTGCTGGGAACATCTCGGCAAGAGTTTCTACGTTAACTACCTGGTACTCAACGCGGAATGGGTTCTTGAAACCGCGAAGCTTTGGAGTACGCATTACTAGACGCACACCACCACCTTCGAAGCCTGGACGAACCTGGTAACGAGCCTTTGTACCCTTGGTACCACGACCTGAAGTCTTACCCTTTGAACCCTCACCACGACCAACACGAGTGCGGTCCTTCTTTGAGCCCGGAGCCGGACGCAAGTGGTGAAGCTTTAGAACGTTTGACTTCTCAGCGGCAGGCTTTGCAGCCTTCTTGGCAGCGGCAGCCTTTGGAGCTGCTGCTTTTGCTTCGGTCTCTTCAGCCTTTGCAGCCTTTGGAGCTGCTGCTTTTGCAGGAGCTGCTTTTGCAGCAGCTGGCTTCTTTGCAGCGGTTGACTTTTCTTCAGCCATTAGTTGATCTCCTCAACCTTTACTAGGTGAGCAACAGTGCTAACCATGCCGCGCACAGACTTTGAATCTTCCTTGACGATGATGTCGCCAATTCGCTTAAGTCCTAGAGTGCGAAGGGTCTCGCGCTGGTTTGGCTTGTTGCCAATCGAGCTCTTGATCTGGGTTACCTTTAGGCGAGTTGCCATTATGCACCAGCCTTCTGCTGACGAAGAAGACCTGCCGGAGCAACTTCTTCTAGCGATAGGCCACGACGTGCTGCAACTGCTGCTGGCTCTTCGAGCTGACGCAGTGCCTCAATGGTGGCGTGAACGATGTTGATGGTGTTTGAAGATCCCAATGACTTTGAAAGCACATCGTGAACTCCGGCACACTCAAGTACTGCACGAACAGGACCACCGGCGATAACACCGGTACCCGCTGCTGCAGGACGAAGAAGTACAACACCAGCAGCTGCCTCGCCCTGTACCGGGTGAGGAATTGTGCTTGCGATGCGAGGAACGCGGAAGAAGTTCTTCTTGGCTTCTTCTACACCCTTAGCAATAGCTGATGGAACTTCTTTTGACTTTCCGTAGCCAACGCCAACTAGACCGTTGCCGTCACCGACAACTACTAGAGCGGTGAAACTGAAACGACGTCCACCCTTTACAACCTTTGAAACGCGGTTGATTGTGACAACGCGCTCTAGGAATGGGCTCTTCTCGGTTTCGCGCTCACGACGATCGTTGCGTGGTGCACGCTCGCGTGACCCACGACGTGCGTCGCGCTCGTTGGTTTCTGTAGCCTCAACAACAGTTGATGCTGCTCCAGTTGTCTCAGTTGACACTGTTTGCTCCTTGTTTTCAGACATTAGAGAACCAACCCGCCTTCACGTGCGCCGTCAGCGATAGCTGCTACACGACCGGCGTACTTGTTACCGCCACGGTCGAATACAACTTCTGAGATGCCAGCCTTCTTAGCGCGCTCGGCGATAAGTAGACCAACAGCCTTTGATTTAGCTGACTTGTCGTCAGATGACTTACGCATTTCTGCTTCCATGGTTGACGCAGACACCAGGGTGATGCCCTTGGTGTCGTCAACTACCTGAACGAATACGTGGCGTGCTGAACGAGTTACAACTAGACGAGGACGAAGTGCGTCACCGGCAATCTTCTTGCGAAGGCGTAGGTGGCGACGACCACGAGCGGCTGACTTGCTCTTGCCGCGAGTCTTAGGAATGAGACCCATGATTACTTACCTGACTTTCCGGCCTTGCGACGAATAACTTCGCCAGCGTAACGAACACCCTTGCCCTTGTAAGGCTCTGGCTTACGAAGCTTGCGCAAGTTTGCAGCCATTTCACCAACAGCCTGCTTGTTGATACCAGCAACGGTCACCTTGGTGTTACCCTCGACGACAAAGCTGATGCCAGCAGGTGGCTGGATAAGGATTGGGTGTGAGTAACCAAGAGCGAACTCTAGGTCTGAACCCTTTGCAGTTACACGGTAACCGGTACCCACAATTTCAATACCCTTGGTGAAACCGTTGGTTACACCTTCGATGTTGTTTGCGATCAGTGTGCGAGTTAGACCGTGAAGTGAACGTGATACACGCTCATCGTCTGGACGGGTAACAACGATTGAGTTGTCCTCAAGTGCAATTGTGATCGGAGCTGGAACTTCGTGAGACAAGGTTCCCTTAGGGCCCTTTACCTCAATTGAAGAACCGCTAATCTTTACCTCGACGCCGGCTGGAACCGGAATCGGCAATCTACCAATACGTGACATGTGTGATTACCAAACGTAGGCGAGAACTTCCCCACCTACTCCTTTCTTGGCAGCCTGACGGTCAGTAAGTAGACCTGATGAAGTTGAAAGAATTGCGATACCCAATCCACCAAGAACACGAGGAAGCTCGGTTGACTTTGCGTAAACGCGAAGACCTGGCTTTGATACGCGCTTGATACCAGCAAGTGAACGCTCGCGGTTTGGGCCGTACTTTAGATCGATAGTAAGTGTCTTACCTACTTCTGCATCTTCAACCTTGATGGCTGCAACGTAACCCTCTGACTTGAGGATCTCTGCAATGTTTGCCTTTAGCTTGCTGTAAGGCAGGCTAACGGTTTCGTGGTACGCAGAGTTTGCGTTGCGCAGCCGGGTCAGAAAATCTGCAACCGGATCTGTCATTGTCATTGTTTTACTGCTTTCTTCGGAGGTATCCGGCTCGTTTACAAGCGGCCGGACCTTCCCGATTTAGGGGTTAGTTTGTAGCGTCGTTGTTCTTGAATGGGAAGCCGAGTGCTCTAAGTAGTGCACGGCCTTCATCGTTGGTGCGAGCTGTAGTCACAACAGTGATGTCCATTCCGCGGGCACGATCAGCTTTGTCCTGGTCGATTTCGTGGAACAGTGTCTGCTCCTGAAGACCAAAGGTGTAGTTTCCGTTGCCATCGAACTGCTTGTCGCTCAAGCCGCGGAAGTCGCGAACACGAGGAAGAGCTAGGTTCAATAGACGGTCAAGGAATTCCCACATGCGGTCACCGCGAAGGGTAACGTGTGCGCCAATTGCCTGACCTTCACGAAGCTTGAACTGCGCAATTGACTTGCGAGCCAAGTTAACCTGAGGCTTCTGACCGGTGATTGCAGTTAGGTCGCGGATTGCGCCGTCGATTAGCTTGCCATCCTTGGCAGCGTCACCAACACCCATGTTTACAACAATCTTGGTTAGGTTTGGGATCTGGTGAGGGTTGGTAAAACCAAATTCCTTAGCCAGTGCAGCTGAGATGTCTGCGCGGTACTTTGCCTTTAGGCGAGGAAGTGCCTTTGCTGGAGTCTTAGTAGTAGCCATTAGATGTCCTTACCTGACTTCTTCGCAACGCGAACACGAACAGTCTTCTTAACGCCATCGACAGTCTTGGTCTCAAGACGAGCACCGATGCGAGTTGCCTTCTTGGTTGACGGGTCAACCAGCGCAACGTTAGAAATGTGAATTGGAGCTTCAGCAACTTCAATGCCACCAGTCTTGCCACCGCGGTCGGTCTGACCTACGCGAGTGTGCTTGGTAACCATGTTGATGCCTTCAACCAGGATGCGGTTCTTTTCGCGGTCAACGTTTAGAACAAGACCAGTCTTGCCCTTGTCGCCACCCTTGTCCTGCTTACGACCGGTAATAACGATTACGGTGTCGCCCTTTTTAATGCTTGCCATGATTAAATTACCTCCGGTGCTAGCGAGATGATCTTCATGAACTTCTTGTCGCGAAGTTCGCGGCCAACTGGGCCGAAGATGCGGGTGCCCTGAGGCTCGCCGTCTTTCTTAATGATCACTGCTGCGTTTTCGTCGAACTTGATGTATGAACCGTCAACGCGACGGGTCTCCTTCTTAGTACGAACTACAACCGCCTTAACGACATCACCCTTCTTGACGTTGCCGCCAGGGATCGCGTCTTTAACGGTGCAAACGATTAGGTCTCCTAGACCCGCATAACGACGCTTTGAACCGCCGAGCACACGGATAACCAAAAGCTCTTTGGCGCCGGTGTTATCGGCAACCTTGAGTCTTGACTCCTGTTGAAGCATTTTTACTCCTTGTTAGACGAATACCCATTACCGACGGGCATCCGAGGGGTTTTTGTTACTTGGCCTTTTCGACGATCTCGACTAGGCGCCAGTTCTTGGTAGCAGATAGTGGACGGGTCTCGTTGATGATGACTAGGTCACCGATACCTGCTGAGTTAGTTTCGTCGTGTGCCTTGACCTTGGTTGAGCGACGAATAACCTTCTTGTAAAGCGGGTGCATTACGCGGTCTTCTACCTCTACAACGATGGTCTTGTCCATCTTGTCGCTAACTACGTAGCCACGACGAGTCTTGCGGTAACCGCGAGCTTCTGCAGCTGAAGTTTCTACCTTCTTGTCAGCCATGATTATGCCTCCTGAGTTTCTGCAACTGGGGCAGCGTCAGCTGCCTTCTTTGCTGGAGCCTTCTTAGCAGCCGCTGCAGTTGGAACTGCACGAATACCAAGTTCACGCTCACGGATGATTGTGTAGATACGAGCGATGTCGCGCTTTACTGCACGTAGTCGTCCGTGGCTCTCAAGCTGGCCAGTCGCTGACTGGAAACGCAAGTTGAAAAGTTCTTCACGAGCCTTCTTTAGTTCTTCAACCAAAACTGAATCTTCGATCTTGTCTAGATCAGTTGGCTGCAAGTTCTTTGAACCGATCGCCATTATGCGTCACCTTCTACTCGCTTGATGATGCGTGCCTTTAGAGGCAGCTTGTGGATTGCGCGGGTCATTGCTTCACGAGCAAGCTCTTCAGATACACCGGCAACTTCGAAAAGTACGCGACCTGGCTTGACGTTGGCAACCCACCACTCCGGTGAACCCTTACCTGAACCCATGCGAGTTTCCGCAGGCTTCTTGGTTAGTGGACGGTCTGGATAGATGTTGATCCATACCTTTCCACCACGCTTGATGTGACGAGTCATTGCAATACGCGCTGACTCAATCTGGCGGTTGGTTACGTATGCAGGTGTTAGTGCCTGAATTCCGTACTCACCGAATGCAACGGTGGTTCCACCTGATGCTGCACCCGCACGCTTTGGGTGGTGCTGCTTGCGGTGCTTTACCTTACGAGGAATCAACATAATTAAGCCTCAACCTTTTCTGCTGCTGGAGCTGCTGCAACTGGTGCTGCTGCTACTGGAGCTTCAGTACCTGGTGAGCGACGAGGACGGTCTGAGCGCTCTGGGCGCTTAGGTGCGTTCGCCTGCTGTACAGCAAGTTCCTTGTTGGTCATGTCACCCTTGTAGATCCATACCTTCACACCGATACGACCGAAAACGGTCTTAGCTTCGTAGAAGCCGTAGTCGATGTTGGCACGGAGGGTGTGTAGTGGCACTCGGCCTTCACGGTAGAACTCGGTGCGAGACATTTCGGCTCCACCAAGACGACCTGAACACTGAACACGGATACCCTTTGCGCCCTGGCGAAGTGCACCCTGCATACCCTTACGCATTGCGCGGCGGAAAGCCACACGTGCGTTTAGCTGCTCGGCAATACCCTGAGCAACTAGCTGTGCATCCATGTCTGGGCTCTTAACCTCAAGGATGTTCAACTGGATCTGCTTGTTGGTTAGCTTCTCTAGGTCAGCGCGGATAGCCTCAGCTTCTGCACCACGACGACCGATAACTAGACCTGGGCGAGCAGTGTGAATGTCAACGCGTACTCGGTCACGAGTACGTTCGATTTCAACACGTGACACACCAGCGCGGTCTAGGCGCTCGGTTAGTAGTGCGCGAACCTTGATGTCCTCGGTTACGTAGTCCT
>JACCDJ011127247.1_pt1 | contig 12176 bp, 12 predicted proteins | sample 7444481 | NCBI WGS metagenome assembly JACCDJ01 (sample SAMN15323435, study PRJNA562643) | freshwater metagenome | isolation source: river surface water | place: USA:Blue River Watershed | collected 2017-08-15 | reverse complement strand
TGCGCATTGGCGACACGCTTTGCAACGGCAAGGTGGTGGAATACCAAGGCGTGCCGCGATTCTCGCCCGAGCACTTTGCCATGCTGCTGATCAAAGATCCTTTGAAGCGAAAGCAGCTTCAAAAAGGGCTTGAGCAGCTTTCGGAAGAAGGCGTGGTTCAGGTGTACCGCCAACGCGACTTGGGCGACAAAGACCCGATCTTAGGCGCCGTGGGCGCGCTTCAGTTTGAAGTGCTTCAGCACCGTCTGGCGGCCGAATACGGCGCCGAAACGAAGATCGAACGCGTTCCGTTCGTTCACGCACGTTGGGTGGAAGGAAAGCTTCAGCCTGACGAGTTCGATCGTCGAGACGACACGCGCTGCCTCTTGGACCGCGACAACCAGTTCGTGCTGCTGTTCAAGAGCGACTGGGCGCTGCGCTGGACGGAAGAAAATCATAAAGAGCTGACGCTGCTGAAGAACGCCCCGCTGAAGCAGGGGTAAGAGGCGCAGGCCGTGAAGCGTCGATTAGTCCTCTTTTTTGCCGCAGAATTCCTGGGTGGCTTGCCCTTTTCGCGAGGCCTCTTTGTTCTCTATCTTGTGTCCAAAGGCATGAGCCTGACGGAAGTGGGCCTGGTTCAGACTCTGCTGTTTTGGAGTAACTTGGTTTTCGAGGTCCCGGCTGGGATTCTCGCCGATCGATTCAAACGAAAGTTCTCTCTCGCACTGGGACTACTCATCAGCGCTTTGGCCTCTTACCTGACTGCTCAAGCGGACGGGCTCCTCCAATTTTCCTGGGTCTGGGTTCTTTACGGCATGGGATACGCGTTTCGTTCGGGCGCCAACACCGCCTATTTATACGATGAAATCAAAATGGCAGGGCCGGCCTGGGCAGGTCGATTTCTGCAAATCTCGAGTTGGCACCGCGCCCTGATCAACATCGGCTTCGTCCTGGCTATTGCGTTTGGAGGTCCCCTTCAACTTTTGGGCTGGGATGCGATCTTTGCTGCCGAAGCCGTTACCTTAGGGTTGGCCGCGCTGATCGTCCTCACTCTTGAAGAGACGCCCCATCGGCCCGCTAGCGGAACGGATCGTTCGCACCCGGGTGTCATCGAAGCCATCTCCGCATTTCTCTCGAGTTCTCGGGGACGCGCGCTTTCCATTTTCCTCATCAGCATCGGCCTGATTGAAGCCCTCACTACGCCGGTCTTCATTTACAGCCAGACATTCTTTAAGAACCAGGGACTCAGCGAACCAGCGGTCAGTACCACGATCGCCTGGATCGCAGGGATGTCTGGAATCGCAGCCCTCGGCTCAAACGCATTAACGCGAATCCCATTTCGGCAGCTCGTTCTGGGCAGCACTCTCTTGCTCGCGGCCACGGCCCTGCTTTTCTTTCTGAATCCGGGCGCCTTTGCGGGCGCTCTTCTCGTCGGAGTCATGGACATCGTCCCGGTCTCGCTTTTTATTCACACCGACAACTACATCAATGCGCGCATTCCATCTGAGATTCGAGCTAGCCTCCTCTCCTTCCAGTCGGCTACGCGGTCCGTCTGCATCAGCTGCGTCTATTTGGTGGGCGGACGAATGCTAGACCAATTCCCCACAGCGCAAGTCCTGGGATCGATGGCGCTCTTGCCTTTGATGGGCGCCGGCGCGCTGATTTACTACTTTAGGAACCTGGAAAAGCGCGTGCCAGTGGTCGCAGAAGCGTAAGCAGCGAGCCGTCTCAAGGCTTCTCGGGTCCCAGGATATCGTCCAAGTCGATCATTTCTCGGCCGCGACAATAAAGCTTTGCCATCGACTCATGCGTTCCGGATTCCTTCAAACACCGCTGGCAAGTTCCGGGTTCGTAAATACCTGAGAAGCCTTCCAAACGGTTTTTGCATAAACAGTCGTTAAATACCGCGCCGGTTCGGTGAAATTCGATCTGGTCTCGCAGAAACTGACAGGCATAGTTCGTAAAGTGTTGCTCAGCGGGAGTTTCTTCCGAACAATGCCGCTCGCGGTAAACGCGCATGCACTGCGCACTGACATCAAAAGCGATTGCTTCACTCTTACAGCCCGGACAAGTGCTTGGATCGTGAAACGCATGGCGCAGTTCGTGGCGCGTAACGCACGTTTCGTAAACCGCCTGGCCTGACTCCGGAGCAACGGCCACCACGGTATTCCCCGGATCGATGACCATGCCGTCTTTAAGATCAAAGGCTTCGCACATGCGCTTCGCCAGAATCACTTCACAGCCTGCTTGATCGCAAAGCGCTGCTGCACCCGGGCCAGCAAGCTCCTGGATCGCGGCAGGCCCCAGACACTGGATTTTTACCGTCTTGCAGTACTTTCCCGTCTCGCAAGAGGCCGTATCGAAGCACTCGTTCACGCCGGGAGCGGGGGCCGCTGCGGGAACGGTCAATTTACCGCCTAGACCAGCGTCATCCGCGGCGCACGCACCCAAAAGACGAGGCTTAGAGTTCAGTCCGCGCGCAACAAAAAGCTGCTGTTGAAGCAAGGTCATGCTTTCCGCATGACGAGTGAGTTCTTGCTCCAGTGCACTCCGCATGGCTTGGGTATTTTTTCCTTCTCCGCCGGCTCGCGCTAGACGCGCCTGCAGCGAACGATAAAGGATTTCCATGCGTCGAGTTTGCGTGGACATCTGCGATTGAATTTCCACAGCGCTTGCAGCCCGAGCCTCATGAACCGGAGCCATCCAAGACACCAGGACCCCGAGAGTCAAAATCCAAGCTGAAACCATCGCACACCTTCCCAATTCAGGTCGGTCCATGCCTTGCAACCCGACCGCCCGATGCGGACGATCTTTCTTCTCCTCGGAATGACCCTCGGAATTGGAAGCAGGGCCTGGGCTTCGACCCACGACACACGCGCCCCTTCTGCCACGCCCGCCCGTCCAACGCAATCCTCAGTCGGCTCCGGGCGCAGCCAGCCTCGTCCACCTACCCACACCCCGCGCCTCACGGCCCAAGTGGCCTGGGCCACGCGCTACCTCACCGATGGCTTCAAGATTGGCGGAGACCACCCGGTTTGGCACCTCTCGGCCTTGGCCACTACCCCCATCTCAGGCCTGAGCTTTGGTCTTTGGTCGGCCATCCAAGCGGAAAGAACTCAGCGCGTTTGGGACGAAATCGATCTCCTGGCCGCCTATCAACACACTTTTTTCTCCAGGTCGGCCTCGGCGCTCGAGTGGTCGCTGGTGGGCGATTACTTCGTTTACCCAAACGCCGAAGGCCCGTGGATTCCCAAAGGAAACAAAATCCAAACGAGCCTGGCATTGCCCCAGCTCCTTCCGCTCCTGGGAGGTCAGCTCATTCCCAGCATCCAGAGCAGCTATTGGCTCTATTGGGATCAAGGTCAACGCTCGAAATTTCTCGGGGGCGCGCACTATCAAGCCGGGCTGCAATACGACCATGCATTTCCGCGGCTGTTCCGCGCCATCCGCCAGCAGTACGTGGGCCTCGGCGGAACCGTGAACTACCACGACGGCGCTTTCGGAGTGTCTCCGGGCCTCAGTCATACCACCGCTCATTTCGGCACCAGCATCCATACGGCGGGATGGATCCTTTCAGCACTGGTGCAACGGCAATGGTCTTACCAACCCACGGTGAATCCCGATGATGATCTTTGGACGTCGCTTTCGCTTCGAAGAACTTTCTGAAGAACTTTGGACTACAGTCCTCGGGCTCCTTGGAATTTTCGGAGTCACTGCTCTCTCGCTACTATCGGGCTGCGCTTACCCACTCGGCGACAGCAGCTTCCAAGCAGGAGTTCCTCCCATTCGCGGCGAAGCAAAAGTGTTGCTCCTGAGCGGATCAGGAACTTGGCCCGCTGAAATCTACTCGTTGGAAAAAATCCTCAGAGAGCATGGCGTCCAGTCCCGACAGGCGACGTCACAACAACTTGAAAACCTCGATCTCGATTCGCTCGCATCTTACTCACTCTTGGTCGTTCCTGGCGGAAATGCGATCACGCTGACTGCAGAGCTCTCGAAGAAAACTCGCCTCAATATCCGAACTGCGGTTCGCGACCGGGGAATGAGCTACCTAGGGTTTTGCGCAGGCGCCTGGATGGCCATTTCGCCCGGAGGAACGCAAACTGAAGCTCCCCCCTATGGCTTCGGCTTGATCGATGGGCCTTTGCAATCTGAGGCGATTTACCAACGCTCGGGGAGCGCTTACACCATCGCAGATGCCATTTTTCCAGGTGGTGCAAAGCGCCCTCTTCTTTGGTGGGGCGGCCCCATCACGCCTGAAGGCGAAGGAAGCGTGATTGCTCGTTATCCCGACGGCGGTGCTGCGATCTCCCAGCTCTCGGTGGGGCAAGGCTGGGCCGTGCTCTCGGGTCTTCATCCGGCTGCTACTCCCGAAGTGTTTGAAGCACTGGGGCTCGATCCCGCGACTCCCACTTCGCTCGATTTTGCATGGAAGCTTCTTCAGAGCGCACTCACGAAAACCCCTCTGCCTTCCGTTCCATCCACTACCCAAGACGCTCGGTCGTCTTTCAACCCCGAGGCACTATGACTCAAAAAATCTTCATCAGCGGAATGCACTCCGGACAGAACCCAGCCTCAGGACTAGGAATCGCGCGTTGCCTTCGCCAAGCGTTTCCCGATCTGTATTTGGTGGGCGTCGACCATTGGCAAGGCTCGACCGGCTTGAACGCACCGGTTCTGGACGAGGCCACTCTTTTTCCACTTTGGAGTCAGCTCGACAACTCCTCCCACTCGCGCCAAGTGCGGAAGTGGCTCGACGACGGACATCTCTGGATTTCCGCGACTGACTTAGAAGTTCACTGGCTGAACGACCATGTGGGCCCGCATGAAAACCTCTTTGCTCCGACCGAGCACGCGCTTGAAGCCACCTCAAAGCCCCGAGTCCAGGCTGTGACGGAACTTGAGGCCATGGGTTTCCGAGTTCCGGAATACATTCCGGCGAACCTTCCGGATGGCGAGATTCATCGTTTCCTGCGCCACAATGCTTGGCAATGCTGGCTGAAAAGCCCCTATCACGATGCCAGACGCGTCACTTCCTGGGGCGTCTTCGAACGAGCACGCGCGCAGCTCAAACAAAACTGGAAGACTGAGAAGCTCTTCCTTCAACGCACCATTTTTGGTCACGAAGAAACCATCGCCTTTGCTTCCTATCGCGGCGAACTCGTCGACGCAGCCCATCTGACCAAGCGTCAGATCACGCCCGAGGGGAAAACCTGGGCGGGCAGCGTCCAGCCCTTGGCAGATGACTTGCGAGAAGGATTGGCGCAAGTGATGCGCGACTTAAAGTGGAACGGCGGTGGTGAAATTGAATTCATCCGCGACCCCGATGGAGTTCGCTGGATCATTGAGTGCAATCCGCGCTTTCCGGCTTGGATTTTTGGAGGCGCCATCTCAGGGATCAACCTCCCCGGGAAACTGATGGCGCGCGCCCTGAACCGAGAATACCGAGACACACCCGCTCGCGGAGCCGGATTCACTCGCGTCGTCGTAGAAATTCCGGTTCAAGAGTCGATCGGCCTTCCGTGGCTCTCGGCGCAAACCGCGAGTGAGTGGTCCATCGACGGAAAAAAAGGAAAAGGTGGCCCTTCTTTTGGATCCTTCGTTCCCGATCTAGCCTCTCAAAAAGAGGAAGAAGAAAACGCCCGAATGGAAGCCCTTCTTCCTCCTCCCGATCTGCCTCCTCCGATTCTTTGGGAGGACGTTCGCGGGCTCATGAAGACCTTTAGGGGTCCGACACCTCACCGAGCCCCGCTCGAAGGATGGCTCAAGCAACGCTTTCGTGTGCTCTCTGAGAAAGCTAAAAAAGCTTCCCCGAACTCGCCAAAAATTCGGGTCGGTTACAGCGTCAAAACCAGCCCGACTGATTTTCATTTAGCGCAAGCTCACGAAAATGGCTTCCTCGCTGAATGCATCAGTCAGGCGGAAGTTCATCGCGCCATTCAAGTGGGCTTCCGTAGAAATGAAGTCATCTTGAACGGTCCGGGGAAATTTTGGCCTCAAGATCAAGAACCCGTCCGAGGACTTCACCTGGTTTTTGCCGACTCTTTTGAAGAGTGGGAAAGCCTACTTCAAGACCCGAAAGGCCCGATGGCAAAGGGTTTGGGACTTCGGATGCGGGTTCCTCAAGTCCATTCGCGCTTTGGTAACCCACTCGATGACTTTGAGAACTTCGACCGAATCGCCAAGAGTTTGCAAAAATTCCCGAAAGACGCAGACCTCGGATTCCACTTCCATATGCCCAGTTGGGCCATCGGGATGCGGCGCTGGAAAGAAGCGTTTCAATCGCTGCTCCTTTGGTGTCAGACGCTGGAACGAGTCGGAGGGATCCCGGTTCGGCACTTAGACCTGGGCGGTGGCCATTATCCCGGCGATTTGCCTGAGCTCGACTTCCCAGCCATTCAGGAAGCCGTTCGAGAAGCGCTTCCTTCGGTGGGCACTCTTTATTTTGAGCCCGGGCGCGCACTCACCCAGGACACGGAGGTCCTGATCTCGCGCGTTTTGGATATTCGACGTGCACCCGACGGCTCACTTCGTGAAGTGGTGGTCGATGCCTGTGTTGCCGAACTTCCCCTGATTCACTCGCATCGCCATCGCACTTACTTTGCCGCGCGCTCGGCCCCACCGCTGGGACTTCCGCAAACAGAAGTCCTCGAGGCGGGATCGGTTCGGATCTTAGGAAGAATTTGCATGGAAGACGACATCCTGAGTCCCGGTGTCAAACTTCCCGATTCGGTGGCCTTAGGCGACTGCATCGTGTTTGGGGACGCAGGCGGTTACGAGAGGAGCATGAGTTATGTCTTTGGGCGCGGTTGATTTAAGGCGTTCCTTCCCTACAGAGGCTCCACCAAGACAAGTCCCGAACGAGTCGCCCGATCGCGAAGCGTGGCTCCTGAATTTGGTTTCAGGCGAAGAGCACTGGCCAAAGTGGCTTGAACACCCCGCTTCAGAACTCCTTCACCACGATGGAACTTGCTGTGCTGCTGCTCGCAGCTGGTTCTTGGCCTACGCAAGGTCGATGGAAATCTCGACGCTCGGAAACTGCGAGACACGCGCGCCCGCTTGGATTTCGCAGCGCTGGGAATGGGGCCCCTCGCCCTGGCCCATGGCCTGGTGCGAGCTGGTGAAGCGAGACGTGCTGGACTGCGGAGTTTTTGCAGTATTGGCGCGCGAAGTCTTTCGGGCCCAGGGGATTTCGGCACACCCGGCGCAAGCGCTTCTTCACTATGATGAAACGTGCACCCAGCACTGGAAGCAGCTTTGGGCAACTGACCCGCGAGCCACTTTTCCTTGGGTCGGAAGCCGCATGGTCTACCACGAGCTTTGCGTTCTAGAACTTCCCGATGGGAGCGCGCGTTTCTACGACTCGACTTGGGGCCAGTGGTACCAGCCCGAACCACGCGCAGGGCATGGAGCTATTTTAGCGCTTCGAAGTGAGTGTCCGCGACTTTTGAACTGGGGCGGAAAAACCTTCCAATACGGAGACTGGGTAAAAGTATGAAACGCATTTGGAACGGAACTCTCGAATACTTGGAAGGACTCAGTCAGGCCTTTTTCCTCGAAGAACCGCTCTTTGGGGTGTGCTTGCTTGGACTCGTCCTCGCTTTTGATCGATGGCTCTTCTGGGGAGCTGCGGTAGGATCTTTGATCGGTCACCTGCACGGAATCCGATTCAGTGTTCCGTTCGTGCTGAGAAAGACGGGACTCCTCACACTCAACGGCTTTTTCTTGGGCCTGGCGCTGACTCACGCTTATCCGCCTTCGGTACCTTTCGCGGTCATTGCTTTCTTAAGCGCTCTGGCTCTGCCGTGGGTTGTTCAAGCGACTTATGAACTGACTCAACACTGGAGGCTCAGCCCAAGCCTTCTGCCTTACCTGCTTCTGACCTGGGGCGCCCACTTGTGCCTGGGCGCAGCGGCAGTCGAGCACGAGCCAGAACTAAACCTTGGCCTTTCAGCTTTCACCGGAATGGGACGCCTTCTGTTCGTACCGCACCCCATTTTCGGTGCGCTTCTCTTTGGGCTGATTCTTCTTTTCAGCATTCGAAGAGGGGTCGCTTTTCTTCTGGGAACACTGGCAGCCGTTTCTACTGGAGCACTCCTCGCTCCCGGCGCGGTCGGCTGGATGAATGGACAATGGACGGCCAGCGCAGGGATTCTGGCACTGGGGCTTGCTTCGTTTCCCGAGAAATTCACGGTGGGGAGGATTGCGCTTTTCTCGGCCCTGACAGCAACTTTGAGCGTAGCGCTTCAACCACTTCTCGGCCGAATCCCGCTTCCCTTGCTCACGCTTCCTTACGTCATGACGTTCTGGCTCGCGCAACTCAGCCGAGTGCCGCATCTGGCCATGAGTTGGAGCCGAGTGGGTCGCGCAAATTCCTTGTCCAAACCCAAGTCGTGAGCGTTTACTGAGAGGGCCGTTTACTGCAGTCCTTCTTGAAGGAGCCCTCACTCATGTTGAAGCGTCTGGTAGGAACTTTGGTTCTAGGTTGGTTCGCTGCATTCCCAGTCCCAGCGAAAGCTGCGATCGAGAATACGCTCGTTGCCGATCACCTTCCGATTTCCCAAGAGCTTCACCGATTCGTGAAGCTCCCTGGGAAAAAGAACTTCCGAATCACGCTCGATATTCTGAAAACGCAGGACTTGGCGCGTCTGGCAAATCTGAAACAATACGGCTCAGTCGAAGCTCGGTTTTCCGAGCCTCCGCGAGAAGCCCTGCTCTCTGAATTTCAAGAATTCTCGCGCGCCGTTCCTGAAGCGTGGTTTCTTTTCAAAACTCAGCCCACGGTCAGCGAAGTGCAGCGTATTCTGACCGCGGGATTCAAGACTCTCCACCTCTCAGTCCAGCAGTATCCGATGTCGACGGGCGACCTTCCTGCCTATGCGCTCCTGGGGCCAGAAGCCTGGGTGGTTTTCAATACCGGCCAGTACCCGAAGCCCGAAGAACAAATCATCCTTCTGGAGCTGCCTAAGAACTTAGCCGGCCTTCAGTTCGTTGCGAGTAGCTGGCCACGCTACTACGCGATGGATTTCTTGAACCGACTCCCGCAGCCCAAACGACTCAACGTTCAGAACATCTTTCCGAACGAGAGCGATCTGACCTACCTGAGGAACATCAAACAACTGGTGCGGCTCGGACTAGAAACCGATGGCGATCCGGCTAGGCTCACGCTTTGGAGCTGGCTCTCAGGCCTTCCGTTTTTTTGGTCGCGCTCGGATGGCCTGCCGTCCGAAAAACACCTGCAAGCACTGCGGGACACGAGCTTTGAGAAACTCATCGTTCGCGATGGAAATAGCTTGAGCTCGAGTGAGCGAGCTCGCCTCGAAGCCCTGCCTTACCCCGTCGAAGTGCGCTGGGACGAGAACTGGGAAAGGCGCTGAAGGTCAGCCGGTCGGGCAAAGCAAGCTCAGGCGCAGCCACGCCCAACCCGGCGTGAACCCAAACTGTAGGCAATAGCCTACAGGTGTTGAAATCCCCCACACTTCGGCACCTCCTGATACCGACTTTCATTTCGCGCAGGCATCTGAATTCATTCAGAAACCACCCACCCCAGACGCGCCTCGCCAGGTGGGCACTGCGTTTGCTAACACGCCTGACCATGAGAGGCGTGATCGCTCTTTACCTGAACCCCCTCCAATCCCTCCCCCGGCCGACGCTGTGGCTTTGCGCGGCTGCGTTCATCAATATGCTGGGGTTCTCACTCCCCTCGTTCCTACCTATCCATCTTCAAGCGGCCTACGGGCTCTCGCTCGAAGCGACGGGGCATCTGCTTTTGTTCGGTGGCCTAGGCGCCATCGCGGGGAGTTGGTGGGGCGGCTGGGCTAGTGACCGTTGGAAACCAAAGACGATCTTCGGAATCTCTCTCGCCTTTCATGGCGCTTTTATTTTGCTGCTGGGGCTGAAGCTTCCCCTAGCGATGATCGCAGCCGTGCTAGCCGGCGCTTCCTTTTTCGGAGCGTCGTTTCGTCCGCCGCTCTTACTCCTCCTCAATGAGTCCGTTCCCAAAGAGCAAAGCGGGATGGTGTATTCCGCCTATCTGACAGTTGTGAACTTAGCGTGCGCCATCGGTGGAGTGATCACAGGCTTCGCCTTTGCCTACGGCTTTTCTTGGATTTGCTGGATTGACGGTGGAACGGCGATCTTGGCTGCAGGGATTTTGTATCAAGTGCGCCACCTCCTTCCTGAGAAAAAACCTGCACCTTCGCGCCAGGAATCCACGCAAGAGACCGGTACCGCTTCAGCGCGCTCGGAGCTACCGCTTCTCAGCCTTTATTGCTTTGCACTTCTCATGTGCTGCCTCGTCTTTTTCCAAAACGGATCGACCTGGCCCGTCTACGCCACTTCTGAAATTGGACTCAGCCCTGCACAACTGGGCTCGCTCAATTCTTTAAAAGCCGCAATGATCCTGTTCTTCGCGCTGCCCGCGCAAGCGCTCGTGAAGAAACAAGACAAATACTGGGGCGCAGCCTACGGATCCTTACTGATTTGCCTGGGCTACGCACTGGCCCCACTCAGCGCAAGCTACGCCTGGGCAGCCTTGCTCACGATGGGTTCGGCGTTCGGAGCCATTGTCGCTTGGCCGAAGGGCTTGGAAATTTTGCACCAAAACTTCCCCCATACGCCGCATGGAATTCGAATGGGTGCTTACCAGGGAATGCATTCCATCGCTCAGGTCGTTGCCCCTTGGCTTGGGACGGCTCTTTACGCCGAGCTCGGCCCGAATTCCTTTTGGGGAATCTGCGGAATGATCGGCTTCGTTTCAGCCGCGAGCTACCTGACCTTGAGGCGCAGTCAAGGCTTCGTCAGAAAATACTGATCGTGCTTGCCCGAGAATCGCAAAAACGCGAATGCGGGTTCGGCGCCTTCGCGGCCATAGAAGGAAGCGTGCACCAGCACCACAATGTCGGGACAATCTTCTGAACCCCAGCCGTCTTTGGGTTTTTCAAATCCTAAGATCGTGTCTGCGAAAACCTTTTTGAAGCTTCGGTTCTTCTCATCCCAAGCCACAATCGGCATCAAGATGCCGCCCGATCCGGAGTAAGCCAGAAGCTGATCTTCGGTCCCGCCCTTGGGAAGCTTTCTGACCACTTCCTGCATGGGAAGAACGAAAAGATCGCGACCTCGGCACCTGAGACCCATTCGCCGCAAGCGCGGTGTGCGAGCTAAGGAGGCTTTCTTCCCCGCTTCATCGCGGTCCCACTGCTCGCGCGAGATCAGGCTCGTAATCGCCGTTGCTTGGGTGCCTTGCAAAGTCACTAAGGCCATCGGAACCAAAGCTGCTTCTTCTTTGGCACCCATGCGCTTTTTCAAACTCGCACAGCCGCCAAAAGTCATCGCACCGACCAGGCTCAGCGCCGCAACGACTCCCCACACCTTCACTTCGCGAAAGCGATTCATCCCGAGGCCCCCAACTCAGGCGCCCCAAAATACCCTAGGGCACCAAATGGTGGCGAAGCACTTGCCCCGCCTCATACCAAAGGGTGCCTTGAAATGGCTCGCGCCTCAAGACCCTGGGAAGAAACAGCCGATCTCCCGGCCAAAGCGGAAGCTGAAGAAGCTCGGATTCAGGAACCCAAGTCAGGGCGCCTTCCTGGCCCGCTTGAACCCGCTGGGCGTCCGAGTCGCTTACTTCCACCGTGAACACGAAGCAAAACCAGTCCTGCCGCAGACTCGCTTTGAAGTTTGGGAACTGCAGCCACCCCAAGCACTGGAATGCCGATTCAGAGAGCAGCAGGCCGCATTCTTCCTGAAACTCTCGCCGTGCTCCCTGCCAAGGGGACTCATCGGCTTCTAACTTTCCACCGAGGCCGTTCCACTTGCCGGATTTTCGGTGATCGACCATCAACACCCGGCCCTGATTGCGCGCGTAGATCAGGGTCGCAGGAATCGAGAGGCGCTGACCGGATTCAAAAGCGTTTGCGCTCATTCTCAGTTCCCCGAAAAACTCACGATGGAATCATCGCATCGATGACTGCGCGGTAGTTTTGCTCCACAACCGATCGCTTCATTTTCAGCGTGGGCGTGAGTTCACCCGACTCGATCGAAAATTCTCGAGCGAGTACCGCAAAGCGCTTCAACTGCTCAAAGCTCGCGAGCTCCGCATTGATCGAATCGAGCACGGCTTGAATCTCTTTTTGGACTTCAGGCGCATCGATCGTGACCGAAGCCGAATCCCAACTCACGCCGCGCTCTTTCAGCTC
>JACCDJ010436320.1_pt1 | contig 12176 bp, 10 predicted proteins | sample 7444481 | NCBI WGS metagenome assembly JACCDJ01 (sample SAMN15323435, study PRJNA562643) | freshwater metagenome | isolation source: river surface water | place: USA:Blue River Watershed | collected 2017-08-15 | reverse complement strand
GGGGCGTGGCCACTTGGAGATCACCGACCGGGCACTGCTGGAAAAACAGTCCTGTGAGTGTTATTTCCAACTCAAGGGGACACATCGAGATCAAATGAAGTTACCGTTTTCAGGGACGCCCTGAGGGTCGTGTGGGACCAGGCGGCATGTCGCTGCCTCAGTGCTGATGGATGCACGGTCAACACCTCATGTGGTGCCTGTCCAGCAAGATCGGAATCACCATTCAGGGGCGGATTTGGTCGTCACCTCTCACGCTTTTGTTGACGAATTCGCGAGCTTGGTTCGAGTAAATGACTGCTTGTGCGGCGAATGCTGTGGCCTTCCTCGACGCCTCTGCTGCTGCGGCCGATGCGCTGCTTGAAATATCTTCCTCATGGTTGGCCACCGCCATCGCTGCCGTGGCTGCTGCAGAGGCTGCCGTGGCTGCACTTTCTAGCGCTGAGTGCGCCGCATGCGTTGCAGCGTCGGAAGCGGCTTGTGCGGCTTCCACAACAAATGATTGAGATGCAGTTTGGGCCGCTTGAAGACACTTGTGCGAGCACAGAACGGAGTGCTCTGCCGCCTTGGCTGCATTTTGCGCAGTTTCAGATGCGTGCACGGTGGAATCTCGCAAAACCCGCAATGACGCGGAGTAACTCTTTTTGGTTTCGAAGTGCTCCTTTTTTAAATCAGCCACCTCAAGGGTCAACGCGCTGAATTGTTTTTGCAAAGCATCAATCTTGTGTTGCATGAGAAACCTATGGTTCTAAAAAAAAGGCAGCTAAATTGTCGGCTACAAAGCTGATTCATTGCGTGTGGAAACGCACATTGGACATTCATTGGATTGACGGATGTGCTGCCCCGTATGGGCAGTGTCTGCTCAGGTTGCCTAGGGCCGATCGGGGGTGTTTTACATCATCCATCCCTAACAATCCAATGAAGGTGCCGTTAAGCCATGGGCGACAAGTAGAACATTGGCATTTTGAGTAAAAATATGAGGAATACTTAAAATATTTTCTCGATTCACATAAGCAGGCGGGCTGAGATGGACATCATTGAAAACCTGAGGACCTTCATTGCTGTGGTTGAGACCGGGAATTTCACGGGAGCGTCTCGCAAACTCGAAGTTGCCGTCTCTGTGGTCAAAAAACGCATGGACCAACTTGAGACGAAGACGGGCGTGCAACTGTTTGAACGCAGCACCCGCCGCATGACCTTGACCGATGAAGGACGGCGGCACCTGCTCAAAACCCGTGCAGCGGTCAACCAGGTCGATCAACTGCTGGCGCAGATGTCATCTCGGCCAAGCCGACTGGAAGGTCACCTGAGAATCAAGGTGCCCAATGGGCTGCTGGGAGCGCTCATTGGAGAACAGTTGAATCGCTTTCAGGAACTGAACCGCGGCATCAGCTTGGAGGTGCTGTCCGTTGGCAGGCCTGTCAACCCGATCGAAGAGGGCTTTGATGTTTCGATCACGGTGGGGCCTACATCATGGTCTGGAGTCGAAAATTTCGAGCTATGCGCCATCAAGCGTCAGGTGGTGGCGTCCCCCAGCTACCTGGCTAGACGAGGAGTCCCGTTGGTGCCAGGCGATTTGAGCCAGCACGACATCCTGAACTACGAACCCCGCGGCCTGCACTGGACGTTTCAGGGTCAATCGGCTCCCATGGAGATCCGCATTGCCCCCATACTCAACAGCAACAACACCCTTCATTTGTTAAAAGCCACCTGCATGGGCAATGGCGTCTGTTTATTGGCCGAGCACATCACCAGCGCTTTCATTCAGTCAGGAGAACTGGTGTTGTTGTTAGACAAGTACCCTGTTGCCGATGTGTGGCTTCACTTGCACATACCCGAAGACCGCCTGGAGCTCAGCCATGTGCAAGCGCTACGCACGCATTTGCAGTCGGGTATGAAAACGCCTGAGCTGGTGGTGCGTGTTTGATCTCATGGGGCAGATCAGAAGCCAGCCGATGGGTGACGAAGCGTGCTCAGGGGCAGGGCGCCTGGCATGACTTGCTCCCCTGACATAACGCCTGGCTATTGGGACGCGTGCAAAAAACCCAGCACGACAGCCAGACCCTCATGGGGCCGCTCCTCTTGGAGCAGGTGCCCCTGTTGGGGCAACACGACGGTGGTGGACGTGGCCAAGACCTGCGCATACCGCGCTGCGTTGTCGCGGGGAATCATCTGATCGGAGTCGCCCCACATCAGCAATGTGGGCGCGGTAATTTTCTTCAGTCGTGCAACAGGGTCTGTGTTGATCGTTTGGCTCGCTCTGTCGATGATGGCCTGTCGAACACCCGGCGCCCTGAGAAAATCATGGTAGCGCGCCAGCAAGTCCTCGGTTAATGCGTTGCCGTCGTAAAAGGCGGGCTCCAACGATTTCTTTACCAACAATTTGGGCAAGCTGTACTTCATGACGTGCATGAACGCGGGCATCTCATAGGGCTTGGCTCCGATATCCTCTGGATTGGCATAGCCATCAGGTGCCATCAAGATGAGACGCTTGACCTTGGTGGGATAAGTCGCCGCGACATTCCAGGCAATTTTTCCTCCCATCGAGTGGCCGATCACGCTGAATTCATGGACGCGGATTTCATGGAGAAAATTCTCAATCACTTGCACATCATCTGCGTCAGCATAGGCCTGTTTTGGACTTGCACCAGACAAGCCGAACCCAGGTAAATCCAGACGGATCACGCGGTAATGCTTCTTGAGTGACTCAGTCCACGCATCCCAGGTCTGCAAGCTGGAGCCAAATCCGTGCAGCATCAACAGCACGGGGGCCTCTTGGGGGCCTGAGTCTTGGAAGTGAATGCGCTGACCTTGAATCACCAGGTAGTGGGAATCCGGGGTCTGGTATTTCTTTTCTAGCTCAGCCCGGTCCAGATCAGGTGTCCACAGGCCCACCAAGGCGGCCACTGCCACGAGGGTGGCAACACCCATTGAATACAACATGTTCACCTTGAATATCGAGTCGTCTGTCAACACTGCATCATAGGAACAGAGGGATCCGCTGTCGAGCAAAGACGGCCGATGCTCATCGGTGGAGACCCCATCCACCGGATCGATCAAACTTCAAGGCCACGCGACGGGTCAGGAGGATCGCGGCGAACCCTGGTCGTTGGCGTTTCGCTTGACCATCAGGGTTTTTTCGTAGGCTGACCCGTAAGGTTATTCCTTCCTGAGATGTTGGGTGCAGTTATAAATCCCATATTCGCAAAAACAGTGTTTTCACCTTCTCGATGTAAACGCTGAGAACTTTCAACAACCTTCAAAGAGAACAGAAATGATGCGGTTTTCATGGGTGCGCCCGATGGCTTGGGTAGGCGTTTGCCTGGTGCTGGGGTGGGCCGGGCTCAGCCCAGCGTTGGCCGACAAGGCCTATGTTCCCGAGCGCGGCCAATCGGGCAAGGACGTGATCTGGATTCCCACCCCCAAGGGGCTCATTGACAAAATGTTGGCGGCGGCCAAGGTGACGGCCAGCGATCGACTGTTTGATTTGGGGGCCGGTGACGGCATCATCGCCATCACCGCCGCCAAGGAAATCGGCGCGCAGTCGGTGGGCATTGAGTACAACCCGCAAATGGCCGACTACGCCCGTCGCATGGTGCAAGAGGCCGGGGTCAGCGACAAAGTGCGCATCATCACCGGGGACATCTTCAAGGAAGACTTCTCATCTGCCACGGTGGTGACCCTGTATTTGCTGCCTGATTTGAACATGCGTTTACGCCCCACCCTGTTGCGCATGAAGCCTGGCACGCGCGTGGTCTCGCATGCTTTCACCATGGGCGACTGGGAGGCTGATGAGACCATCGTGCATGAAAGCGCCCGGGGCTACTTGTGGGTGGTGCCGGCCTCGGTCGACGGCGAGTGGATCCTGACGGGGATGGAGGGCGGCCCCGTGCGCCTCAACTTTCAGCAGGTCTTGCAAAAGATCGGCGGCACGCTCACCCGCGGTGCAGCCCACCTGCCTCTGCTGGGAGCCCGACTTTCGGGCGAAGAACTCCATTTCCAATTCATGACGCCCGAGCGTGAGGTGCATCGTTTCTCTGGCAAGGTATCGGGTTCGCAGATCACGGGCATGGTGACTTCGTCGGGCGGATTGTTGACCCCCGTGCAAGCCCGCAAGCGCTGATCAACCCCCTTGTGAATTGTGTTTCTTATGAGTTCAACTGACATGCAGACGGCTCAACCGCTGCGTTTGCTGCACCCGCTGGCCGCCGTGATGCTCATTGTGGGCATCGTGGTGGGGGCCGGGATTTTCAAGACGCCTGCGTTGGTGGCCGGTATCAGCGGTGACGCTGGCTGGGCGTTGGTGCTGTGGCTGGCGGGCGCCTTGATCTCCATTTGCGGGGCCTTGTGTTACGCCGAGTTGTGCACGGCCTATCCGCACGCGGGCGGTGACTATCATTTTTTGCGCCGTGCTTTTGGTCGCAATTTGTCTTTCATGTACGCGTGGTCCAAAGCCACCGTGATCAACACCGGGTCGATCGCCTTGTTGGCCTTCGTGTTTGGCGATTACATGAGTTCTGTGCTGAGCCTGGGCACGTGGTCCAGCGCGTGGTGGGCCTTGGGGGTGGTGGTGACGCTCACGGCGATCAACCTGGTGGGTCTGAATGCATCGGCGCGCTTGCAGGCGGTGCTGACGGTGGTGGAGGTGCTGGGGCTGGTGGCCGTGGTGTGCGCGGGCTTCATGGCTGAGGCCCCGAAATCGGGTGCATTGGAGTGGTTCGTCCAGGCGCCGGCGCCAGCTCAATGGGGGTTGTGCCTGGTGTTCGTGCTGTTGACGTTTGGCGGTTGGAACGAATCGGCCTATGTGTCGGCCGAAGTGCGGGGTGGGCCGCGCACCATGGCCTGGGTCATTGTGGTGAGCATGGTCATCCTGACGCTGATGTACCTGTTGGTCAACCTGGCCCTGTTGCTGGGCCTGGGGCTGCAAGGCCTGAGCCAGAGCAAGACGGCCGCCTCGGACTTGGTGGCGCTGTCGCTGGGGCCATGGGCCCACAAGGCCTTGGGTTTGTTTGTCGCGATCGCGGCGCTGACCAGCATCAATGCGACCATGATCGTCGGGGCCCGAAGCAATTTCGCATTGGGGCAAGATTGGAGCCCATTGAGAACATTGGGCGATTGGCAACAGGACAGCGGCAGCCCGACAGCGGGTTTTTGGATTCAGGGCTTGATCAGCGTGGCCTTGATCGGTTTGGGTACTCAGGAGGCTGATGGTTTCTCCGCCATGGTGGAGTTCACCGCGCCGGTGTTTTGGGGCTTTTTGTTCCTGGTCAGCTTGGCGGTGATGTGGTTGCGTCATACCGATGCGCACACCGAGCGGCCCTTCACTGTGCCCCTGTACCCATTGCTGCCCCTGATTTTTGCCGGCGCCTGCGCATGGCTCACCTATTCCAGCATCACCTATGCCATCAGCCAGAAAGCCATTCACGTCTCGTTGTGGCTGATGGCCAGCGGGGTGATGGCATTGGTGGCGTTGAATTGGCGCGAAAGAAGCTTGAAGGCTGCGTGATGTGATGGCCCGGTTCGCCAGATCTTCACATGATTGGGTGTCAGCCCGGCGGTGTGGGCCACCGGGTTGCGAATATTCACTCCAGTCGCATCACGCGAACCGCATTCTTGTAGGCGACCAACTCGATGGTGGAAACTTTAAGTTTGCTGAGCAAGCCGCCGCGAATCTCTTCAATATTTTTCTCAAAGTTGACTCTTGGATTGTAGGTGTCCGTTCCGACCATAAAGCGGGTTGGAAATTCTTCGATCAGTGCGACCCATTCTGGCTTGACAGCGTCTTCGCTGTAAACAATCAAAGATTTGGCTCGCTCAGAGTCAGGGTTGGGAAAATGAGACCTCGATCGCGCGGACATCTCGCAAAAAATATTGCTTGAATTCGCCAAGAGAGATCGGATGAGATCAACATTGCTGGTAAACAAGCAATGGGACAATATGAGCGAGGTATTCGCATACTTGACTGAAAGTGATTTCAATTCTTCAACTGAATCAGTGTCATCTTCCGAGTGAATTTGAACAAAGCCTTTGTGCTTGTTGGCAATGGCGAACATCGCATCAATCGGTGCTGAATCGATCTTCACTTTGCGACGGAATGCAACATTGGGATTTGTTTGCTTGTTATTGAGGATCAACTCACCAAATCCTTTGATTTGACCTGTTGAAAACAAAGTGTCTGCATTCGCCAACAGTTCTTGGTAAGTGCGCAGGTTGATATCGGTCAAGCCGGCAGCGCCATGCTGCCCAAAAATATCGCCGAGCTCCACTTGGCCGGTTGTCGGGATGTACTTGTTCTGAAGCAGTTTTGCGTAGGGCGTTGTGTCAAAAGGACCGAAAGGTGCGCCGACTGCACCCGACCATTTGACGTTGTTTTTCTCCATTTGTTGCCTCAGCAATTCTGGCGACACCCATCTTTGGACGTGACGGTGAACATCAGCAATTGGAACTTCTTGAGCCAGTTTCTTTGAGGATTCAGCATCATCAGAAAAGCATGAAAAACTCACGGCAGTCATGCCAAGCAGTAGAAGGTGTTTGAGGCTCATTTTTCTGACTCTTTCAGTAGTGCGTGAAGTTTTTTGGCAATGGGGGCGGATGGGTTATCTCTGATTTTTTCTCTAACCAGTTTGTGGACTTCAATGATCAGGGGGTCATTCTTGTATTCATCTAATCCAATGAGGAGTTCCCACACTTTGACGTTCGTCGGCTCGACTTTGTGTGCTTTACTTAAATAATTGAAGGCTTGTTCTTTTTTGTTGGCGTGCAACAGGTATTCCCCGTAACTGGTGAGAAGTTTGGTGTTTTCGGGGAACTTGGTGAGTCCCTTTAGCAATACTTCCTCAGCCAGATCCGCACGCTTTCTTTTGAGATGAAAAGCAGAAATCTCATCATAGGAAGTCCACCACGAGGGGTTGTATTTGATGGTTTGAATGTAAGCGGCCTCCGCCTCATCGCCACGCCCTAAGCCATCCAGGGCATCACCCGCATTGTTGTAGGGCCGCCAGTTGTTAGGCCAGTATTTTTTCGCCTTCTCACTGAATTCAAGGGCTTTTGCGAATTCCCCTTTTTCGTTGAACAAAAAGGCTTGGGTGGTTATGGCGGGGACAAATTCACGGTTGTTTTTGAAAATTCTGTCGATGTCACTTTGGGCCAAGTCAAATTTCTTCATCTGGATGTAGATTTGCGCCCTTCCAACCAAAGCGTAGTTGTCGTCATAGTCCTCGTCGTTTCGCAGTGCCTCGTCAACCATACGAAGGGCGTTAATGGTGTCCTTGCTCCAGCGGTAGTAAGACGCTGCCACCGCAGGGTCCATTTTTTCAATAATTTTGAGTGATGTCTGTTTGATAACGTCTGGAACATCAGCGTCTGTGCTGAAGTTGACCAGCATTTTGTTTTCAGGTAATTGACGAATTCGGACGTTGTAAATCACGGCGTCCTTGTTTTTTGTGAACGTGATTTCGCCAGAAATCCTCTCCTTCTTGACGCCTAGCAGACCCTGAATCAGATCCTGAATTGCTTTCAGATCAATGCCACCAAGGCCGGGCAGTGGCAAGGAAGTGAGTTTTGAGAGCTCTTCCCCAGGCATCTTGTTGCCAAAGTTTTTTGTGTCTTTGGTGCTCGTTGATTGCGCGTTGATTCGTGCGACCTCATCCAGAATCCGTGTTGTCGTGATTTCCGAGGTGTAACCCAACTCAGTGAAAGGTGCGGGGACCTTAAGAGGTTCAAAGATGACCTCTGACGTTGTCAAACTTGTGAATACACCGAGCGCTCCCATGATGGAGCAAGCAAACGCAATCGCGGCCAACGCCCCCGACTTGGCGACTTCAAAAAAGACCAGGATCTTGGACGAATTGGGGACAAACTTGCTTAGGCTCGTGTTCATGTGATGAGTGGCTTGTGTTCCAACCTGGCTGCGTGTAAGGGTCGCACGCAGTCTGACTTGCTCTGCATGGATCCATCTTAACGACCTCAGCGGGTTCTATCGTTGGAGACAGCTGAGGCCCAAATTGACTCAAAGCAACTCCCCAGCCAGCTCATAGCCGCGCGTCGCGCGAGTCCACCATTGCGAAAAACTGTGGCAGCGCCTCTCCACAACAGGAAACAAAGCAGGTTCCGGATCCAGCTGGACAAAGGGCGCAAGCCATCTCGTGATGTGGGGATCGGCCACGGTGCGAACGCGCGCCGCGGTCCTCAACGATGCCGCCAGCGCTGTGGCGTCACTGAAGCAACGCAGTGACGTCACCTCGCGCATGGCGGTGTCGACCCAGCGCCAGCGTGCCTCAGACCATGGCCAGGCAGCATGGTATTCGCGCAGGTACACCCCGATGGCGACAGTATCTTTTGAAAGCCCTGCGGGTGCAGCGCGCAGGGCCCAGGGATGAACCAACCACACCTCGCGCCCCTGCACCTGATCCGGACTGATCGACTCAACTGTGCCCACTTCAAGATCACCCGGCGGCATGGTCAGCACTGGCATGTCGGCAGAGGCCGCGCCGCTCTCTTCTTTCCAGGCGGTGCGCTGCTGCAACGAAGCCGCACGTGTGCCGTGTGCCATGGCATCCAAGGCTTCGTAGGATTGATCAACCACAGAGCCTGGACTGTGCCAGGCAGACGGAGCAAATCGCGCCACGTTGTCCGCGTTGAAGAGATAGGGCTTGTGACTGCCTGTGCCCGCGACCCATTGCCAGCTCAGGTGGTTGCTGGCCAGGTCCCCATCGAGCAGGTGAGCGACCAGCCAGTCCGCGCCGGCACGCCAGTGCACATGGCGCATGTGAACCACATAGCTGGCCAGCCACATGCGCGCATGGTTGTGTAGCGTCCCGCAGGCGTAGAGCGTGCGTACCGCTTGGTCAATCACCGGAATACCGGTTGACCCATGCCGAATATCTGCAGGGACCTCGTGGGCGTAACGTGAGTCGGGCAACGGGCCTGGGTGCAAGGACTGAAAAATTCCATCCCCCTCGTGTGACCACACATGCCGAAAGAACTCTCGCCAGCCGAACTCGTACACCAGCTTGTGGCCCACCGTCAGCGGCTGTTGACGCAGAACTTCAGCCAGTACCTCGCGCAGGGTCAACACACCATGGGTGAGGTAAGGCGAGAGTCCCGTCACCGCACCGGTCAGATGGTTGCGAGACCGTGCGTACTCATCAGGACGTATAGCGGCAACGGTCTGTGCGGCAGCCACTCGGGTGGGGGTAGGCAGTAGCGTGATGGACATGGAAGGGGCCATTGTGGCCGTTTCCCGGTGCCCCCATCGTTTTCCGAGTTGTCTCCTCGGATCTTGCGACGGACTCAAGGTCCGTGGTGTAGTTTTGGCGCTGGTGCAGGCCCCATTTACTGGGGTTGTAGATCGATGCTGCGGGCGATGCCGCGGTAACGGTCGATTTCTGAGGCGTACAGCCTGGCCAACTCCAGGGGGCTGCGTGCGGGTGTGACCACATTGCCGCTGGCCTCAAAGGCTTTGCGCGTATCGGGATTGCTCAGGGCGGCGTAAAACGCCTTGTTCAACGAGGCCACCACGTCTTCGGGCGTGTTTTTGTGCACTTGTACACCGGCCCAGACGTCAAATTCCATGGTTTCCATCCCGGGCATGGCTGCCAGTGCTGGAAACTGTTTGAACAAGGGATGGGGCGCCTTGGACGTGACGGCCAAGCCTTTGATCTTGCCATCCTGGATGGTTTGGGGGATCGAGCCCGCCATGGGCAGGAACGCCATGTCAATCTGTCCGCCCATCAAATCCGAGATCAGCGGTGCAATGCCCTTGTAGGGGACGTGCAACAGGGGAGCTTTGGTGATCTGTCCGAATTTTTCACCGATCAAGTGATACAGGGAACCGTAGCCGACGCTGCCATAGGTCAAGGGCTGATCGGGGTTCTTCTTGGCCAATGCGATGAGATCGTCTACTGATTTGACGTTCATGGAAGTCCGAACGGCCAAGATGGTGCTCGTGCTCGAAAACTGAGCGACCAGTTTGAAATCTTCGGCTTTGTACTTCACGCCCTGGATGGCCATGGGAGCCAGGACCAATTCCATCGGGCTGCCCAATGCCACCATGTGCCCATCAGCGGGCGCATTGAGCACTTTGTTGAGTGCGATCGATCCACCCGCACCGCCCACGTTGTCCACAATCATCGTCTGTCCCAGCTTGGCCGCTGCGTCAGGCTGTACCTTGCGGGCAAAGAAGTCGGAGGGGCCGCCAGCGGGGTAGGGAACCACCAGGCTGATGGTTTTGTTCGGAAAGTTCTGAGCTTGCAAGCTGCCCATCGACAGGGCGGCGCACACGGCCACAGCTGTTTTGAAGAGTCGTTGGATGTTCATGAGGGGCTCCTAGAGGATCAGATGGTTGAGGTGGAGGTGTTGGCCGAGACGGATGTTGCGGCTGACACACCGGTGAAGGCGAAATTCACTTCCGGTTGAAGGCCGCTGATGATGCGTGCGATCGATTTGCCAGAGCCACAGGCGTGGGTCCATCCCAGCGTGCCGTGGCCTGTGTTCATGAACAGGTTGGGAATCTTGCTTTTGCCGATGATGGGCACGTTGCTGGGCGTGGCCGGACGCAGGCCGGTCCAGAAGCTGGCTTGATCGGTGTGGCCCGCACCCGGGAAGAGTTCTTCCACGCGGCGAACAATGGCCTCACATCGCACACGGTTGAGATCCCGGTCGTACCCGTTGAACTCGGCTGTGCCTGCAATCCGCAGGCGGTCTCCGCCAGGGCCTGTCAGACGCGAGAACACCAGTTTGTATTCGTCGTCGGTGAGACTGACCTGGTGTGCCATGGACGCGTCCTTGACGGGCATGGTCACCGAATAGCCCTTGGCCGGGTAAATCGGCAGTCGAATACCCAAGGGAGCTGCATACAGGGGGCTCAGGCTGCCCATCGCCAACACATACGCATCGGCACGCAATCGCTGAAAGCGTCCCTCGTTGTCCGTGGCTTCGATGTGGTCGATCTCTCCGCCGGCTTCGCGCAGGGCGGTGATGGTGTGGCTCATCAGGAAGCGAACGCCTGCAGCCTCACACAGCTTGACCAACTCTCGCGCAAAGCGATTGGCATCCCCGGATTCGTCTTCGGCGGTGTAGGTGGCTCCTGCCAGTTGCGGACGAATATGCGCCAAGGCTGGCTCGATACGAACAGCTTCGTCTGCGTTGATGAGTTGACGGTCACAACCGAGTTCACGCATTTGCTCGGTGGGGGCCAGTGCGCTGTCGAATTCTTCTTGTGAGGTGTAAAAGTGCAGGATGCCTTGCGTTCGCTGGTCGTAATTGAGGCCGGTGCTGTCGCGCAATTGCTGGAGAGTCTCTCGGCTGTAAGTGCCCAGACGGACAATTTGCTCGATGTTGTGGCGTGTGCGGGCGGGCGTGCATTCGCGCAGGAATTGCAAGCCCCACAGCCACTGCCGCTGATCCGCGCGCAAGCGAAACAGCAACGGCGCATCCTCTTTGCCCAGCCACTTCAGCACCTTGAGCGGAGCGCCAGGGTTGGCCCAGGGCTCGGCGTGGCTGACAGAAATTTGTCCGCCGTTGGCGAAGCTGGTTTCTGCAGCCGGAGTGGCTTGTCGGTCGACGACGCTGACCTGGTGACCGAGTTGAGACAGGTAATAGGCGGTGCTGACGCCCAGCAAACCGCTGCCTAGAACGATGACATGCATGATGAGTCCTTGAAGGAAGGCTCTGCACGGTGCATCGATCAGGCGCTATGCAAGCGATAGCAACCCGGCACACACCCTGTGCAGATTGCCGCTCCCCCTGTCCTTGGTACCTGAGAGATTCACGATGGCCTGCGGCGCATCGCTTGCTCCTTCGGTGCGCCACCGTGGCGGTGACGTCTCTCCAGACGGCTGTTTAGATGGTGCAGTACGGAACCTGAGCGTGTATGGGAGTTTGCGCCTTCGGTGGGGAGTGACCCCGCTCTCCTGCACTAAATTGCATTTTAAGCAAGAAATTCTGAGATGTCTCAGTCAAATACGGGATTTATATTAGGGTTTCCTCGTATTTTCGGCCGATTTTTTGAAAAATAGTTCAGGCTCATGGTTTGCATGCATGTCTGTCCAGTGTGCCGCGCTGCGCTCACAACGCGTTGATCGGTATCTTCACATAGGACGTGCCGTTGGCTTCTTTAGGTGGCATTTCGCCGGCTCGGATGTTGATTTGTACCGCCGGCAGGATCAACATGGGCATCT
>JACCDJ011189727.1_pt1 | contig 12177 bp, 7 predicted proteins | sample 7444481 | NCBI WGS metagenome assembly JACCDJ01 (sample SAMN15323435, study PRJNA562643) | freshwater metagenome | isolation source: river surface water | place: USA:Blue River Watershed | collected 2017-08-15 | reverse complement strand
TGCCTTGCGCTGTAATGTTCTGAATTAAAAACTGAATCTTCAAAGATATAAAGCAAAACCACTAGTCTATCTTGCTGTATGGCGTATTCAATCATGGGCTGATCGAACAGTCGAAGATCTCTTTTAAACCACAATACAATGGGACAATCACTTAGCATTTTGGGCATTTACCAATGTTAACAATTGTTATAGGCTTTTAGATTTGATGTTATCTAATGTTAAAAAGTTCAACAAAACTATGAACGACCTTTGTGCTCGAGAAATCATGAAAAAGTTTTATTCATTTTTAGCGATTAGCATCCTGTTCGTTTCAGGAATTTTCGCGCAAGTTGCAAATCTTGTTGTTGAAGCACAAGGTGACCCTTACACTTCCGGTGTGTACGAACACAAAGGAACTTACAACAAGAAACACTATTGGGTTGGCCCGAAAGGTAACAACCGTTATGTCATCTCTTTTTCCAAAAACTATAAAAGATGGGACCTAGATGAGTGGTACGGCGACACATCTATGATGTATGGCATGTACCGAGACTATTCAAACAGTACAGATGAATATCCAACAAGCGGTTGGAACTTCATCAAAGTTTCAAAACAAGGTCCAGCAATTAAATTTTCTCATATCAAAGTTACAGAAAGCAGTTCTGACGACGGAAGAATCAACGATATCGTTTCCATCACTCACAACAAATTAAAAGGGCAAGGTTTCGCAGGCACTGCAGGTACAGACCTAATTGCATCAAATGCAATTACTGTAGAGCGTGTTCCTGCCGGATTAACTGCTCAGGCATTTTTAGCCAATGATTCTATGATTGATTTGGTGTTCGACGGGGCAGCAAATGACCATGCCATTGACACCAATATTTTGGTTAAATTCACTGATGCTGCTTTTACAAACGGCGGAAAAGCTGACAGCACTCAAAATTCTACAACCACTATTTCTATAAACTTCATCAAAAAAATCACCGTTGCTAAATCGGGTGGTGATTATGTAACTGTTCAAGAAGGTTTAACTAAAGCCCAAGATGGTGATGTAGTTTACATCAAGGAAGGTGTTTACACTGAAGAGAAGATGACCTTAGCTCAAGCTGCTCAAAACATTACCATTCTTGGTGATGGTCCAGATAAAACCATCTTACAATCTGACGCAACTCCTTTCACTGCTAAAAGTCGTGTATTAGACATTGGTTTTACTTTAACAGCAAGGATTGATGGTATCACGTTTCAAAACGGAAACGATCAACGCGCTGGTGGTATCAACGGTGGTCAAATGTTAGACATTAACAACTGTAGAATCATCAACAACAGAGCCTACCAGACTCCTGCAAGCCAAACTGTAGCTGGCGGACTATACTGCGCTCACCTTATCATGACTAATTGTGAAGTAGTAGGAAATATCTGCGATAACGGTGGTAAAAACGGACAAGTTTACGGCGGTGGAGTTGCTATGCAAACGTATTTCAAAACCCACAAAATTGAAAACAGCACATTCGCTAAAAACTACTCTCGCATCGGTGGCGCTGCCATTGGTAACTTTATGGGTAATTTAGAAATCATCAATTGCACTATCACAGATAACCAAGTAACCGGAAACTTCGATAACGCACAATATCCCAATGAAGGTATTGGTGGAGGTATTTGGTCACAAGATTCAGTTTGGATGCACAATACCATTTGCTGGGGTAACAAGGGTACTCGTGGACAAGATATTTACATTACAAATGGTGTCTTTTACCCTGTAAATTCAATTGTTGGTAGATACAGCAATTACTTCAAAGATTCTACCAAAAATATCGTTGGCTCTTACAAAATCACCAACCCAAAATTAGACACCTTAGCGTTCAATTGCAGCCCAACCAGAACTTTTGCCCTTTTGGAAGGATCACCTGCTATAGACAGTGCTGACGAGAATTTAATTAGATCCGCACTTGATCAACGTGGTTTTGCCATTGTTAATGGTAGAGATATTGGAGCACACGAAACCAATAATCTAATTGACTTGACCATTGATGCTGATACGGCGTGTTTGGATGGCGGCGAATTGGTTTACATGTCAGCTTATCCAAACAAAGGTACCTTTGAAGGTGAAGGTGTTATAGGAAATCAATTTGACCCTACTAAAATCACCAAAGAAGGTTGGGTAGTTATCACTTACAAATTCTCAGCACCTGGCTGTGGAAACTACTCTACCAGCGATAGTATTTACGTGAAAGTTTGTACTCCAAACAACGTAAAAAACATCAACTCTTTGCCTGTAAGCATTTTCCCAAATCCAACTCAGAACGAGTTGAATATTTACGCTTCAAGCAGCTCAAACATGAATGTTATGATTGCGGACATTTCAGGTAAAACCATCATGAGCGTTTCTGATATGGCTCCTCGTTCAAACATCAACGTTGAATCATTGCCTAACGGACTGTACTTCATTACCGTTCAATCAAACGGTAAAACAGCCCACATGAAATTTGTAAAGAACTAATAGTTTTTTTCTCATAGTAAAGGGCGGCCTCTTGAGGTCGCCTTTTTTTATGCCCTCCCTATTTTGTATCTTTGTGTTTTCCCAAAAACATGCAGAAGATATTGTATACCAAAACCGATGAGGCTCCAGCATTAGCAACCTACAGCCTTTTGCCAATCGTTAAGTTCTTCACCGAAAAAGCAGGAATTCAAGTCGAAACTAAAGATATTTCCTTAGCTGGACGAATCTTGGCTAGTTTTCCTGATTTTCTTTCCGAAGGACAAAGAATCAGTGATGATCTTCTCATGTTGGGTGAGCTTGCCAAAACTCCGGAAGCCAATATAATTAAACTTCCCAATATCAGTGCATCCATGCCCCAATTGCATGCGGCCATTGCCGAACTGCAAGCCGCAGGCTTTTCGGTGCCAAACTATCCCTCAGAACCACAAAACGACCAAGAAAAAGATGTCAGACAACGTTACGACAAGATCAAAGGATCAGCGGTCAATCCTGTTTTAAGAGAAGGCAACAGCGATAGAAGAGCACCTAAATCCATTAAAAACTACGCAAAAAAACACCCTCATTCCATGGGCGCTTGGTCTTCCGATAGCAAATCACACGTATCTAGCATGACAGAAGGTGATTTCTACGGTTCCGAAAAAAGCATTACAGTAACAAACGAATGTACTGCAGACATCGTATTCACCAATACGCACGGCGAAAAATCCACATTAAAAGCAGGTTTAAAACTAAAAGCTGGCGAGATTATAGATTCTGCCGCATTATCAATAAACAAGCTAAAAACTTTCATTGCAGAGCAAATTGAAGAAGCAAAATCTCAAAATGTTCTGTTCTCAGTGCACCTAAAAGCCACCATGATGAAGGTCAGCGACCCCATCCTATTCGGTGCATTTGTAGAAGTATTTTTCAAAGATGTTTTCACCCAATATGCAGCTGAATTCGCAGAACTCAATATTGACTCTAACAATGGACTGGGTGATGTATTAAATAAAGTAAACACCCTTTCAGATCCTAAAAAATCAGAAATCCTTGCGGCTTTTGACCGCGCCATAAACGAAGGTCCTGCTTTAGCAATGGTAAACTCTGATAAAGGAATCACCAACTTACATGTCCCCAGCGACGTCATCATTGATGCATCCATGCCAGCCATGATTCGCACATCCGGTAGAATGTGGAACAAAGAAGGCAAAGCCCAAGATACCAAAGCAGTCATTCCAGATCGTTCCTACAGCGGAGTTTATCACGCAACCATAGAATTCCACAAAAAACACGGAGCCTTGAATCCAAGCACCATCGGAAGCGTGAGCAACGTTGGACTTATGGCTCAAAAGGCGGAAGAATACGGATCCCACGATAAAACCTTCCAAATGTCCGATAACGGAATAGTTGAAGTAATCATCAACGGCGAAACCGTTATGTCTCAAACCGTTGAAAAAGGCGATATCTTCAGGATGTGTCAAGTTAAAGACGCCCCCATCAAAGATTGGGTTGGATTGGCTGTAAAAAGAGCCCGCGCTACTCAGACTCCAGCAGTTTTCTGGTTGGATTCTAACCGTGCACACGACCGTGAATTGATCAACAAAGTCAATGCTTATCTTCCTGAATTCAATCCCGAGGGACTTGAAATCTTGATCATGTCACCATCTGAAGCTACGACTTACAGCTTCGAGCGCATGGTAAAAGGTTTGGACACCATTTCAGTTACAGGAAACGTATTAAGAGACTACCTCACCGATTTGTTCCCCATTTTGGAATTGGGAACTTCGGCAAAAATGCTATCCATTGTTCCTTTGATGGATGGCGGTGGATTGTTCGAAACCGGTGCAGGAGGTTCTGCACCCAAGCACGTTGAACAGTTCATTGAAGAAAATTACTTGCGTTGGGACAGTTTGGGCGAATTTTTGGCCCTAGCCGTTAGCCTTGAACACTTTGCTGATAAATTCAACAACTCCAAAGCATCAGTTTTATCTAAAACCCTTGACGCTGCAACTGCAACCTTCCTCAACGAAGACAAGAGTCCTACACGCAAAATAGGTGGCATCGACAATCGTGGATCTCACTTCTATTTAGCTTTATACTGGGCACAAGAATTGGCCAAACAAACAGAAGACGCTGAATTGGCTGCTCAATTCGCACCGGTTGCCGTATCCCTCACCCAAAACGAATCTACCATTGTTTCTGAATTGAATGCCGTTCAAGGCCACAAAGTTGACATTGGCGGCTACTACTTCATGAACGATGAGAAGGCAAGCAAAGCAATGAGACCTTCAGCGACATTGAATATGGTTTTTGGTACAAGGTAGTGGGTACCTAGTACCTAGTACCTGGTAACGGGTAACGGGTAACGGGTAGCGGGTAGCGGGTACCGGGTACCGGGTACCGGTTACCGGGCTTCGGGTCCAGAGACCAACTACCTGCTACCAACTACCAAATACCAAATACCAATAAATTCCTTAAATTGCGTTGTGTATCGGATGTACAATATTTTGGGGCGCGCAGTTTTAGTGGCTCTGTTTCTAAGTTTCCAATTTCCTAATTTGTTTGGGCAAAATCTCATTCCACAGCCAGTTTCTATTCAGCAAACTGACAAAATGGTTGAGTACAATGATTTCGAAATCAAGAAAAATACCGTAGCAAAGTTTCCGTGGATTGGCCGAGATTATTTCTTTTTCATGTGGGGAACATGCGAAAAACGCAATGCCATCGAAGTTGAACTGAAACTGAGGCCCAGAGAACTTGGTGAATCGATAGAAGCGTACAACCTCGAAATTGGGAAGAAGATTACCATAAGTTCACCATCGGAAAATGGACTAAAGTTGGGCATATCTACACTCAAACAATGGCACAACTTGCATTGGTATGAAAAAGGAAAAATTCCGCATGTAAAGATCTATGACTATCCTAAATTTACTTACAGAGGCACTCATTTAGACGTGAGTAGGCATTTTTACCCAGTTAGATTCGTCAAAACCTACATTGATATCTTGGCGTTGTATAAAATCAATCAATTTCATTGGCACTTGACCGATGATCAAGGTTGGAGAATTGAAATCAAGAAATACCCATTGCTCACCGAAATTGGTTCCAAAAGGACTGAAACCATGGTAGCCAAGAATTTCAATCCGTATTTGGGGGATTCTACTCCCCATGAAGGATATTACACCCAAGAAGAGATTAAAGAAATTGTGCAATACGCTTCAGATCGGGGAATTAATGTGATTCCCGAAATTGAAATGCCGGGACATGCGAGAGCTGCATTGGCTGCCTATCCACAGTTTTCATGCACCCAAAAAGTGCAACCCGTACCCGGTGTGTGGGGCGTTTTTGAGGATGTCTATTGCGTTAACGATAGCACATTGGAGTTTTTACAAAATATACTTGATGAAGTTATTGCACTTTTCCCCAGTAAAATGATACACATTGGAGGCGATGAGGTACCAAAAACGCGTTGGAAAGAGTGTGAAAAATGCCAAAATACCAAGCAAGTCAATCAACTCAACGATGAACATGAACTACAAAGTTATTTCGTTCAGAAAATTGACGCCTATTTAAGCAGTAAGGGCAGAACTTTAGTGGGCTGGGATGAAATTTTGGAAGGTGGACTTTCACCCAATGCGGTAGTGATGAGCTGGCGTGGAACCGAAGGCGGAATTGCGGCAGCAAAACAAAATCACTATGCCATTATGACTCCCGGAAGTCACTGTTACTTTGATCATTATCAAGACACCAATAAAACTGAACCTTTAGCCATTGGTGGATTCACCTCTTTAGAAAAAGTATTCAATTATCAGCCTGTACCGAGCTCATTGAGTCCCCAAGAAGCTGAATACATTTTAGGGGCGCAAGCGAATCTATGGACCGAATACATGCCTACAGAACAGCAGGTTTTATACATGCTTTTACCCCGAATTTGCGCACTGTCAGAAGTATTGTGGGTTGAACCAGAGAAAAAGTCATCGTTCACCCAGTTTGAAACACGATTAAAACAACACGAATCCATTTTCGAAAGAAACTTTTGGAATTACCGAAAACATGAACCGAAGAACACTCCTTAAAACCCTGAGCTTGGGTGGCATTGGAACTTTGATTTTCAATAGCAAATCCGAAACCAACAAAAAGACCATCAGACCTTTGGTCATCAGCACCTGGCACAACCAAGGCGTAGCAGCAAATACGGCTGCTTGGAGTATTCTCAACAATGGTGGTTCAGCATTGGATGCCGTTGAATTGGGCGTTCAACAAAGCGAAAATGACATCAACAACTGCTGTGTGGGATTGGGTGCTAATCCAGACAGAGAAGGAATAGTCACTTTAGATGCCAGTATAATGGATCACCAAGGAAGATGCGGAGCTGTGGCCTTTGTTGAAGGAGTTAAAAGTCCCATAGCCCTAGCAAGAAGAGTCATGGAAAAGACACCACACGTACTTTTAGTAGGACAAGGAGCGCAGCAATTTGCTAGAGAGCAGGGAATAGAGATTTTGCATAATGAATTGAGTGATAATGCAAAAAAATCATACGATAATTGGCTGATCAAAAGTGAATACCAACCCGTCATTAATATTGAACAGAGCAATAAACCGGCGCAGTCAACTAAAATCACTGTTCCACCGGCAAAATTGGAAAGCGAGGAGTTCAATCACGATACCATTGGAATGGTAGCCATAGATTCTAACGGAAACCTCAGCGGCGCATGTACTACAAGCGGAATGGCATTCAAAATGCGTGGCAGAGTGGGCGATTCACCTATCATTGGCGCTGGTTTATATGTTGACAACAAGGTAGGTGCAGCCACATCTTCTGGAAATGGTGAAGAAGTGATTAGAACTTGCGGAAGTTTCTTGGTGGTTGAATTTATGCGTCAAGGGTATCACCCAACCGATGCCTGTAAAAAGGCGGTTCAACGACTCATGGAAATTACCCCCACAAACCCCAAAAGTGTGCAAATAGGATTTATTGCCATAAATAAAGCTGGCGAACACGGCGGTTTCAGTTTGAACCCTGGATTTGACTATACAGCTACTTCAAACGAAGAACTTCATCAGAAGCATGTACTAAAATCAATGTTAAAATGATTCGGCTAGAAGTGGCTTGCAGTCATATTCAATCTGTTGAAACGGCTATTCAGGCAGGCGCCGATAGAATTGAATTGTTTGAAAACCTTCCCGAAGGCGGATGCACCCCATCATTCGGAACTGTAAAAAAAAGTCGAGAACTTTGCAAAAACGCCGGCATTCCTTTGATGGTTTTGGTTAGGCCGCGCAGCGGAAGTTTTGACTATTCACCTCTGGAAAGAGATGTCCTCAAAGAAGACCTTCTTCAATTTCAAGAATTGGGTGTAGACGGTGTTGTCAGCGGATTTCTTACTTCCAACCATCACATTGACTATCAGCATCTATACTGGCTTAAAAAAATCTGGCCCAAGAAAATAACTTTTCACCGAGCTTTTGATGCATTCATGCAACATCATCCTGAATCTGAATGGCAAAATGCAATCAGTGAATTAGCCAGTTTGGGTATTGAACGAATCTTGAGTAGCGGAGGAAAACCAACCGCCATTGAGGGTGCTGAAAACTTAAAAAAACTGGTTGAATGGTCACAAAACAGAATCCAAATCTTGCCTGGCTCAGGTATAAACAGTGAAAATATTGTCTCCATTTTGAAAATTACAAAAGCCACTGAAATCCACGCCACGGCTAAGAAATTAATGACCTACCAACCTGTCGGTTCAAGCTCATATCATCAAGCTGACCTCCTTGAAATACAAAAAATGAAGGCGGCAATCAGCGCCATTTGAAATTTCTGATCAGTTCCCAAGTAGATTGATCATTTTGGGATACCGAATACAAACCTCTTTCCTCTTGTGGAGGGTCTGCAAGGTATCCGGGAACGGTTTCGGGCACGCCAGCAAATCCCCAAAAATGAAATCCTGCAACCTTATATTTCCGAACACAGTTTAAGACAAACTGATAGTATTTATCTCGTTGCACAGTGGTTGCTTCAAACGATAATGAATTTCCATCCCTTTGCATTCCAAATTCTTCAATAATCAAGGGTTTATTCAACCGTTCACAAACCAAAACATGTTCAGCGATATACTGTTCCGTTTTTTTCAATGTTGAATCATGTATCGCGGCATTGGAATCATTGTACCAATTCCATGTTTTGGGCCAAAGATGTATGGTGCAAAAGTCAATTTCATGAATTTGGTGAATTTCCTCAAATAAATTCAGATCTTGAAGTGTGCCAATGCTACCTTCCACTCCTATTGTTATGAGATGCACAGAATCTAAACGTTGAACCAATTGCGCCGAAGTTTTCACCCATTTAACATAATCATTTCGCGCCACAGGCCTCATAGGACGAGGTTCGTTGGCCAATTCCCAAGCAAAAATTGCAGGGTGCTGATTCATGTAAAGATCATCTACCGAACTTTTTCGAGAGACCAATACCTTAATGCTATTGGTGTAGTTATCTAAACATTCCTTGTTGGAATAAAACTTTGAAATCCAAGCGCAATACTCATTCCAATTCCAACCTGCTTCTTTGGGGAGAACACCCGAAACCCCCGCCCATTCAAGGTACTGACCAAATCCACCCGACCATTCCCAGTTGTTGCTCAAAACTAAAATGGCTTGCATGTCACGCACCCACAGTTCATGCAACAGCCGGTCTAAACCTCTCATTAAGGTCTCATTGAAAACTCTAGGCTTGGATTGTGTACCTGGAATAACTCTGTAGGGGTAAGAACTGTCTTGATCTCCTTCGAAAGCAACAAAAACGCGAAGATTTTGTATTCCTTGTTTCTTGAGGAAGTCTAGCTCTGAACTCAATCTCCGCTTTGAAACCGCATCATCTTGCGCTGCCAACAAACTTCCGTACCAATAGTTACAGCCTTTGGCAAAATAGGGTTTTCCCAATTGAAAAAACTTACCTTCTTTGACTTCGGTTTTCACCAAGGGACGAGGATTTGGTCCTGCCAAAACATCCCCCGAAACAAATAAAAAGAGTAAGAATCTACTCCACATTGAACCTCATAACGGATGACTGTCCGTTTTGCGAAACCGCAATGAAATACATGCCCGGTGATAAATCAAACTGGATATTTCCTTGATTGGAAGTACCCGACAACATTTGTTGACCCACCACATTCAAAATTTGGAAGTCAAAAGCCCCTTCAATACCAGAAAAATTCAATTCATGGTTAGTGGGATTGGGATAAACACTGATATTCAAAAGGTTTTTATTAAAGGATTCTCGCGAATTTTTCTTCACTGTGAGACAGGCACTAGTGTCTTTACAGCCGTCGTTATTTGAAAGTTCTACTGCAAATCGGCCATCACGAGTGATCTTCATAAAGGCATTGTTTTCTCCTGGAATTGGAGCTCTGTTGGCATCGCAATCTAGCCATTTGTAATTGTCTGCTAATCCGAGAGCAACTAAAGTATCTGGACGTTGTTCTACAGAATAATCAAACTGAGTAACTGTAGCATTTATAGTGATGATGCTGTCACAACCTTCCAAATTCATGATAGTGTCATGGTAAGTTCCCGACTTAGTAATAAAATACTTCCTCGAAGGCAATCGCCAACGTTTACATACATCTACATTTAATGTTTTATAAGAGTTCGGGGTAATGGTTAAATCAACCCGAATGATACTATCACACAACTTCGAATTGATGATGGTATCAAAATAAATTCCAGATTGCGTCCAGATTTTCCCAGATGCGCTGGTGTATGAGCCACATTCAAAATCTTTGAAATTACTGAAAGTTTCTTTTGATTTAAAGATAAACGCAATAATACTATCACAACCAACTGAGTTCACTAAGGTATCGTAATAGGTACCAGGACTTTTAATCATTTTTTGATTGGTTGGAATATATGCCCATCTACAAAAATCGATGGTACGACTTGAAAAAGTCTTGAGTCGTATTTTCACATTAAACATAATCAGCGAATCGCATCCAATATAGTTTTTCAGTGTATCTGTATGCCAACCAGAAGTTGAGACCGAGCGTTTACTGTGCGGAAGAATGAAAAAATCACAAACACTTGTATCGAATAAAGTAGAATCTGGACCCAATCGAAGTTTGATTGTAATGTTTGAATCGCAACCAGCTGCGTTTTTAATCACATCCAAATAAGTACCAGATTGAGTAAATGTTTTTAAACCGCTAGGGCCAGTATAGGGGCCACATGTTCTCACATTAATAGTTCTGCTAGTAGACCTTTTTATGGTTAAAATAATCTTAATAGCCGAGTCACAACCTCTTTTTGTTGTTATGGTGTCATAAAAAGTTCCTGAACTTGTATACACTCGTTTTCCAGAAGGAGCTGGATAACGGTCACATCTTACCACAGTATCTACAACCGAATACACATCAAAAGACAGTGATTTTCCAGTGAGCCAATTGGATGAGATACTCAAAAGAGTAAAATTCTTTAATACACCGTCATTCTTGTAACCAGATAAATCAAATAATTTTTTCAGTGTACTGTTATTTTTCGCAGCTATTCCCCAATTGAAGTTGAAATAAGCCCTTAATGTACCATCGTAACCGCACCTTCTTCTTTGGTAATTATTAAATAATTCACTACTACTTAACTGACGCTTCCAAACCCTTACTTCGTCAATTTTTCCATAGAAACTTGCTAAACCGCCTTCTCTTTTTCCTATTAACAACGGTGTCGTTAGAGCATCCCCAATCTTTACCGTAGTATAAACAGAATCCTTTAATACTCCATTTGCATAAATTCTCATGTACTGATCATTTCCAAAAGTAGCTGCCAGATGTGTCCATTGGTTGGTTTTAACTACATTGTATGAAAACAACTTTTTCTCAACAGTATCTTCGAAGATTCCGAAATAGATATTCCCACTACTGCCTGCATTTATAAAAAAACCAGCGTTCATGGCATTGTTATACCATGAAACAATACCTCCCTCGTCTACTACATAAGGAAAATCATACGGATAAATCCACGTTTCAACGGTTACAGCCGAATGTTTGAAGTTCAAAGAGGTGTCTACTGTAAATTCTACATAATCATCAGCACCATCAAAGTCTAAGCAATTTTCTTGCCTACCCTGTGCCTGGGTATTATTGGCATACATTAAGAATGAAAGGCCAAAAAGTAGTTTTAGGAATTGATACATATTAATGCTTTATCAATTTTACATTTTGAATATTTCCAGTTACATCTGTCATTTGGAAGATATAAACTCCGGTTGTCCAATCTCTTATATTCAGTTCTACTGTTTTCTCTGAAATAGGATTGCTCCAAATCAATTTTCCTGTTGAATTGAATACCTTTAAAAATCCAGTGGTAGAAATCAATCTGATTTTTTCATTTGCCGGATTGGGATATATCTCAAATAAAGAAATTTGCAATCCCGAAGTTTGATTTAAAACGATGGGGTATTTGCGGTATGCTGTTTCAGATTCGCATCCAAATTCGTTGCTTATTTTCAATGAAACTTCGACGATGCCCTCGGTATCTGCGACGAACCAATACAATGAATCGGTGGTTTTTACGTTGTTCCACCAATAATTCGTCCATGCTGCAGAAGCTCTTAATCGCATGGTATCTCCGGTTCTGCCCATTCCCTCGTAAAGGTCAAAATTAGGCAATCCTGGTGTTGGGTTAAAGGTAATTACATCGGTCAATTCGTCTTTACATCCCGCCGTATCTAAACC
>JACCDJ010956831.1_pt1 | contig 12177 bp, 12 predicted proteins | sample 7444481 | NCBI WGS metagenome assembly JACCDJ01 (sample SAMN15323435, study PRJNA562643) | freshwater metagenome | isolation source: river surface water | place: USA:Blue River Watershed | collected 2017-08-15 | reverse complement strand
TTGGGCATGAAGGTGGCGGTCTTGCCATAGGCGTGGGCCACGTTCCAGACCACATACTTCAGTTTTTGCGTCCAGTCGGCGCGCTCGACCAGGGTCGAGAACTTGGTGCCGATTTCGTTCTGGCCAGCGCCGGCCACTTCGTGGTGGAACACTTCCACCGGGATGCCGATTTCTTCGAGGATGGAGACCATCTCGGCGCGCATGTCCTGCGTGCTGTCGACCGGGGGCACGGGGAAGTAGCCGCCCTTGACGGTGGGACGGTGGCCCTTGTTGCCGCCTTCGATGACCTTGCCGGAGTTCCAGGGAGCTTCGTAGTCGTCAATCTTGAAGAAGGCGCCGGACATTTCATTGCCCCAACGCACGTCGTCAAACAGGAAGAACTCGGGCTCGGGGCCAAAGTAAGCGGTGTCGCCCAGGCCGGAGGCCTTCAGGTAGGCTTCGGCGCGCTTGGCGATGGAGCGCGGGTCACGGTCGTAGGCCTTGCCGTCGCCCGGCTCGAGCACATCGCAAGACAGCACCAGGGTGGGCTCCTGGAAGAACGGGTCGATGAAAGCGGTGCCAGCGTCGGGCATGAGCAGCATGTCGGAGGCTTCGATACCTTTCCAGCCGGCGATCGAAGAGCCGTCAAAGGCGTGGCCGTCAGAGAATTTGTCTTCATTGAAGGCGGACAGGGGCACGCTCACGTGCTGTTCCTTGCCACGGGTATCGGTGAAACGGAAGTCAACAAACTTGACTTCATTGTCTTTCACCATCTTCATCACGTCAGCGACGGTCTTGGCCATCAAAATCTCCTGGAGAGGGGGTAGTTACGAAAATAAGCTCGTTGCGGATTGAGCAGGTTTTGTGCCATCGGGCCGCCTTGTGCGCCAGTCCACGCAGAACCTGCAATTGTGCCTGTTTTCCCCTGGTGCTTGACTGGAAACTTCACTGGCCCTGGACGCCAGTCTAGCCAGGCGCCAGCGCTTGACGCCCATCGGCATGCACTGTTTTGGGTTTCTCAGGATTGTCGCACCAATTCGGGGCCTAATTTTGCACCAAAAACGTGCAAATCGGCCAGCATGGCGGGGTAGGCCGCATTCACGAGATCGGGATGGCCTTTGACACCGAGTTCGATATGGCGGCCGTACTCGGGGTGGTCCACGCTGGGCAGGCTGAACACCTTCACGCCAGCAAAACGCGCCTCCAGCGCCTCCATCAGGGGGGTGAGCGACGCTTCCATCGCGCCGAACACAATGACCGACTTCTCGAGCCAGGACGCACGCTGGAACCAATGTCCATAGTGCTGGTCCAGCACCCACTCGATCATCGGCCAGGCCATCACGGGAAAGCCAGGAACGAAGTGCACCGCGCCCACACCGCCCGGAGAGCGGCAGGTGAAGCCCGGAATCTTGTTGTACGGGTTCGGGATGATCTCGGCCGTGGCGGGAAACACCCCCATGTTGAGACGGTGCACGTTGTCGGCCCGCTCGGGCTCGTAGGGGACGCCCTGCTCGCGAGCCACATCCTGCATGCGTTCGCGAATGAGCAACTCCGCTTCGGGGTGCAGCACCAGCTCAGCCCCCAGGGCCTTGGCCGCGCACTGTCGGGTGTGGTCGTCCGGCGTGGCCCCAATGCCACCGCACGAGAACACCAGGTCGCCACTGGCAAAGGCACGCTCGAGTGTGCGGGTGATGCGCTCGGGCGAGTCGCCCACGTAATCGGCATAGGCCAGGTTCAGTCCGCGCGCGTTGAGCAACTCGATCACCTTGGCCATGTGCTTGTCTGACCGCTTGCCCGAGAGAATTTCATCCCCCACGATGATGAGACCGATGTCAGGGCGAGAGACGGTCGCCGGCTGGGAAGAGGTGGAGGCCATGGCGTCAGGGGCGGCGTGTGGGGTGTTCATGCGGCAATGCTAGCGCGTCCACCGGCTGCACGGTTGTCGCCTGGGCAGCGAGCGGCTCAGCGCGCAAGTTGCGCAAGGCGGTGAGGGTGTAATGCGAAAACCACAAAGCGGTGAACGCAAAAATGACCGAGTAGGTCCAGATGGCCAGGGGCAGCAGGAGCAAGAAGGCAGCCGCCATCAACGCACCCGAGGCCCAAAACACACTGGGCAAGGCACTCAGATAGCCGGCCACCAGCCCCATGAGCAACAGCGGCAGACGGTGGCGTCGCAGGATCTCGATGCGCTCCTCTCGACTGGCGTGCTGGGCCAGTGCGTCGAAGGCCATCAAGCGGTAGGTGAGCCAGCCCCACACCAGCGGGGGAATGACCATCACCAGGGGGGGAATCAGCCAGAGCGGCATGGTGAGCACAAACCCGATCAGCGCGAGCACGGTGCAGCCCAACGTCCAGCCCAGGCTGGCCAGCAGGCTGGCCCCCTCGCGGCGCTCCAACTGGGGAAAGCGTCGCTGGGCCACCCGGTTGACCAGCAGGGGCGTCATCATCCACGACACAGCCAGCAGGCTCAAGACCACCAGCAACGGCGTGATGGCCAGGATCACCAGGAGCGGCGCCAGGGTGACAAACACATCTGGCCGACCCTGCATGTGTAGCCAACCCAGTGCCCACTGCACCCAGGCCCAGGTGAACAGGGTGTCGCGTACCCAGCCGACGGTGGGCTCCCAGAAGTAGTAGCCCCAGCCCAGGGCCAACGCCCCCATCAGGGCCAAAGGCAACAGCGAGTAAGCCATCACCCGCGCATGCAGGGTGTAAGCCAACGCACGCCAACAAGAGTCAAACAGCAAACGCATGGTCAGTCGGTCAAGAAAAGGTCAAACGGCAGGCAAAGGCGGCTCTGGCCAAGAAACAGACAAGCCTATGAGGCACTCAGCAGGGCGAGCACTTCGTGCAAGCGCGGCGCCCCCAGGATGCCGGGCGAGCGTTGACACTTCAGCGCAGCGGCGGCCGATGCAAAGCGCAAGGCGGTCGCGTCGTCCCAGCGCTGCGCCAGCGCCAGGCCCAGTGCGCCATGAAACGTGTCGCCCGCCCCCAGCGTGTCGCACACACCCTCAACGGCAAAAGCAGGCACATGGTGCACAGGCTCGCCACGCCGCTGCCACAACACGCCGCGCTCGCCCAGGGTGACCGCCAGCACCTGGGGCCCCGCCCCCAACCGTGACCACAGGCGGGCCAAGCCCTGCGCAGGGTCGCCGGGTTGGTGCACCGCCAGACCGGGCTCCGAAAACGCCACCCAGTCGGCCAGGGGCAGCAATCGCCACACATCCTCGGCGGGTGCCACATCCCCATCGAGCAGGCTGATGACTCCGCGGTGCCGGGCCTCCTGCAAGGCCGCCTGCGCCCAGCTCATGCATCGCGGATCGGTCAGCAACACCTGGGTGTCGGCCAGCCAGGCCGGGTTGAAAGGCGGCGGTACCATGAGTGCACTGCCGCGGTGGTTGAAGATCATCCGCTCACCCCGCGCATCGATGACGATGGTGGAGACCGAACTGGTCTGCCCAGGCGTGGAGGTGAGCCCCACGGCATCCACGCCCTCGCGGCGGAAATGAGCGCGGAAGACGTCGATCGACGCATCTTCCCCCGCGGGACCGGCGAACCGCACCTGCGCACCCAGGCGGGCAATGGCCACGGCCGCATTGGCCGACATGCCTCCCACCCCTTGATGAAACGTGTGCGCCGGCGTCTTGGTGGGTTGCGCCGGAAAGGCGTCCACGCCAAAGGCCAGATCCAGGGCCACATGGCCCACGCACAACAAGCGCGGCGAGAGCTGCAGGCTGGGCAGCACGTCAGCGGGTGAGGAGCCAGACGGCGGCGGCCAGCACGGCAGCGCCGACCCCCCACATCCAGGTGTTGGACGAGCCGGCTGCGGGCGTGGCGGCCGGCGAGGCCGTATCAGCCGTGGCACCAGCGTCTGCCTGGGCCGCGCTGGCAGCAAATCGCTCCGCTGCCGCGGCGTCAAAGCGTTTGAAGAAATCCTCGGCCAGCGACTTCGCAGCACCGTCGATCAGCCGCTGGCCCAGCTGGGCGATCTTGCCCCCCACCTGCGCATGCACGGTGTATTGCAACTCACAGCCTGCCTCGATCGGCACCAGCGTCACGCTGGCCGTGCCCTTGCCAAAACCGGCCACGCCGCCCTGCCCTTCAAAGCTCAAGGTGTAGCTGGCTGGCGGGTTCAGGTCGGCCAACTGGATCTTGCCACTGAATTTGGCCGACACCGGGCCGATCTTGAGCGCCATGCCCACGGCGAATTGGTTCTCGCCGGTGCTCTCCAGCTTGTCACAGCCAGGAATGCAGGCCTTGAGAATCGCGGGGTCGTTGAGGGCTTCCCATGCCTGCTGTTGGGTGATGGCGAGAGAACGGCTGGCTTGCATGTCCATGGAAAAACTCCGGAAATCAAATCAATTCAGGGAAGAGGGCCTGCGCGCATCCTGGGGGGATGCACGCCGCTGCAGACCTGGATCGTCACGGCCTCAGGTCTGCAGCAAACGCTGCAGGCTGTGCGCCAGGGACTGCAAAGACTCCAGATTATGAACCGGGAGCATGGCATCCACCTGCCGGCTCATGACACGGGCCCCACGCGCCAGGGGTTGATAGCCCTCAAAACGCAGCATCGGGTTGAGCCACAGCAAACGCCCGGTGTGACGCTTGAGCCCCGCCAGCGCAGCGTCGAGTTCGGCCGGCTCGCCGGTGTCCAGCCCATCGGTGATGAGGAGCGTGACGGTGCGCCGCCCGACCAGCCGGCGCGCGTGCGCGCGCAACAAACCCGCCAATGCCGAGCCCAATCGCGTGCCCCCGGCAAAGTCGGGGATGCGCAGCGAGGCCTCGGTGAGCATGCGGTCGGTGTCGGCCTGGCGAAAGGCCGCGGTGAGGTCGGTGAGTGCCGTGCCGATGGCAAACACATCGCGCCGTCGTGCGTCCCGCGTGGCCGCATGCAAGAACGCCATCAGCAAACGCGTGTAGCGCTCCATGGACCCTGAGACATCGACCAGCACCAGCAAGGGCAGCGGTTGCTTGCGGCGGGTGCGTCGCGGCACGCGCAGCACCTCCCCCTGCAGGCGCGCGGCCTCGCGCAACGCGCGCGGCCAGTGCGGCTGGCTTCCGCGTGTGCCGGCCCGCGTGCGACGACCCGGGTGCTGCGGCAACACGCCTCGGATCTTGCGCGCCCAGCGCTCCACCTGGCGGTACTCCCAGGCGTCGAGCGTGCGGAAATCCGCCTGCTGAAGGCGCTCGCGCTGGCTGGCACTGAAGCGGGCATCGGCGGTCGTGTCGTCGTCCTCGTCCGTGTCCTTGTCCCCGTCTTGGTCGGTGTCGTCGGTGGGAGTTTCTGCAGCCAGCGCAGCCGGGATCAGGGCATCCAGGGCGCGCTGCGGGGCTGGCGTTTCGTCCTGCCCGGGCGATGGCGCCTCGGCAGCCGGCGTCATGGGCAGGTTTTGCGCAGCCGGCGCCTGAAAATAGCGAGCAAAGAGTTCGCGAAACACGGCGCGATCGCTTTCGCGGCTGACCATCACGGTCTCGAACGCCGCGCAGACATCGTCGCGGTTCGACAGATCCACCCACCGCATCGACGCCTGCGCCAATGCGATGCGTGAGCTGTCCACCGGCACGCCAGCACGTCTCAAGGCTCGCCCAAAGCCCAGGAGGTTGTCGGCCACCAGCACGGCGCAGACCTTCAGGCGGGCTGCAACACCGCGGTGGCGGCCTGCGTCAGGGTCTCGATGTCCTCGCGTTGCTTGTAGAGCAGCCCAGCCGTTTGGATGAGCACCTCGGGGTCAATCGATTGCGCACCCAAGGCGGCCAGCGCGCGGGACCACTCCACCGTCTCGGCAATGCCGGGGCTGCGTTGAAACTGGTCGGCCCACTCGGGGCCGCGCAAACGCGCCAGCACCTCGGCCACCTGGCGCGCGAGTGCCTGACCCGCCTCGGGCACCTGCCGACGCACGATAGCGAGTTCGCGGTCCCGATCGGGGTAGTCCATCCAGTGGTACAGGCAGCGACGCTTGACCGCATCGTGCAGCTCGCGTGTGCGGTTGCTGGTGAGCAGGGTGACCGGACGAACCATGGCCTGCACCGTGCCCAGCTCGGGGATGCTGACCTGGTACTCGCCCAGATATTCCAGCAAAAAGGCTTCAAAGGGCTCGTCCGCACGGTCGACCTCGTCGATCAGCAACAAGGCGCCGGGTTCGGGGGTTTGCAAGGCCTGCAGCAAGGGACGGCGGATCAGGTAGCGCGGTTGATAGACCTCGCGCTCGATCTGATCGGCCTCCACGGTGGCGCTCTGTGCCGCCCGCATGTGCAGCATCTGGGCGGCGTAATTCCACTCGTACAGCGCCTCGCGCAGCTCCATGCCATCGTAGCACTGCAAGCGCAACAGCTGTCGTTGCAACACCCGGGTGAGGGCCTTGGCCAGCTCGGTCTTGCCCACACCCGGCTCGCCTTCGAGCAACAGGGGACGTTGCAGTTTGAGCGCGAGAAACACCGCCGTGGCGAGACGGCGGTCGGGTTCATAGCCCTCGCTTTGCAGCGCCTGGATCAGGCTGTCAATGGAGGTCATGCCGCCCCTGGCGCTCAGGCGCCGAGTTGCTGCACTGCGCGCTGGGTCAGCACGCCAATGAGATGAGCGCGGTAGTCAGCACTGGCGTGCAAGTCGGTGTTGAGGTCGCTCGCGTCCACGCGCACGGCAGCCGCCGCTGCCGGGGTGAAGCTTTGGGTGAGCGCGGCTTCGAGCCCCGCGTGCCGAAACACCCCACCCGAGGCTGCACCCGTGACTGCCACACGAACGCCACCCGCCGTTTGGGCCACAAACACGCCCACCAACGCAAAGCGGGAGGCGGGTTGCTGGAACTTCAGGTACACCGCCTTGGCGGGGATGGGAAAGCTGATGGCCGTGATCAACTCGCCAGCCTCGAGCGCTGTGCTGTACAGGCCCTGGAAAAAATCAGCGGCCGGGATCTTGCGCTGGGTGGTGTGCACCGCGGCCTCGAATGCCAGTACGGCGCTGGGGTAGCAGGCTGCCGGGTCGTTGTTAGCGACCGAGCCGCCCAAGGTGCCCATGGCACGAATCTGCTTGTCGCCAATCTGGCCTGCGAGTTCAGCCAGCGCCGGGATGTGTTGTCGCACCAGTGCGTTGGCGGCCACATCGGCATGGCGGGTCATGGCGCCGATGACCAGGGACTGTCCGTCCTGGCACACGCCCTGCAATTCGGCAATGCGGCCCAGATCGACCAGTTGTGCGGGGCTGGCAAGCCGCTGTTTCATGGAGGCCAGCAGGGTTTGTCCGCCCGCCAGGGCTTGTCCGCCGGCACCGATCAGGCGCTGGGCATCGGACAGGCTGGTGGGACGCTCGTAGGTGAATGCATACATGGTGTCGGGTCCTTGCTCGGGGCGTACCGGGGGTGGGTCTGAGGCCTCAGGCCTTCATGGCGGCCGCGCCTTGCTGCACGGCCTGAACGATGTTCTGGTAACCCGTGCAACGGCACAGGTTGCCCTCGAGTTGTTCGCGAATCTGGGCTTCGGTGGCGTTGGGGTGGCGCTGGCACAGATCCACCGCGCTCATCACCATGCCTGAGGTGCAAAAGCCACACTGCAGGCCGTGACACTCCTTGAAGGCCGCCTGCATCGGGTGCAGCGTGCCATCGGCCTTGGCCAAGCCTTCGATGGTGGTGATCTTGGCGCCATCGACTTGCGCGGCCAGCACGTTGCACGACTTGACCGACCGGCCATCGACCATCACGGTACAAGCGCCGCATTGGGCGGTGTCGCACCCGACGTGGGTGCCGGTGAGTTGCAACTGGTCCCGTAAGGCCTGCACCAGCAGGGTGTTGGGCGCAGCATCGATCGACACCGATTTGCCGTTGACTTCAAATTGAACGCGCATGCAGGGTCTCCATGGGGTGGCCTTCGGACATCCGAAAGCATCAGGTTGTTGAAATCATTCTAAACGTGAGGCCACTATCCCCTGGTCACGTCGGGACTCTGTCGTCCCGCCAAGTCCTGGCAGGCAGGTCTCACCAGGGGACACAGGGGGCAGAGCCAAACCCAGGCACCCGCACCGCGCCACCCAGGGCGTTCAGGGTCTGGCGTTGGGGAAAAACAGGGCCTCGCCACCCACCTTGTACCCAGCGATGGACGACTGACCGGCCGGCGAGACCACCCAGTCGATGAATTGCTGCGCCAGGGCGGCCTTGGCGTGCGGGTGCCGTGCCGGGTTCACTGCAATCACCCCGTACTGGTTGAACAAGCGGGTGTCGCCCTCGACCAACACCGACAAACCGTCCCGGTTCTTGAAGCTCAACCAGGTACCACGGTCGGTCAACGCATAGGCCTGGGTGGAGGCGGCGATGTTGAGTGCCGGCCCCATGCCACAGCCACAGGCCTTGTAGCCAGCGCCCTTGTTGTCCACCCCGGCGAGTTTCCAATACCGCAACTCGGCCGCATGCGTGCCACTGTTGTCGCCCCGGGAAACAAAGGGGGACTGCGCAGTCGCCAGCTTTCGTAGCGCGGCGGTGATGTCCTTGCCCCGGGTAGCCGCCGGGTCGGCGCTGGGGCCGATCAGCACAAAGTCGTTGTACATGACCGGATAGCGGCGCACGCCAAACCCATCGGCCACGAATTTCTCCTCTGCCACCTGGTCGTGCACAAACAGCACGTCGGCGTCCCCGCGCCGCCCCATGTCCAATGCCTGCCCAGTGCCCAACGCCACCACCTTGACCTCAATGCCCGTGGCCTGGCGAAACGCTGGCAACAAGTGCCCGAACAGGCCTGACTGCTCGGTGGAGGTGGTGGAGGCCATCATCAGCGTGGCTGACTGGGCCCAGACAGGGGCGGTGACGAGGGAAGACAAGGCCAAGGCCGTGGACACAGCCAGGGACTGCCACAGACGGCGGCGCAGGCATGACATGAGGCGCTTCATACGGTTTCACCTTTCACAAACAAATGGGCCTGCGGGTGCGTGTGCTCCAGCGGGCCATGAAAAAAAGTCTCGGTGGGCAAGTCCGCCAGAATGCGTCCACCCTCGAGGTACACCACCCGCGAGGCCAGGCGCTTGACCTGCCCCAGGTTGTGGCTGCTGAACACCAGGGTCACGGGGTCCGCAGCAGGGGCCCAGGCGACCAACTCCTGCACCAGGGACTCGACTTCGCGCTTGGCATGGGGGTCCAGACTGGCCGTGGGCTCGTCGAGCAGCAGCACCTCGGGGTCAATCGTCCAGGCCCGCGCCAGGGCCAGACGCTGTTGCTGCCCGCCCGAGAGCGTGGGCGCTGCCTGGTGGGCAACGCCCCGCAACCCGACCCGCTCCAGCGCCTCCATGGCCCGCTCGCGCGCCTGTGACCAGGACTGGCCTTGCAGCCACAAGGCCAGCGCCACATGGCGCCACACGGGGGTTCGCAACATGTGTGGGCGTTGAAACAGCATGGCCTGGCGCAGCGGCTGCACCTGTCGACGTTGTCCCTGGGTCGGCTCCAGCAAGCCATGCAGCACGCGCAGCAGCGTGCTTTTGCCGCAGCCATTCGCACCGATCAAGGCCACCCGTTCACCGCGGTGCACGCGCAAGTCAATGCCGCGCAGGGCGGCGTGCGCGCCAAACCACAGGTCCACCTGCTCGAGGCTGAACAGCCAGGGCTGCGGGTGCGAGGCGGAAGGGACCGAACTGGCGAGGTCCGTGGGGCGTGACAGCAGACTCATCCGAAGCTGGCCCCCCAGTTCGACGGATTCGACCCGTCCACGCGCTGGCGCCAGCGTCGCAGCAAGGACAAGCCTGCGTTGAGCAACAGCACCACAGCCATCAGCACGCAACCCAGTGCCAGCGCCAGGGGCAGGTCACCCTTGCTGGTTTCCAGGGCGATGGCGGTGGTCATGACACGCGTGAAACCCTCGATGTTGCCCCCCACCACCATCACCGCACCCACCTCGGATACCGCGCGGCCAAACGCGGTGATGACCACGGTCAGCAGGGCCAAGCGCTCGTCCCAGGCCAGCAGCAGGCTGCGCATCAGGGTGCCGGCCCCGAGGGAGCGCAGCTGTTCGCCGTGCTCGCGCTCGGCATCCTCCACCAGTTGTCGGGACAGCGCCGTGACCACCGGCAGCACCAACACGGCCTGTGCCAGCACCATGGCCTTGAGGCTGAAGAGCCATCCCAAAAAGCCCAGCGGCCCGCTGCGCGACAGCAGCAGATACACCACCAGCCCGACCACCACCGACGGGAGCGCGAGCAAGGTGTTGAGCACCGTCAACACTGCATCGCGCCCGCGAAACCGCGCCACACCCAGCCAGGCACCGAGGCACAGCCCGATGCCACACGACAGCGCACAGGCCAGCGCACTGACCGTGAGCGAGCGCCACACGATGGACAACAGGGTGGGGTCGAGTTGCACGACCAACTCGAAGGCGGTCTGCAGGCTTTGGGAAACAGTGGACATGGCGAGAATCTGAATCGGGTATCGTAGGCGATGGGCTACAAATCCTCGATATGAAACGCCGTGCATAACATCCGACTTCACTACACGCTGGAACCACCATGTACCCCAGGCAGGCTGGATCCGCAGCGCCGCACGCCGGCCCCGGGGTCGCAGGAGTCGGGCCTGGAACACCCGCTGATGGCCTTGCTGCAATCGGTCGATCAGCAGGGGTCCATCTCTGCCGCGGCGCGCGGCCTCGGTCTGTCCTATCGCCATGTCTGGGGTGAACTCAAGCGCTGGGAGACCACGCTGGGCCAGTCACTGATCGTCTGGGAAAAAGGGCAATCGGCTCGCCTAAGCGAATTCGGCACCAAACTGATGTGGGCCGAGCGGCAGACGCAGGCGCGTTCAGCGGCACAGATCCAGGCCTTGCGCACCGATCTCGAGCGCACTTTTGCCATTGCGTTTGACCCGCAGGCCCACGTGCTGACCTGTTACGCCAGCCACGATGCCGCGCTGGCACACCTGCAGGGTCAGGCAGCCAGCCGGGGACTGCACCTGGACGTGCGCTTTTGCGGCAGCGTGGACGCGATCCGGGCGCTCAACGAAGGGCGCTGCCTGATCGCCGGATTTCATGCGCCGCTGCATCCGCCGTCCGACAGCCTGTCGGCGCTCACCTTCCGCCCCCTGCTGCAACCCGGCCGGCACAAGTTGATTGGCTTTGCCGACCGCAGCCAGGGACTGATGGTGCCGCGCGGCAACCCGCTGGCCCTGGATTCGCTGATGGCCGTGGCACGGCGCGGCGCTCGGCTGGCGCTGCGCGACAAGGGGTCCGGCACCCGGCTGTTGTTTGACGCCTTGACCCAACAAGCGGGCCTGTCAGGCGCCGAGTTTGTGGTGACGCCGCAAGAGGAGCCCTCACACCTGGCCTGTGCCGCGGCGGTGGCGGGCGGCTTCGCGGACGTGGCCCTGGGGATCGCCTCGGCTGCAGCGAGCCAGGGGCTGGATTTCGTGCCCTTGCAAAACGAACGGTATTACCTGGTCTGCTTGAAATCCGCGGTGGAATCGCCCGCGGTGCTCGCTTTGAGACAGTTGCTGCAAACCTCTGCCTGGCGGCAATCGCTGGAACAACTGCCGGGCTACCAGGCCGGACAGGCCGGACAAGTGCAATCGCTGCGGACCGAGTTGCCCTGGTGGCGTCTGCGCCCCAAGAAGGGGCACGCCAACGGGGGGTCTGCGCCAGCTAGGGATAAGCCCTAGGCATGCGACCTGATGGCCGCAAGAAAAGTCGTCTAAGCTTGGCATGCAATGATGGGACGCCCTTAAGTTCGGTACCATTGAGGGTTTACGCGCACACGCGTCCTGGACAGCGTGTGTATGTGTGTGATTTCACCGGAGACCCTCGTGTCTGCACTTCTCAAATTCGCTCTGGGCGTTGACTGGATCAGTGAAAGGTTTGGCCGCGTTGCGGCTGTGGCCGTGCTGATGGCCGCACTCATCTCAGCGGGCAACGCCTTCGTCCGCTACGGATTGGATCTCAGCTCCAATGCCTGGCTTGAGATCCAGTGGTACCTCTTCGCAGTCACCGTGATGCTGGGCTCACCCTTGGTGCTCAAGCTCAACGAACATGTGCGGGTGGACCTCATCTACGGCAAGCTGGGGGGCAAGGCACCGGTCTACATCGACCTGTTCGGTCTGGTGGTGTTCCTGTTGCCCGTGATGCTGCTGCTGGCCTGGCTCAGCTGGCCGCTGTTCGTGAAGATGTATGTCTCCGGCGAGATGTCGAGTAACGCCGGCGGCCTGATCCGCTGGCCCGCCATGCTGCTGCTGCCCATGGGGTTTGCCT
>JACCDJ011498341.1_pt1 | contig 12189 bp, 9 predicted proteins | sample 7444481 | NCBI WGS metagenome assembly JACCDJ01 (sample SAMN15323435, study PRJNA562643) | freshwater metagenome | isolation source: river surface water | place: USA:Blue River Watershed | collected 2017-08-15 | reverse complement strand
GTGTGGGCAATACGTTCACATCGTTTACCAGTGCCAATGGCACGACATGGACCAATGTGGGCTCGGTCACGATGACACTCAGTGCGAATTGTTTTGTCGGTCTCTGCGTGGCCAGCGGATCGAAAACCACCTTGAACACTTCTCGATTTGTCAACGTGTCCGTCACTCCATGATCCGATGGTTCACAGTGCTGTGCTTCAGCATGCCGCTCTGGCATTCTTGCGAAAAACAGGGGCGGCGACTTGAATCCGGTGCGGGATCCGTGAGTCATCGTCATGCCCCGCAGTCTCCACTGGCGAGCATTTCCCAATCGCGAAAAGCTCATGAGTCGACAAGCACCCATCCGGTCACCACGGAGCAAGATCGGGCGTATGAATTGGTAAAAAAAATCTGGAACGTGATTCACGATGATCCTGTCGCCGCATGGCGTGATGTGGAATTGCGAAACATTCCGGAAGATGATCGTCGTGCCATTCTCGGACAATGCACGATGATTCTCACGGGGCGCGATCGTGACGCGGCACTGGATTGGGTGAGAAGCCTTCCCTCTTCAACCGATCGGGCTTATGCGCTTTCCCGATGGGCCGTTGTCTGGGCTGCGGATGATCCCGCCGCTGCGGCGGATTTCCTGAAAACGCAGGGAATCCACGGGCACGATGATATGGTTGCCGCAGTGCAGATTCTCCAACTGTGGGCGCAGCGTTCGGGAGCTGATGCTTCGGTGTGGGCGCTGTCCCTTTCTTCCTCATCGCTGCGTCAGTCAGGGTTGGAAGCCGTCAGCGAACAATGGCTTCTGCACGACGCTCCGGGATATGGCAGATGGTTGGCAAATCAGCAGCAATCCGGGACATATTCCACGCTCCTTGCTGCCACCCGTGAAGTGCTATTGCGCCAAATTCCGGAGAAGCGCCGGGATTTTTTGCAGCAGTGGCCCGAGGCTTTGCGTCAGCAGGTTCTCAGTGCCGTGGAGTCAGTATCGGACTAAAATTCGTCCGCGAGTGAAGTTCATTTTTTTTGCATGATGCGCATTTGCTGCTAGCTTCGTGGCGCTCACACGTTTTTTCACCATCAACTTATACAGCCATGGAATCACCCTCTACTCCTACTTCCGGTCAATGCCCGTTCACAGGTGCCAGCAATCGTGCCGTCGCAGGTCGCGGCACACGCAATCAAGATTGGTGGCCAAATGCCTTGCGCCTCAATATTTTGCGCCAGCACTCCACTTTGTCCGATCCGATGGACGAGGACTTCGATTACGCCAAGGAGTTTCTCTCGCTCGATCTCGCTGCGGTGAAAAAGGACATCTGCGAGCTGATGACCACCTCACAGGCATGGTGGCCCGCTGATTATGGCCACTACGGTCCGTTTTTCATCCGCATGGCTTGGCACAGTGCGGGAACCTACCGCACCGCCGATGGTCGTGGTGGCGCTGGCACCGGCACGCTGCGTTTCGCCCCGCTCAATAGCTGGCCGGACAATGCCAACCTCGACAAAGCCCGCCTGCTGCTATGGCCTATCAAGCAAAAATACGGCCGCAAGCTGTCCTGGGCCGATCTCATGATCCTCACCGGCAACTGCGCGCTGGAGTCCATGGGCTTCAGCACCTTCGGCTTCGGCGGAGGACGCAAGGACATCTGGGAACCCGAGGAGGACATCTACTGGGGTTCCGAAGGCGAGTGGTTGTCTGACAAGCGCTATTCCGGCGATCGACAACTGGAAAATCCTCTCGCCGCCGTGCAAATGGGTCTGATTTATGTGAACCCGGAAGGCCCGAACGGCAATCCCGACCCCATTGCCTCCGCCCGCGATATCCGCGACACTTTCGGCCGCATGGCGATGAACGATGAGGAAACCGTCGCGCTCATCGCCGGTGGTCACACCTTTGGCAAAGCGCACGGCGCTGCCGATCCGAGCAAATACGTCGGGCCCGAGCCTGCGGCTGCTCCCATTGAGGAACAAAGCCTCGGTTGGAAAAACAGTTTCGGTACCGGCAATGCCGGCGACACCATCACCAGCGGCCTCGAAGGCGCCTGGACCACTTCACCCACGAAATGGAGCAACAACTACTTTGAGAATCTCTTCGGTTACGAATGGGAACTCACCACCAGCCCTGCGGGTGCGAAACAATGGCGTCCCAAAGGCGGAGCAGGTGGCGGCACCGTGCCTGATGCCCACGATCCGAACAAACGCCATGCGCCCATGATGTTCACCAGCGACATCGCCCTGCGCATGGATCCGATCTACGAGGCAATTTCCCGCCGTTTCTACGAGAACCCCGATCAGTTTGCCGATGCTTTCGCCCGCGCGTGGTTCAAGTTGACGCACCGCGACATGGGGCCGAAGTGCCTCTACCTCGGTGCCGAGGTACCGAAAGAAGACATCATTTGGCAGGATATCATCCCGCCCGTCACGCACGCTCTCATCGATGCTGCCGACATCACCGCGCTCAAAGGAAAAATTCTCGCTTTTGGACTCTCCGTTGCCGACCTCGTTTCCTGCGCCTGGGCCTCTGCTTCCTCGTTCCGTGGCTCGGACAAACGCGGTGGTGCCAATGGTGCCCGTGTACGTTTGGCTCCTCAGAAATTCTGGCAGGTCAACAACCCCGCCGTGCTTTCGAAGACGCTCGATGCTTTGGAAAAAGTCCAGGCCGACTTCAACAACAGCGCCACCGGTGGCAAGCAGGTTTCCCTCGCCGATCTGATTGTGTTAGGTGGATGTGCCGCCATCGAGCATGCTGCCCAGCAAGCCGGCCACAGCATCACCGTGCCCTTCACCCCGGGCCGCACGGATGCCTCGCAAGAGCAGACGGACATCGCCTCCTTCTCCGTCATGGAGCCGCAGGCTGATGGCTTCCGCAACTACATGAAAACGCTCTACACCACCACTGCTGAGGAAATGCTGGTGGACAAGGCACAGCTTCTCACCCTTTCCCCGCCGGAAATGACTGTTCTGGTCGGTGGCCTGCGCGTGTTGAACGCAAACTTCGACCGCTCCAGTACCGGAGTTTTCACCCATCGTCCGGAGACACTCACGAATGATTTCTTCGTCAACCTGCTCGACATGGGCACCACGTGGAAATCCGTTTCGCCGCACGATGACCGTTTCGAGGGCCACGACCGTGTGACCGGCGAGCTGAAATGGACAGCATCCCGTGTGGATTTGATCTTTGGCTCGAACTCCGAGCTCCGCGCTCTGGCGGAAGTCTATGCATGCAGCGATTCCCAGGAAAAATTCCTCAAAGACTTCGTCGCCGCCTGGACCAAGGTCATGAACCTCGATCGCTTCGATCTGAAGTAACCGGTTCACTATGACGATCACTTCCCCTGCCCATGCGGCAGGGGAGTGGCATCTTCCGCGCAACGATGCATGACGGATGATGGGATTTTTCTTTTCATGGCCTTGAAATCACGGCATCGTTTGCGCTAGCGATGACCACCGTGCTGGAATGCATTAATGCCGGAACCACTTACTTGGAAAAACGAGGAGTCGAGGATGCGCGGCGCAACATGCAGATTCTGGTGGCGCACCATTTGCAATGCACACGCATGGCACTCTATCTTCGCTTCGATGAACCGTTGGGAGAAGACATTCTTGCGCCCCTGCGAGCCGATTTGAAAAAACGCGGTGAACGCATTCCTCTGCAGCATCTGTTAGGCACCGTCGCGTTTCATCGGCACGAGTTCAGGACAGATGCCCGTGCACTCATCCCGCGTCCGGAAACCGAGGAGCTGGTGGAATGGCTCATCTCCCATGTCCCATCCGCTCCCGCCACCGTGCTGGACATGGGTTGTGGATCGGGAGTCATCGGCCTCAGTCTTGCCGCCGCATGGCCTGATGCCGCCGTAACCTTGGCCGATGTCTCGCAAGACGCCCTCTCATTGGCGCAGGAAAATGCCCGTCAACTCGCCTTGACGAATGTTTCTTTTGTCGAAACATCCCTTTTTACCACCATCGAAGGCAGCTTTGATCTGATCGTTGCCAATCTTCCTTACGTTCCCGAAAAGGACCGCGCTACACTGGCGCCGGAAGTCATGCACGATCCGGCATTGGCGCTGTTTTCCGGTCATGATGGCCTTGACCTGATCCGCGTTTTTTGCGGGCAGGTGAAATCATTTTTGAACCCCGGCGGGATGGTGGCGATGGAAATCGGTCATGATCAATCGGAAATCACGATGGATCTGCTGCGTGCGGCGGGACTCGCCGAGGTTTCTGTCATGAAAGACATCTCGGGCATCGCGCGTTTTCCCCTTGCCAAACACCCCCATTCTTCGAACGCTGCCCTTTTGCGGGCGACCTCATGATTTTCCCACTCCTATGGACAAACTTCTCGTACACGGCGGCTCCCCTTTGCGTGGCAGCATCAACATTTCCGGTTCTAAAAACGCTTCGCTACCCATCCTCGCAGCATCGCTCCTCACCGACGAAGAAGTGATCATCCGTCGTGTTCCGGATGTTTCCGACACGAACTACATGGTGCAAATAATCTCGGCGCTCGGCGGTGAGATCGAACGCAGTTCGGGGACGGTGCGGATTCATAACAAAACCATCGTCGATACCGCCCCCTACGATCTGGTGCGCCGCATGCGCGCCTCGATCTGCGTGATGGGCCCTTTGCTGGCTCGCACCGGTCGTGCCGTGGTTTCACTGCCTGGTGGCTGTATCATCGGCGATCGACCGGTGGACTTGCACTTGCGCGGGCTGGAAGCGCTGGGTGCGACCACGGAATTCGACTCCGGAAACATCATCATCACCGCGCCCAAGGGTGGCCTGAAAGGCGCGGAAATCAATCTTCGTGGCACCCATGGTCCCACGGTGCTGGGCACCGATAACGTCATGATGGCTGCCGTGTTTGCCGAGGGCACCACTGTCATTGAATCTGCTGCCGCCGAACCGGAAGTCGAGGATCTAGCGAATTTCCTCAACGGTCTCGGTGCAAAAATCGAGGGTGCCGGCACTCGACGCATCACCATTCAGGGCGTTACTTCGTTGGGCGGCATCGAACACACCGTGATCCCTGATCGCATTGAGGCCGGCACGTTCATGGCTGCAGCGGTGATCGCCGGGGAAGGGGTGACGCTGCACCGCATCAATCGCACTCACATGACAGCGATCACCAAAATTTTCGAAGACTGCGGGCATCAACTGACCTTCAGCGAATCCGGCGAAAGCGTGACGATCCACCGCGGAGAAACCCCCGTGGGTGCCGAAATCATCACCGCGCCTTATCCAGGGTATCCCACCGACATGCAGGCGCAAATGACCGCGGTGTTCGCTACCACACCCGGCATTTCCGTCGTGAAAGACACCATTTTCCCGCAGCGCTTCATGCATTGCGCGGAAATGAAGCGCATGGGGGCGGATATCAATGTGGATAGCGGCACTGCCATCATCAAGGGTGTCAAACAACTTTCCGCCGCTCCCGTGATGGCCAGTGATTTGCGGGCCTCTGCGGCGTTGGTACTAGCGGGTCTCACGGCCAAGGGCACGACCACCATTTCGCGCCTCTATCACATCGACCGCGGCTACGAGCACATTGATGAAAAGCTCCTCCAGCTCCATGCCCATGTGGAGCGCGTGAAGGAGTAACGCCAGTCCTTAACAGCAAAAGGCGGCCATCGGCCGCCTTTTGTCATTTCGGAATTTCCGCTGATTGAGGTCAACCGACACGGAACACAATGCGCGCTTTGGTCGTGTCGTAGGGGGACATTTCCATGCGCACCACATCGCCCACGACGAGGCGGATGAAGCGCTTGCGCATTTTTCCGGAAATGTGCGCCAATACTTCGTGGCCATTGGTCATTTTCACCTTGAACATCGTTCCGGCGAGCACCGCGGAAACCGTGCCTTCCACTTCGATCGCTTTGTCCTCGCCGCCTTTGATGCCTTTGCGGATTTTGGGGCCGGCGTCGGGTCTAGGTCCTGAGGGTCTTGCTGAGGATCTGCCATGGGGTCTGCCTGCCGGTCTGTTGAAGTTTGCCATACGTGATGTGGTGGAATCGAGCATCCAACGTCGTCATTTTCCAACGTTGGTGCGCTAGACCACTGTTACGAAATTTTATCATTTGGCAATCCTAAAATAAAAAAATCCACGAAATTTTGAGATTTTGCATTGACATCGACTACCCAAACCTCTAGTTTTCGCGCCCCCGCAGCGACCTGAACGGTGGCAGCGGCAGAAATTCACATAAATCGCTATCTTCCAGTCTGTATGAAAACATTTTCCGCCAAGCCACAGGACGTGCAACGCACATGGCATATCATCGACGCCAAGGACAAGATCCTCGGTGCCGTGGCTGTTGAAGCTGCCGTGTTGCTCCGTGGCAAGCACAAGCCGATTTTCACCACACACATCGACACCGGTGACTTCGTGGTGATCATCAATGCCGATCAGGTAAAACTTAGCGGCACCAAGGAAAATGACAAAATTTACACCCGCTTCACCGGATTCGTCGGTGGCAAAAAAGTGGAAACTCCCCGCATGGTGCGCAAGCGTCGTCCCGTGTTGCTTCTCGAGCGCGCCGTCTGGGGCATGCTTCCCAAAGGCAGCCTTGGCCGCCAGCAATACACCAAACTGAAAGTGTATGCTGGTGCTGATCATCCGCACGCCGCACAACAACCCGTCGAGCGCGTCATCGCCTAATTTCCCGATCTAACTTCATTTCTCCAATTCCATGAGCGAAATCACCACAGCATCCGCCACCGGTCGCCGCAAGAATGCCATCGCACACGTCTGGTTGTCCGAGGGCTCCGGCCAAATCATCATCAACGGCCGCACGTTTGAAGAGTATCTTCCCACCATTCCTCTGCAAAACTCCGTTCTGCTTCCTTTCCAACACGGTCACTTGATCAACAAGTTTGACGTGAAAGTGGTGGCAAAAGGTGGTGGCATCCACGGTCAGGTCGGCGCGATCAGCCTCGGCATTTCCCGTGCCTTGACCCAGCTCAACCCGGAGATCCGCAAGCTGATCAAGCCCCACGGTTTGCTCACGCGCGATGGCCGCATGAAGGAGCGCAAAAAAGCCGGCCGCCCCGGTGCCCGCAAGCGCTTCCAGTTCTCGAAACGCTGATCCGTTTCCTGTTCACGAAAAAAACCGCACCCTCACCGGTGCGGTTTTTTTTGTGCGTGCTCCCGGTCTTTTTCCCTAACGATTCGATAGAACCACCGTCGTCCCTGCGGGTATTGTGATGTCCTTGCCGGAAAACGTCTCATGCGTGTCCAGTCTCACACTGCGCTGGAAGGCCGCGGGAACAGCGGCTGTATGGCTTTTGTTGGCATGGCAGTTCATCACGATGAAGTAGGGGCCGTAGTTCAGTTCGTAGGTGTTGGCTTTGCCCGCAAAAGGACTTTCCTTGCCGGGCTGGAAGTTCACGCCAGGAGGATGCAGGGCGATGGGTTGTTTTTCTCCGGTATGCGCGGATTGGGGCTTCGCCGGGTCATGCGGCCCGCCATTGGCAAAACCAAACACCGTCCAGTTTTTCCGCTGATACTCATGGCCGGAATCATCAAAGGTGGATTTCACCCGCAAGGTCGCCACACGCATGGTCGATGGCGTGATGTGATGCACACGGGACAGTTGGTTGATGGATTCACGCGATCGCCAATACAGCGAGGCATAAAGAATCTCTCCCTTGTGTTTCAACGCGACAACACCGTTGTCTTCATCGGCAAACACAAAGTCCGGCTGTGAGGCGTGCATGGGCAAACGATGCGGCGAAGGCGGTGCTTGTCGCACCGCATCCCATTGCGAGGGCACATGCAAGAGCGTGAGCGTGGTCGCCATGCGGCGGTCCGGCAGCAAGGCCGCCAGCGAAGCGAACAATTGCCCGTCCTCCATCATTTGCTGCACATATCCGACCGGATGAGGATCCAGGGTAAGACCGGCGACACCCAGCGGAGAACTCTCGACCGAACTGCGCTGGGCGTAGCACACCACGCCGGGATAATCACTGTCCCGCCAGCCAATCACCGTCTCGATGCGAAACGCCCGATTGCCCACGGCATCGGTGCTGGGCCAGCGAAAATACGCGCGGGCTTTGGTCATCTTGAGCAACTGCTCGCGGATCTTGGGGTCGCTGGTATGAGGTTTGCCCGGCTCGGCGGTAGCCTGATCGATTTGCGCGGCCCAGTCGAGAATCTCCCCATAATACCCGACATACCCCAACTCCCTTGTGAGACCGCGTTTGGTCAATTGGCGGAAATTGTCACCTAACGGTTTTTCCGGACCTTGCGCGCCATCATTGCCTCGCCACGGTTCTAACGAAACGGATTCATGCAGATATCGCCGTGCGGCATTCTCTTCCATGGCACTTTCCGGTTTGATCACGGCGAGCGCCCGGTTGCACAGATAGATGCCGAGCATGTCGTTGATCATCGATTGGTTCGTGTATTGACGGCGATTGCGGCAGTGAAAATCCCTGCTGTGCACCAACATGGCCGCCCACGCATCACGGCGCCTCACCATTTTACCGCGGCCATTATCGATATCATGGTCGAGCTGTGCCATGAGTTGTGGTGCCACTTGTCGAACAGCATCAGCGGCATATCCCAGCCCCCTCCACGGCAACTCCGCTTCCTTTTTGGGGTCAGCCACGTAGGTGCGGTAGCAGGCATCGACGCCTTCCACGATGCGCTGCACGACTTTTAGCTGTTGATACACCGGAGTCCATGACAGGTGATAGCCTTGTCCGAGCAATTGCAATTGGTCTTGGGGCAGCGGTTTGTTGCCATTCATCATGCCCGACAATTGGTCGTGCAAACGTTTGCGGATCGCGTCGATCACCTCAGTCCCCGGCTCGCGTCGTATTTGTGCCGTTTCATGCTGCGATCTTGCGACATTCTTGCCATGCAAAAACGGATCGGTGTGAGTGATCAGCCCATGAATCGCACGACACGGCGCGGTGAGTTTTTTTTGCAAAATCTCATACGTGGCTCCATAGCCCCAGATCGGTCCGTAACTGCGGATCTCCAAGTCGATTTCCTGTTTTCCCCGCGTCAATGACTCGGGCAGCAGGGTGGTCAACTGCACGGTGCTACCCCGATGCATGGGTTCCTGGCAACCGTGATCGAGAATGTCGTAGTCGCCCAGATGCCGGTAGCCAATCATTTTCCCCTCGCAGAAAAGGATGAGAAGATTGGGGCTGAGTTCGTCGCCACTGACCTCAGCCGTGAGATAATTGGTCTGATTGGGATCCACGCGCATGCGAAACGAACAGGAGCCGCCATTGACCTGAGGTTCCTTGAGAGGCATCAACACAAGTCCGCGATCGGACCATGTGGCATTTTGCGTTTGCAGACGATGCGATTGTTGCGATGCCTTGTCAGTCAGCACAAAGGAATCGGTGAGCGCCATGACAGGCCGAACCATAGAGCAACAAAGCATCAGCCAAAGCAAACGTGTCATCCCATTCGATACGTTTTCTCACGGCTTGCACTTGCAGGCTCGAGCCGAGATGACACAAAGCGGTTTATCGCAGATCGAACAACAGTGCCTCGCTATCGGCGTTGGCGCGGAAATTCCAGGATCCCGTCATTTCCGTGCTGATGGCATCGCCCGCTTGCACGGTCTTGTCATCCACTTCGAAGCTGCCGCGAATCACCTGCAACCATAGACCGCGGTCCACTCCCAGGAAGTGATCCACACTTTCCCCGGCTGCCAGACGCAGGCGATAGACATCGGCATCCTGATGAATGGTGGCCGAGCCATCGCGGCCATCGGGTGAGATCACCAGAACCTTGGCTTCGTTTTCCCGTGCGGGATCGGGATGCCACTCGGTGTAAGAGGGCGTGAGATCCGCCTGACGCGGCAGGATCCAGATTTGCAAGAGATGCGCTTCCTGATCGGCGTTCGGATTGAACTCACTGTGCGTTACGCCACTACCCGCGCTCATCAGTTGAATTTGTCCTGGTGACAACACGCGGCCGTTGCCCATGCTGTCCTTGTGCTCCAACTGCCCTTCCAGCAGGTAACTGAAAATTTCCATGTTGCGGTGCGGATGCGTGCCGAATCCCCGGCCCGGCGCGATGCGGTCCTGATTGATCACACGCAGCGAGCGAAAGCCCATGTGCCGCGGATCGTAGTAGTCGGCAAAGCTGAAGCTGTGCCAGGTATCCAGCCAGCCGTGATTGGCATGACCTCTGTCGTTCGCTTTTCTCACAGTTGTTTTCATCAGTGAATGATTCATTTCAGGAAATGGTAAAGCAAGGTTGGGGTAAGATGCCAATGCCGTTCTTCATCAATGTGCATAGCATTCGATGATTGTCAAAATCCCGGATTTTCGCACTCATTTGGGATAGCAAGAAACCATGGTATGATGAGTCGTAAAATCAACATCAATCAAATCAATCTAATAATATAAATCTCATTGGATCCACTCAATACTGCTCCATCCACACCAGCATCTTCTTACGATACTCACCGTTGTTGCGCGCGAGCGAGTCGCCGTGGGTTCCGCCCTTGACCTCAAAAAACGTTTTACGCTCGCGGGCCGCAGCGAACAAAGACTTGCCTTGAGAGAGTGGCACGACTTCATCCGCCGTACCATGAACGATGAGCAAGGGAGCCGGAAGTTTCGCCACGGCCTCGCGTGGTGCGAATTCATCGGACACGAGATTTTTGCCAAAATTCCCCGCCATGATCTCGGCCATTTCTTCATAAGATGCAAAGGTGCCATCGGTGATCACAGCTCGCAGTCCGGGGACTTTTTTGAGTGTGAGTGCCACGATCGATTTAGCACCGCCAAGGCTGTGACCCAGCGAGTAAATTTTACCACCTTGAATGTCCTTACGCGAGACAGCATACGTAAAAGCCGCTTCTACATCGCGAATCAGCCCCTCGCGCGATGGGGTGCCAGCGGATTGACCAAAGCCCCGGTAGTCATACATGAGCAATTGATAGCCATTGCGGGGAAGCCAATCGACGAAGCCGAGATGATGTCCGATCGCTCCAGCGTTCCCATGGGAAAACACCACCGTTCCTTTTACGCTCTGGCCCTTGGTGACAGGGAGGAACCAACCGTGCAATTTCACATCATCCGCTGTGGTGAACGTCACATTCTCGAAGGCCAGACCACGCTGTTGCGGCGTGGCCGGCATGTCCTTTGTCGGGAAGTAAAACAACTTGTTGCCACCGTTGGCGCCCAACATCATTTCCGCCATGCGTGTCAGTTGTCCGTCTTGATCCTTTTTCAGAGCATCCAATAAATTCGCGATCTCCGGAGTCGTGCTCTGAGCCATGAGCGGCAGCGGCACACCAATGAAAAGAGTCAGAAACCACGATTTTATGAACATCATCATGGTTTCAACTAAAAATCGAAACACACCTTTGTCAAGACAAGGCCGCGAATGGGGAAGTGAGGACAGGCCATTCACTCGTGATGGACAGCGTCAGGTGCCACCAGATGGAATGTTTTCATCGCGGTTGCTCTTAGAGAAATGGGCAAGGAGGGGAATAGTCCACCGATGATCAGAATCACCACCAACAGGGTCAGTGGCCAACGCTCGCGTGGAAGTGCATCGGGAATTTCGATCACATTTTTCGGTAAGACGCCGAGGAAAAGGATGCCATACAGGCGCATGAGATTGATGGCATTGATGGCTGTGGCCAGCAACAGGAACACGCCCATCACCGGATGATGATCCTGCACGCCGTGAAACAACAGATCCTCGGCGCAATAGCCCATCGTTCCTGGCAAGCCTACCAGCGCCAAACCAGAGAGCAGGAAAAACGTCGCCAACCGCGGGGCGCGAACCGCAAGGCCCAGAGGTGTGGTGGGGTCGGCCACATCAATGACACGCACTTCGAGAATGCGTACCACCGCGATCAAGCCCGTCGATGCCAGCGCTACCACCATCCAGTGCAACATGCCGCCCATGACGCCTGCCGCATTTGTCGATAACAGCCCCGATAGAATGAAACTTGCCTGACTGATGCAAACGAGCGCCATCAAGCGGCGAGGTTTTTTCTCGATGAGTCCGCGCAGACTGGTGATCAATGCTGTCACCAGTGCCAACAGGCTCAGCGCGTAAAGTGCTTGCTGTGCGAATGCGGGTAGACCGGCGGATTCGGCACGTGCCACCAGAAGCGCACCCAGGTGGGAATTGAACAGCAGGGATTTCGGCAACAGCGGCCCCGTTTCAAAGGATCGCAATGTCCAGGAGTGCAGCGGAAACAGGCCCTTGCGCATGACGAT
>JACCDJ011296785.1_pt1 | contig 12189 bp, 11 predicted proteins | sample 7444481 | NCBI WGS metagenome assembly JACCDJ01 (sample SAMN15323435, study PRJNA562643) | freshwater metagenome | isolation source: river surface water | place: USA:Blue River Watershed | collected 2017-08-15 | reverse complement strand
GGCTTAAGGCACCCCGCATTGAGCGGGATGTCGTCGTCCACCAGCGTGCGAAACACATACAGAACCGCCGCCATGCACACCGCCCGCGGTGCATTGAAGTTATTCGGCAACTGCTTGCTGGTCCCCGTGAAGTCGATCTGCGCCGCGCGCCGTGCGTGGTCCACCCGCACCGCCACCTCGATGCGCGCACCGTTATCGAGGGGCAGGCTGAACTGCCCATCGCGCAATCGCGTGATCACGCGACGCACCGATTCTTCGGCGTTGTCTTGCACGTGCTGCATATAGGCCTGCACCACCGCCAGGCCAAACTGGTCCACCATGCGGCGCAACTCCTGCGCGCCTTTTTCGTTGGCGGCGATCTGCGCCTGCAGATCGGCCACGTTCTGCGCCGGGTTGCGCGCCGGATGCTCACCGCTTTTCAGCAGGTCAACGATCGACCCCTCACGCAGGCGCCCGCCCTCCACCAGCTTGAAATTGCGGATTTGCACGCCCTCGTCCTCGATCCGCTCGGAAAACGGCGGCATCGAACCGGGCGTGGTCCCGCCCACATCGGCATGGTGACCGCGCGAGCCCACGTAAAACACGGGCTGCGAATGGCCCTCCAGATACACCGGCGTGATCACCGTGATGTCGGGCAGGTGCGTGCCGCCGTGATACGGGTCATTGAGCACGTACACATCGCCCGGCTGCATCTGGCCCGCGTTGTCTCGTATCACCGCCTGAATGCTCTCGCCCATCGAGCCCAGATGCACCGGCATGTGCGGCGCATTGGCAATCAGCTGACCCTGCGCATTGAACAGGGCACACGAAAAATCCAGGCGCTCCTTGATGTTCACCGAATACGCGGTGTTCTGCAGCTGCAGCCCCATCTGCTCGGCGATGTTCATGAACAGGTTGTTGAACACCTCCAGCAGCACCGGGTCGGCCTGCGTGCCCGCCGCCTGCCGCTGGGGCCGCGCCGTCACGCGCGTGAGCAGCAAGTGGTCGCGGTCTGTGAGCTGGGCCTGCCAACCCGGCTCGATCACCGTCGTCGCATTGCGCTCGGCCACGATGGCTGGGCCTGCGATCACATCCCCCGCGCGCAAGTCCTCGCGCACCACCAGCGCCGCGTCATGCCACTGCGCCTGACCGTCCACCCCCGTGGTGTAGACCCGCACGACTTCGCGCTGCGGAATCGCTCGCAGCGCATGCACCGGAAGCTTTGGCTCCTGTGCCGCCTCACCGGGCAACACGGCCTCCACGGACACGGCCTCCACCACCAGGGCCTTGTCTGCCATCAAAAAGGCAAAGCGCTGTCGATAGGCATCTTCGAAGGCCTGCGTCATCGCGGCCAAGTCGCCCCAGGGCACGACCAAGGCGGAATCTGTGCCTTCGTAGCGCAAATGCACGCGCGGACGCAGTTCAATCGAAGCCGGATCGGCCCCCATCGTGGCCCCCGCCGCCTGCCCCAGGGCCTGACGCGCCTGCTCGCCCAGTGTGTGCAAGCGCGCCTCGATCGCGGGCAGCGCCTGCGCCTGCAGCCGGCACTCGATGGAGGCCTCGCGCATCACGCTCTGATCGGCCAGTCCCATGCCGTAGGCCGACAACACGCCCGCCAGCGGATGCACCAGCACCTGCGTCATCCCCAAAGCATCGGCGACCAGGCAGGCGTGCTGCCCACCCGCGCCCCCAAAACATTGCAGCGTGTAGCGGGTCACGTCATAGCCTCGAGCGACCGAGATCTTCTTGATCGCATTGGCCATCTGCTGCACGGCGATCTGGATGAAGCCATGGGCCACGTCCTCGCCCGCGCGCCCGGTTTGTACGGCCAGCGCCTGAAAACCCGCCTGCACCGCCGCCGCATCCAGCGGCGCGTCGCCCTGCGGCCCGAACACCTTCGGGAAATACGCCGGCTGCACCTTGCCCACCCTCACATTGGCATCGGTCACCGCCAGCGGCCCGCCGCGCCGGTAACTGGCTGGCCCAGGATTCGCCCCCGCACTCTCGGGCCCCACCCGAAAACGCGCGCCGTCGTAGGTCAAAAGCGAGCCACCGCCCGCCGCCACCGTGTGAATACTCATCATCGGTGCGCGCATGCGCACGCCCGCCACCTGTGTTTCGAACTCGCGCTCGAACTGGCCCGCAAAGTGCGACACGTCGGTGGACGTCCCGCCCATGTCAAAGCCGATCACGCGCGCATGGCCCGCGCCCTGGGCGGTGCGGGCCATGCCCACGATGCCGCCGGCGGGGCCACTCAAGATCGCGTCCTTACCCGCGAACACCCGGGCATCGGTCAAGCCGCCCGAGGACTGCATGAACAACAGCGGCACGCCCGGCATCTGCTCGGCCACCTGGTCCACATAACGCCGCAGGATCGGCGACAGATAGGCATCGACCACGGTGGTGTCGCCCCGACTGACAAACTTCATCAAGGGGCTGGTCTGGTGCGAGGCACTGACCTGCGTGTAGCCCACCTCGCGCGCCAGACGCGCCGCGGCTTCTTCATGCGCTGTGTGGCGCCATCCATGCAGGAACACGATCGCCACCGAGCGCAGACCCTGCGCATAGCCCCGCGCCAGTTCGCCGCGAAGCTGGTCTTCGTCCAAGGGCTGCAGCACTTGTCCGTCCACCGACACCCGCTCGCGCGCCTGCACCACGCTGCGATACAGCAGCTCGGGGAGCAGGATGCGGCGGTCAAACAGGCGCGGGCGGTTTTGATACGCGATGCGCAGCGCGTCGCCAAAGCCCTGGGTCGTCACCAGCAAGGTGGGCTCGCCTTTGCGTTCGAGCAAGGCATTGGTGGCCACGGTGGTTCCCATCTTCACGCAGGCCACCCGCTCGGGGGTCACCGGCGCGTCGGGGCGCAACCCGAGCAGGTGGCGGATGCCAGCCACCGCCGCATCGCGGTACTGCTCCGGGTTCTCCGACAAGAGCTTGTGCGTCACCAGCATGCCGTCGGGCCGCCGCCCCACGATGTCGGTGAACGTGCAGCACCCATCGATCTAAAACTGCCACTTCCCCGATTCGTTCATGGGTGTATGCCCTTGTCTGGTGCGCGCCTGTAGCTCCGGGATTTCCCTCAGGCCGAGACCGCGACTTCTCTCCTGTAGAGTATGCGATACCTGGCGCCGCAGGCAGCCAAGGCCACATTGAGACCCCAACGCCATTGAGCAGGAGACCGTTCATGATTCGTCGTCACTTCCATCTCGGCCTCGTGGCCGGCATGCTGGCCCTCTCGGGTTCGGCCTACGCGCAAACCAAGTGGGACCTGCCCGCTGCCTACCCCGCCACCAACTTCCACAGCGTCAACCTGGCGCAGTTCGCCGCCGATGTGGACAAGGCCAGCGGCGGCAAGCTCAAGATCACGGTGCACGCCAACGCATCGCTGTTCAAAGCCCCCGAGATCAAGCGCGCGGTCCAGGGCGGTCAAGCGCAGGCTGGCGAGATCCTGCTGGCCAATTTCAGCAATGAGTGGCCGATTTACGCTGCGGACGGCCTGCCCTTCCTGGCCGATAGCTACGACGAGGCCCTCAAGCTGTACCGGGTGCAAAAGCCGCTGATGGAAAAAAAGCTGGCCGAGCAAGGCATGCTGCTGCTGTACTCGGTGGCCTGGCCGCCACAGGGCATTTACAGCAAAAAGCCGCTCAACAGCGCAGCCGACCTCCGGGGCATCAAGTGGCGCTCCTACAGCCCGTCCACGGCGCGCATCGCGGAGCTGGTGGGCGCTCAGCCGGTCACGGTGCAGGCCGCCGAGTTCAGTCAGGCCCTGGCCACCGGCGTGGTGGAATCCACCATGACCTCGGGCGCCACCGGCGTCGACAGCAAGCTGTTCGAGCACCTGAAGTTCTACTACGACGTGCAGGCCTGGCTGCCCAAAAACGCGGTGATCGCCAACAAGCGGGCCTTCGACGCGCTGGACAAAGCCACGCAAGACGCGGTCATGAAAGCCGCCGCCGATGCCGAGTCCCGCGGCTGGGCCGAGTCGCGCAAGGTCAATGACAGCACCCTGGCGACGCTCAGAGCCAATGGCATGACCGTCACCGCGCCCTCGGCCCAGCTCAAGGCCGACATGAAGAAGGTGGGCGACACCATGCTCAAGGAGTGGCTGGACAGGTCCGGTGCTGAAGGCAAGGCCCTGGCCGACGCCTACAACCGCTGAACCGCGGCACCATGGCTTCTCAGCCAGCAGCGCAGGCCGAATCGCCCGGCCTGACGAGGCGGGCGCTGGACGGCTTGTACGCCCTCGGCGGCCAGCTGGCCGCTGTATGCGTGCTCGTCATCTTCGTGCTGATGATCGGCGCCTCCATCGGTCGCTGGCTCGAATGGCGGGTGTCCTGGGTCAACGATGTGGTGGCCTGGCTGTGCGCTGCGGCCGCCTTTCTGGGCATGGCCTACAGCTTTCGCAACGGCGACTTTGTGCGCGTCACACTGCTGCTGGAGGCTGTCTCACCCCAGACGCGCCGCGGGCTGGAAGTGGTCTCGCTGACCATTGCCGCCGTGGCCATCGGCTACCTCGGGTACTGGGCGGCGCGCTTTACCTGGGAGAGCTGGGAATTCAATGACATCGCGGGAAACATGGTGGCCATCCCCATCTGGATCCCGCAGATGAGCTTCGTGGTCGGCGCCTGGATCTTCGCCATCGCGGTGATCGACGAGTGCGTCTGCGTGCTGCGCGGCGGCAAGCCCAGCTATGTGGCACGGGTGGAAGAACGCCACGCGCGCGGCGATTTTTCCGAGGAGCTGTGATGGGACTGCTCGAAGTCGGCGGCCTGCTGCTCTTCCTGATGCTGCTGATGCTCAGCGGCGGCGTCTGGATTGCCATGACGCTGGCCATCGTCGGCTGGGTGGGCCAGGCGTTTTTCACCAGCACCTTGCCGGGGAAGAATCTGTTTTCTTCCTTCTGGGAAACCGCCGCCAGCTGGGAGCTGGCGGCGCTGCCCATGTTCATCTGGATGGGCGAGATTCTCTACCGCACCCGGCTGTCGGAGCAGATGTTCGACGGGCTGGCGCCGTGGCTCTCGAAGGTGCCCGGGCGGCTGATGCACACCACCATCTTGGGCTGCGGAATTTTTGGTTCGGTCTCGGGCTCCTCGGCCGCGACCTGCGCCACCATCGCCAAAGTGGCTCTGCCCGAGTTGGAACGGCGCGGATATGACAAGGGCCTCGCACTCGGATCACTGGCAGCCGCTGGCGGCTTGGGGATTTTGATCCCGCCGTCCATCACCATGGTGGTCTATGCGGTGGCGGCCGATGCCAGTGTGATCCGTCTCTTCCTGGCGGGATTCCTGCCGGGCTTTTTGCTCATGGGTCTGTTTTCAGCCTACATCGCCTGGTGGAGCCTGAAGAATCCCGACAAGGTGCCGCCGCCTGAAGCACCGATGCCGTGGGTGGAAAAACTGCGCCGCTCGGGCAGCCTGATTCCCTGCGTCTTGCTGATTGTTTTCATCGTCTGGGTGCTGGTGGCCGGCATTGCCACGGCCACCGAATGCGCGGCCTATGGCGTGCTCGGTTCGCTGGCCATTGCAGCGGCCGGCAGAACTCTGAGCTGGCGCAACTTCTGGCAGGGGCTGGTGAGCGCGACGCGCGTGAGCTGCATGATCATGTTCATCCTGGCCGGCGCTGCCTTTTTGACCAAGACCATGGCCTTTACCGGCATCCCGCGCGAGCTGGCTGAATTTGTGTACAGCCTGAACCTGTCGCCCTACGGCCTGATTGCGGTGCTGGTGGTGGTCTACCTGATTTTGGGTACCGCGCTCGACGGCATCTCGATGATCGTGCTGACCAGCGCGGTGGTGCTGCCCATGGTGCAAAAAGCGGGCTTTGACCTGGTGTGGTTCGGCATCTTCATCATCATGCTGATCGAGATTGCCGAGATCACGCCGCCGGTGGGCTTTAACTTGTTCGTGCTGCAGAACATGACCGGCATCGACAGCAACCGCATCGCCCGCGTCACCCTGCCGTTTTTTGGCTGCATGATTTTGGGCATTGGGCTGATCACGGTGTTCCCGTCCATCGTGACCAGCGTGCCCAACTGGCTGATGGGCGTCTCACGCTGAAGTCGGCGCGGTGATCAGGCCACCGCGGCCTCGTCACGCCGGGTGGCACCGCGGTTGTCGTTCCACACAATCGCCACGCGATCCCCGGCCTTGGCGCCGCGCAGCGTGAACTGCAGGTAAGGGTTCTTGGACACGCCCGGGCCCCACTGCGCGGTCATCACGGTCCGCTCGTTATGCAGCACGGTCACCTCCTGGATATGCCAGGCGGGAATGGTCCTGCCCGCGGCGTCCTTGCGCTGGCCCGACTCCATCTCGTGGCGCATCATCACGCGCACATTGGCTTTATCGCCCGCGAGTTGGGCACGAATACGAGTTGCTTCTGTCATGTGAGCCTCTGGGTAAGCCGCATCAGCCGCAGCTGCCGACCGTCACCTTCACGTTCTTGCGCGCAAACAGCATCCGGCCGTCGGCCATCTGGGCCACGCCGTAGACATCGGACGTCTGCGCCATCTTCGCGCGGATCGCGATGTTCGCCTCGACCGCATCGCTGATCGCAAACGCCGCCACCAGCGGCGCCGGGTTCTTCTCCACCAGCACCATCAATTGGCGCACACCGGCCAGCGAGGTACTCACGGCCACCGGCACCTCCGACCCGTTTTCCGAGACATCCAGCGTGGTCAGCACGATGTCGCGGCTTTCGGTGAGCGCGCCTGGGCCCATGGCCCTCAGGGCGTCCTGCACAGTCTTGGCATCAAAGGCCGGTTTGTTCACGGCGGCCTGCGCGTGGGACGCCAGCAGCCCGCTGGTGGCCAGCAGGCCGGCCAGTGCGCTCGCATGGCGCAGCGTGTCGCGTCGTGTCTGCATCGGGGTCTCCTCAGGTCAACCCGGCATATTACTATCGGCACCTTCCACCACTGCGGCACTGTGTGATTTCTATGGCGACGGACCTGATCGAACGTTGGGGCGAACCCACCCTCTTGGCCACGGGCGGCCTCGTGATCGGCCTGGCCTTTGGCCTGCTGGCGCAGCGTTCGCGTTTTTGCTTCCGTGCAGCGGCCATCGAGGTCGGTCGCGGCCGTCTGGGCGAGAAGCTGGCCGTCTGGATGCTGGGTCTGGCCGCCGCCGTGATCGGGGTGCAGGCCCTGGCCCTGGCCGGCGGCCTGGAAGTCGCCAGCGTGCGCCAAATCGCGGCGCAGGCCAGTGTCTCGGGCTTGCTGGTGGGCGGCCTGCTCTTTGGCGCCGGCATGGTCATGACGCGCGGCTGCCCGGCCCGCCTGATCGTGCTCACCGCCAACGGCAACCTGCGCGCGCTGCTCTCCGGTCTGGTCTTCGCCCTGGCGGTGCAGGCCTCCATCACCGGCTGGCTCGCGCCCCTGCGCACCGCCATCAGCAGCTGGTGGCGGATCGATCCGGGCCCCTCGCGCAGTCTGTTGTCCGCCGTCGGCCTGGGCCACGGCGCGGGCCTGGCCATCGGCCTGGCCTTGCTGGTGCTGGCGGTGGCCCTCATGACGGGTCAGCGTGAACGCCAGACGCGCGCCTGGGGCTGGGTGGGTGGCATCGGCGTGGGCCTGACCGTCACCGCGGCCTGGGCCTTCAGTCAGGCCATGGCGCGGGCGTCCTTCGAGCCGCTGCAGGTGCACGGCCTCAATTTCAGCGCGCCTTCGGCCGAATGGCTGATGCGGGTGCTGCAATCGCCCCCGCCGAAAATCGGCTTCGAATTCGGTCTGATCCCCGGCACCCTGGCGGGTGCCTTCGTGGGCGGCCTGCTCGGACGCGAGTTGCGTCTAGAGGGCTTTCACGACGCCACGTCCATGCTCCGCTACCTCGCCGGCGCCGTCCTCATGGGCCTGGGCGCCGTGCTGTGCGTGGGCTGCGCGGTGGGTGCCCTCGTCACCGGCGGCGCGCTCATGGCGCTGACCGCCTGGCTCACATTGGGCAGCATGGCGCTGGGCGCCATCGTCACCGACCGCCTGATCGATTAGGCCAGCGTGTCGGCCCAGATGTTGCGGGCCCAGCCCATGGCGTAAAAGCCCTCGAGCTCATTGGCCGCCGTCGACAAGCCCCCCGAGCCCGGCACCGTCACCATGGTTTTTTGCGCGGCGTCGTAGCGGTGCACGCTGGCCACGTGCACGACCTCCGAGTCGCTCACGAAGCTGTAGCAGGTGTTGTTGTACACGGGCATCGCGTTCACGGCGCGACCCGACAGCGTGGCCACGATCGCAGCCGCACAGGTCTTGCCATGCTGATTGGCCATGTGGCCCGACTTGGGCATGCCCGGTGCGCTCTGCGTCGCATCGCCCAGCACATGGATGTGGGGGGCCGCCTTCGATTCGAAGGTCAGGTAGTCCACCTCGCACCAGCGCTTGTTGACGGTGGCCAGCCCGGTGCGCACGGCGATATCGCCCGCGCGCATGGCCGGCACCACGTTGAGCACCTGGGCCTTGATGTCGTCGTTGAACTCGAACTTCAGCGTGCGGCCCGCCACATCGACGTCCATCAGCTTGTGCTTGCCGCGGTATTCGACGATGCCGGCGTAGCGCTCGGCCCACGCCTTCTTGAACAAGGCGCCCTTGGACGTCACATCGTCGTTCTCGTCCAGGATCAACACCTTGCTACGCGGCTTGGACTTCTTGAAGTAAGACGCCACCTGGCACGCGCGCTCATAGGGCCCGGGCGGGCAGCGATACGGCGCCAGCGGAATGGTGAGGGCGTACACGCCACCATCGGGCATGGCTTCGAGCTGGCGGCGCAGGGCCACGGTCTGCGGACCCGCCTTCCAGGCGTGCAGCACCTGGTCCTGGGCGCCCGGACGATTCAGGCCCGGCAGTGCCTCCATCATGAAGTCCACGCCGGGCGACAGAACCAGTCGGTCATACGCCAGTTGCGCCCCACCGGCCAGGGTGACGGTGCGCTTGGCGGGATCGATGGCGCTCACAAAATCGCGCACGATGCGCACGCCGTGGCGACGCTCGAGGTTTTCGTACGAGCTGGTGACGTCCGCGATGGTCTTGCTGCCCCCGATCACCAGATTGGAAATCGGGCAGGACACGAAGGAGGCGTTGGGCTCGACCAGCGTCACGCGGATGCCGTAGTCCGACCACATGCGCAGGTACTTGGCGGCGGTGGCACCGCCATAGCCGCCGCCGACCACGACGACATGGGGCCCCGTGTCTCCAGTCGACGCGCAACCGGCCAGACCCAGGACACCCGCCGCCGAGGCGGCCTGAATGAATTGACGACGTTTCATGCTGCGTGCTCCCCGGCTTATTTCTTCTGCGCCGCGAAGTAGGCGGCGATGGCTTCGATCTGTTCGTCGGTATAGCCCTTGGCCAGCTGGTGCATCAGCGTAGCCGGCAGACGTCCCGCCTTGTAGTCCTGCATCTTGCGGACCAATTCGTCCTTGGATTGACCGGCCAGCGAAGGCATGCCGGGCTGGGCCTGACCCACGGTGCCGTGACAGCTGGCGCAAGAGGCCGCCCAGCTACGCGCTTGCAAGGGATCAACCGCCTGGGCGTGCGCGCCAGCGGCGGCCAGCAACGCGATCGCGGCCAAGGAATGGACAGATCTCTTCATCGAGTTTCTCCGTGTGTTCTTCAAGGGGTGCCCGCTCAGGGGCAAAACCCGAGATGATAATGGCCGCCATGACCCGGCGCGAACCGCCCCTGCCATGGCTTGAACCTGGTGAGCCTTTTCCGGACACCGGACAAGCCTGGGGCCCCGACGCCCCCGCCCCCGGCCTGCTCGCGGCCGGCGGCACCTTGGACACCGACACCCTGTGCCGCGCCTACCGCGCCGGCATCTTCCCCTGGTTCAGCCGGGGCCAGCCCATTTTGTGGTGGAGCACCGACCCCCGCATGGTCTTGTTCCCGGCTGAATTCCGACTGCACCGCTCCCTGCGCAAGACCCTCCAGCGCTTCGTCCAGGATCCGCGCTGTGAGGTCCGCTTCAACAGCGCCTTCGACCGCGTCATCACCGCCTGCGCCGCCAGCGCGCGTGAGGGCCAAGACGGCACCTGGATCGTCCCGCAGATGGTGCAGGCCTACCAGGCCCTGCACCGCGCCGGCCACGCCTACAGCGTGGAAACCTGGATCGATGGCGAGCTCGCCGGCGGTCTGTATGGCGTAGCCCTGGGCCGGGCGCTCTTTGGCGAGTCCATGTTCACGCGCGTGCCCGACGCCTCCAAGATTGCGCTGGCCGCCCTGGTCGCCTTCAGCCGGGCACACGCGATCGAGCTGATCGACTGCCAGCAGAACACCCGCCACCTGGCCTCGCTGGGCGCGCGCGAGATCCCCCGCAGTGAATTCGTGCAGCGGGTGGCCCTGCACGCGCCCGAACCCGCGCTGGACTGGCGCTTCGATTCCTTATACTGGCGCGAACTCCTGACGCCCCAGCCCACCGCGTGACGCATCTCAAGGATCTCCCGCTCCAGACGCTGCAGTTCTATGCCACGGCGCCCTATCCCTGCAGCTACCTGCCCGGGCGCCAGGCGCGGTCTCAGGTCGCGACCCCCAGCCACCTGATCCACAACGACGCTTACTCCGAGCTGGTGACCAACGGCTTTCGGCGCAGCGGCATGTTCACCTACCGCCCCTACTGCGATGGCTGCCGCGCCTGTGTGCCGTTGCGCGTACGGGCGGGCGACTTCCAGCCCGATCGCAGCCAGCGGCGCGCGCAGGCCCGCCATGCGGGCCTGCAGGCCCGTGTGCTCAGGCTGTGCTTCGTGCCCGAGCACTACCAGCTGTACCTGCGTTACCAGGCCGGTCGCCACTGCGGCGGCGGCATGGACCACGACAGCATCGACCAGTACACCCAGTTCCTGCTGCAAAGCCGGGTCAACTCCCGCCTGGTCGAGTTCCGCGACACCGAACCCGATGGTTCGGCGGGCGCGCTGCGCATGGTCTCCATCCTCGACGTCCTGGGCGATGGCCTGTCGGCGGTCTACACCTTCTACGAACCGGACCCCCGGGCCAGCTACGGCACCTACAGCGTCCTGTGGCAGATCGCGCAGGCCCGCCAGCTGGGCCTGCCCTACGTTTATTTGGGCTACTGGATCGAGCAAAGCCCCAAGATGAACTACAAGGCGCGCTTCCATCCCTTCGAGGTGTTGCACGACGGCACCTGGGTCGAAAGCCACGATGGCAAATAGCGTTTCATAAGATAAAATAGGGCAGACTCCAAGGCTTGCCCATGAAGAAGACCGACGGCGCAGCGCCCCCCACGCCGACCATCCAGGTGATCGAGCGCATGTTCGCGCTCATCGATGTGCTGGCTTCTCGGGAAGAGCCCATGCCGCTCAAGGAGATCAGCGAGCGCACCGGGCTGCACCCCTCCACCACCCACCGCATCCTCAACGACCTGGCCATTGGCCGTTTCGTGGACCGGCCCGAGGCAGGCAGCTACCGCCTGGGCATGCGCCTGCTGGAGCTGGGGAACCTGGTCAAGGGACGCCTGAGCGTGCGCGATGCCGCACTGGCGCCCATGCGCGAGCTGCACAAGCAGATCCAGCAGCCGGTCAACCTGTCCATGCGTCAAGGCGATGAGATCGTCTACATCGAGCGCGCCTACAGCGAGCGCTCGGGCATGCAGGTCGTGCGCGCCATCGGCGGACGGGCTCCCTTGCACCTGACGTCCACGGGCAAGCTCTTTCTGGCGGCGGACGATCCCCAGCGCGTGCGCGCCTACGCCACGCGCACCGGGCTGGCGGGCCACACCCGCAACAGCATCACCCAGCTGCAGGCGCTCGAGCGCGAGCTGTCCAAGGCGCGCCAATACGGCATCGCCCGCGACAACGAAGAACTGGAACTGGGGGTGCGGTGCATGGCCGCCGGCATCTACGACGACCAGAAACGGCTGGTGGCCGGCTTGTCGATCTCGGCGCCCGCCGACCGGCTCGATGAGGGATGGCTGCCCAAGCTGCAGGCCACCGCCCAGGACATCTCAGCCGCCCTGGGCCATCACACCGACTGACCCGGCCGCCACGCCGCGGCCGGCAAGACCGAGGTTTAACTGCTGAAGGAACGAACGCTCGGGGTTCCGGTACGCGGCGGCGTGGGGCCACGCGTCTCGACCCAGCGGCGCACGCGCTCGGCATCTGCAATACGACTGAGTTTGCCGGCGGAATCGAGGAACACCATGATCAGCTTGCGGCCCGCGACACGGGCCTGCATCACCAGACACTGGCCCGCCTCGGAGATGTAGCCCGTCTTTTGCAAGC
>JACCDJ010275741.1_pt1 | contig 12190 bp, 12 predicted proteins | sample 7444481 | NCBI WGS metagenome assembly JACCDJ01 (sample SAMN15323435, study PRJNA562643) | freshwater metagenome | isolation source: river surface water | place: USA:Blue River Watershed | collected 2017-08-15 | reverse complement strand
GCTTGTTAGAAAATGAGTTCATTGTCATGGCATGGAGACATGAATATTTTTACCGCGGAATTCATACACTGGTTCATATTGAATTATCAGAAATGGAGGATGGAGGAACCCGAATTCATTTTAATCACATTGGAGTGCCTGAAGAACATGCAGGGTGGTTAACCGAACATTGGAAAAAAGATGTTTGGTCTCTGTTCTTGGCGCATTTCAAAGCATTGAAAAGCAGTTCATGAAAGATATAAAACAGAATTTATTTCCAGCTTTGTTGGTTTTTTTGGTGGCCTTGCCCCTTTGCTTGGGTATTGCATTGGCTTCTGGGGCAAGTCCCTTTTCTGGGTTAATTGCAGGAATCGTTGGGGGCATTGTCGTGGGAGCCATCAGTGGTTCTCACCTCAGCGTGAGCGGCCCGGCAGCGGGATTAACCATCATTGTTGGAAATGCCATCATTCAGCTGAATGATTATGGCTTGTTTCTTATGGCTGTAGTTTTGGCTGGGTTGATGCAAATGGTTTTTGGATTCATCAAAGCGGGTAAGTTGGGAGAGTATGTTCCGAACAATGTAATCCGAGGAATGATGGCGGCCATTGGTTTGATTTTAATCCTAAAACAGATTCCTCATTTGGTGGGGTTTGATCATGATTTTGAAGGGGACGAGGATTTTAGTCAGCCCGATGGAGAGAATACATTTACCGAAGTATTGTTGGCCTTTATAAAGATTACCCCCAATGCTGCACTGATTGGGTTGGGAAGTTTATTTTTCCTTCTGATTTGGGACCAAGTTCTTGCGCAAAAATGGAAAATGCTCAAATTCATTCCTGGATCATTGCTTGTGGTTTTGCTCGGCATATTAATGACCTTTATTTGGCAAGGAACCTCTTGGTCCATGGCTGCTGATCACTTGGTTAATGTACCAATGGTTCAAGATTGGGGAGATTGGATGGATCAAATTAGAACTCCCCAATTTAATGGAATCGTTCAACCGAAGGTTTGGGCTGTTGCTTTTACACTGGCTTTGGTTGCCAGTTTAGAAAGTCTATTGGGAGTGGAAGCCGTCGATAAATTGGATCCTTTGAAAAGAAGTACACCGAACAACCGGGAGTTGTTCGCTCAAGGGATAGGAAACACTGTATCTGGTTTGTTGGGAGGAATACCCGTCACTTCTGTGGTTGTCAGGAGTACAGCCAATATCAGTGCAGGTGCCACTCATAAAATGAGCGCCATTTTGCATGGCGTGTTTATTTTACTCAGCATTTTGTTCATTCCTTTCTTTTTAAATTTGATTCCATTGTCTTCTTTGGCGGCTGTGCTTATTTTGGTAGGATATAAACTGGTGAAGCCTGCCATTTTCAAAGAAATTTGGAAACAAGGTTTGGTGCAATTCATTCCTTTTTTGGTTACCGTATTGGCCATTCTGTTCACGGATTTGCTCAAAGGCATTGGAATTGGTTTATTGATCGGAATTTTCTACGTGATAAAAAGAAATTTTCATGATGGTGTGAATCTCTATCAATTGGAAAGCAATTATTTATTGCGATTCCAAACAGAGGTCACATTCTTAAATAAGCCACTGCTGAAAGAATTGATTTCCCAAATACCATCCAACAGCCATGTCTTGATTGATTTGTCCAAGAATGAACGTTTGGATGAAGACATCAAAGAGATGATTCGCGAGTTTCGAATTCAAGCGGATTTTAAAAAAATAGAAATAGAATTTAAATACAACTCAAGGACCAACATCCCAAAACCTTTTTAAGATGAATAGCATAGCAAAATTATTATTGGAAAATGAAGCTTGGGCACGGGAAAAAGTAGAGTTAGATCCTGATTATTTCACAAGACTTTCAAAAATTCAAAAGCCAGAATTTTTATGGATTGGCTGCTCGGATAGTCGTGTTCCTGCCAATGAAATTACAGGAACTGAACCAGGAGAAATCTTTGTTCACCGGAACGTAGCGAATCTGGTTGTTCATACTGATTTGAATCTATTGAGTGTTTTGTTGTATGCTGTGGATGTTTTGGAGGTCAAGCACATCATTGTATGCGGTCATTATGGTTGTGGAGGTGTGAAAGCCTCATTGACCAATGAAAGTTTTGGCATGATCAACAAGTGGTTGCGCAATATCAAAGACGTCTATCGATTCCATGAAGACGAATTCAAATCTTTGGATAATGAAGAGGACAAAGTCAATCTTTTGGTTGAGTTAAATGTCAAAGAGCAAGTTTTGAATTTGGCTAAAACCAGCATTGTTCAGAGTGCTTGGAAAAAAAGACAAGGTCCGACCATTCATGGGTGGGTATATGGCTTGAATGATGGAAAGTTGAAACCACTGTGCTCAATGGATCACCATTCAAAATTGGATGACATCTATACCTACGATAATTTGGGTTAAATGACCATCCTCGGTTGTGGTACGATGTTGCGCTTTACAGGATTTTTCAAGTATTCAAAATAACCAGATATGCCTATCATAGCGGCATTATCCGTGCAATATTCAAATTTCGGAATAAAGGTTTGGTAACCGTTTTCGTCTCCTCTTTTTTGAAATTCGGCGCGGAGCAAACTGTTGGCCGAGACTCCACCCGCCAAGGCAATATCTTTTACCTTGTATTGTTTTACAATCCTAAAAAACTGATCCATCAAGTATTGCACAACTACACTTTGGTAGGAGGCGCACAAATCGTTGATGTTCTCTTGAACAAAATGAGGATTGGTTTTGGTTTGAGCTTGAATGAAATAAAGTAGGGATGTTTTTAGTCCTGAGAAGCTGAAATCATTGTCTTTCTTTTTGGGAACGGCAAAGGCATAAGCTTTGGAATTCCCCAACTTAGCCAAGCGATCCACAATCGGGCCACCTGGGTACGGCAATCCAAGCAATTTTGCTCCTTTGTCTAAAGCCTCTCCTGCTGCATCATCCAATGTTGTGGATACTACTTTCAAATCTGTTGCGCTTTCTACCAATACAATCTGTGTGTGACCGCCAGAGACTGTTAAACAGGCAAAAGGAAATTGAATTTCATTTTCATATTGTCCTTGAATACAATGGGCCAAAACGTGTCCTTTCATGTGGTTAACACCCACCAAAGGTTTGTTGGCAGCCAAAGCCAACGATTTCATAAATGCTACCCCCACGTGCAGTGCGCCCATCAGGCCGGGTCCTTCTGTTACGGCCAACAATTGCATGTCTTGCAATTTTAGATTGGCTTTTTGAAAGACAGCAGAGACAACGGGAACGATGTTGGATTGGTGAGCCCTGCTGGCCAATTCGGGCACTACCCCACCGTATTGTTCATGTACCGCTTGTGTCGCGGTTACCAAGGCAACTACCTTTTTATGATTTAAAATGGCAGCAGACGTTTCATCACAACTGCTTTCAACGGCAAGGGTGTAAAAATCACTCATGGCTGAACAACAATGAGGCGATCAAATTCTTCTGTCGTAGCGCGATCCATCTTCTCCTTGGTTCCGTATATAATCGAACTTTGAACATCCGACTCCCCATTGGCCTGATACCATTGCGCCACCTCATCCATGGACATGCACATGAAAGCCTTGGAGAAAATCTCTGAAGTCAATAAGGTTGGTGCTGAAACGGAAACCCATTGAAAATCATTTTCCACCCAAGTTCTTTTGGGAATATTCATGAACATTCGTTTGTCTTGCGCATTCTTGAAGGACAATGCTCTATTCTTTAATCGGATTTGGGGGTCTTGCATTTGTCCTGTGAATCCCATGGGTACAACATTAAAATCACTTGGTCCCTGCCCAAAAATCAAATACTTTCCAGCCATGGAAACTTTAATGGCTGAGAATCCATGTTCCTTTAATTTTTCTACCACCAGGTCCATTGCCCAACAACTGGCCGCCTCTGTTACATCCCATTCCGCATCTCGGTTGTGCTTTATCCACTGCACTTTATTCCCTTGTTCTTTTATTTCCATTAAAGCACTAGAAAATCCAACAGCAGATTGAAAAGCATCGAAATTGGGAACGAAATCAGGATCGGCAATGGCAAAATGAAGTACACGATCCAATGCAATCGAAGTGGGATCAAAATATCCTTTCGACCACTCTTTCATTTCCTCCATCTTGTGGTAGAATCTCACGAAGTAATGGTCGTTGTCTTTTACTTCTATGGGGTGTTGGATGTCCTTGTTGTAATTGAATTGATGAATGGTCGACGTACTATCCATTAAGTCAAAATGCTGCGCAACCCCATGCAAAATTTCATCAATTTCTTTTTCGTAATTGGTTGAATCGCCGACAACTTCAATCTTGTATTGCTTGCCCATAAAGATTCCTTGATATTCTCTACCTTGCAAAGTAGATTTGGAATTATTTTGGCATGCAGAAAGCAAGATGACCGAAGCAATAATGAAGTACTTAACCATAGACAACAAAATTAAGGCAAGTCGCCAACTTGTCCTTGTTTTGGGATTGAATATCTTATCCATCTTCTGCTGTTCACAATCTCCCGTTTGGTTGGACCAAAGTCCATTTGGCCACCAAGAAGGCATCAGAAATGCAACAGTCACCTCTCCCGATGGCGATGTCGTCTTTCCCATTCTCTATCTACAACAGTCGTCCCCTTTGTGGTTTCAATTTGATTGGATATCGGATGATCAAGAGTGGTTGCGGTATAAAATTTTTCATTGCGATTTAAATGGCAAAGTCAATGATATTGATTATACCGAATTTGTTCAAGGTTTTGAAACGCAGGAAATTTCTGAGTCACCCCAATTCGGTTTGAACACCACCACCGATTATGTACACTATCATTTGCCTTTTCCCAATGACATGATGCGGCCCAGCATTTCTGGTCGTTATTGGTTATTGATTTACCGAAACAACGATTGGCAAAATCAAGAAAATCATATTGTGGCCTTTCCTTTTTTTGTAGTTGATGAGAAAGTGTTGCTAGCAACTCAGACCCGAAGATCAAGTCAAGGCCGAACCATTCAAAGTCATCAACAGTTGGATGTCACCGTTAATCCCAATGGTCAATTCTTTTCTGATATTTATAGAGACATTTATTTACAGGTATTTCAGAACTTTGAAATGCGACCAAGTGATTCTTTCATCAACCCCAAACCAACGTTTGTCGAACCCCATCAATGGCGCTTCATCGATGATGTTCATGCAGGGTTTCCGGGAGGCAATGAATGGCGAATGGTATCAACCGTAGACATTTCAGCCCCTGGTTTTAATGTAGATCACACTTTGCCCAATCAAGAATGGCCGGAGGTATTTGTTGCATTGGATCAACCCAACAGTAGAACCCATTCGAGTTGGATGGATTACAACGGAAAAAACATTTGGGTCACCAAAAACAGTTCTGTACACGCTATTGAGTGTGATTATTTTTTAACGCATTTTCAATTCAAAGGCACTCATCAAAGTGAACTACCACTTTATCTTGAGATACAAACTACATTGGGGATTAAAGAATTATTCCCTTGTCAGCATGATGCCAATAGCGGATTGTACCGTTGCGATGCCTTATTGAAGCAAGGCATTTACAATTATCGATATCGCTACCTGGGACAAAGTCAACCAGAAGATGACATTGCCTTTACTGAAGGAAATTTTGCCTTAACCGGCAATGACTACCATTGTTTTTTATACCAACGAGATCCCGTGTACGGTTTGGACCGCATTATCGGATTTCAAAAAGTCAGCAACCAACCATGAAGATCGTTGTCATAGGCAATGGAAAGATGGCAGCGGACTGTATCCGTTGGATGTTGATGAGTGAATCACACATTGTTTCGCATGTTTTCTATGAGAGTGAAAAGAATGTAAATCCAAGAGTGTTGCTAGAACTCATTGAATTACATCAACTTCCATCCTCTGCCATTGTTAAAATTCATGATGAAGCCAATTTGAAGGTGATGCAGAGCATATCTCCTGATTGGATTTTCAACATAAACTGTTATCAATACCTTCGAGAATCGGTTTTGTCCATCCCTAGGAATGGCGTCATTAATTTTCACAACGGCCCTTTGCCCCGCTATGGTGGGGTTAACATTCCATCTTGGGCCATCATCAATGGTGAGGCACAACACGGAGTTACCTGGCATTTGGTCAATGCAGAAATCGATGCAGGTGAGATTTTAAGTCAATTTCACTTCGAATTGACTGATAGAATGACAGCCGCTCAATTGATGGTTAAATGCATCCAAGTTGGACTGCAATTATTTGAGCAACATTGGACAGATTGGGTGGAAGGAAAAGTTCAACCTACTCCACAACAGGGTGATCGATTGTACTTTGGTTTAAAAGACAAAGTACCCCATGGGGGATTGCTCTCTGCCAAACATACACGGGTTGAGTGGGATAGAATGGTTAGGGCACTGCATCTATTTCCTTATCCCAATGATGTCGCTCATGCGCACATCAAGATACAGCATCATAAATACTTTGTCATCGCAGGTAAGGTTATTGACAATGATGTAACCCATCTCATTGGAACCATTCAATTGGATCAAACAATTGGTTTTGTGGTGCAGTTGTCCGATGGACACTACCTCATCACGCAATTGGCCAATGAAGACTGGAAGTTGATTAAACCCAAAGATGTAGAACTTATCTGCGGCGGTTCAAGCTCAATGATTGAGTAGTATTTACAGTCTTTTCAAATTTTTCGGTCTCTTTTTTTCAACAATCTCAACTTTTTTTGGATTGCCTTTTTCAAGTTATCCCCATTTCATTAACACTCCTTTCTTCAACCAAAAAAGGCGAATAGCTTTACAAGGTTGAGCATCACAACTCGACCCTAAACAAATTTTTAAGGAATGATTACACGAATTATTGGTATCAATACCAGTACCTATGTGAACGCAGAAATGCGTTTGGATGACTGCGATTCATTGCAGCTTGTAGGGCCAAACAACGTTGGTAAATCGACGTTGATATACACCCTCAATTTCTTGTTCATTGTCGATGGATCCAAGATGTCATTCTCTGGTCAGCGCCGCGGTGACAAAGAAACCATTCATCACTACTTTCCCACACACAATCAAAGCTACATCATTTTTGAAATCAAAAAGAATGATGCGGAGTATTGTATTCTCGTGAAACGCGACAGTGATGGTGAATTGGAATACTTTCGTTTAAACTGCGAATACCGCTCTCAATATTTCTTCACAAAAGAAGGTGCACACCAGCGCATCCGCAAATGGGATGAAGTGCAAACCACGCTGGAAGAAGAGAAAGTTGAACTGTATTTGTACAAGAGCAAGACAGAAGTCTTTAATGCAGTTTATGCGCGTGGAAAGCGAAATGAAGCAGTTATTTGGTTAGAGGATAGCGTTAGAACAGATGGATTATCAAACAATTTCTCAAAGGTTTATCGCTATTTAATCAATTCTAAATTGATTACCAATAAAACCTTGAAAGAGTCTTTGATCATTGCCGACAACCGTGAAAATGAAGGTCTTTCTTTCTCCCAAAAGAACAAGAAGGACATCAATGACTTGTTGCGCATCAATGAGGAAATCAAAACCATCAAGTCCATTCAAAAAGATTTCGAAGAGTTTCGTGAAGTTGTGAACTTGTTCAGAGCCAAGAATAAAATCGTTAGTGATTTGGTTTATGCTTTTGACAAACAATACAACGGAGTCATTCAAGACTTGGATTCAGGTCGTTTGGACAAAGAGAAGAATTTCCAAACAACCTTGGTCAATGTCAATGAAAAATTGAAGCCTCGTCAAGAGGAATTGAACCGCGAAATTGGAAAGAAAGAAACAGAGGAAGAAATGTTGGAAAAGGAGTTCATCGGTATGCAAACGCAGCTGGATGAAATCAACTCTTTTGAAACAAAGAAATTCTTGGATGAGGCTCTCATCAATCTCGATGCGAAGAGAAAGGAAACGGAAGTTCGCATTACCACAGTTGAGAACAAAAAATTGGACACCAAGCAATTGGAGTCCAAGCTGGGCAAATTGGACAACGCCATTGCGTTGTTGGAAAATCAGATCAAGAATTACGATGATCAGTTGATTCAAAAGATTACCGGAGATGATGAATCCAGAAAAGTCTTGAATGCCATCTTTACGCCGGAGTTTGCTACCCTTCCGTCCAATTTGGTCAAGAAAAAGATCTCCAAAGTGGGAGCGAGCATGAACATTTTTGATGGAGAAATCAAGTTGCCCAAGGACATGCCATCCAAGGATCTTCCTTCCGTGAAAGCTTTGAAAGAGGAATTGGCCGAGATACAAGCTGAGAAGATTGAACTAGAAAAACTTTGGGCAGTTGCCATGCACTTGGACAAGGCGCAGAAAGAGTTGCAGAGAATCAATGAGGATATCGAAGCAACCAAAGAGAAATTGCGCAAGCTCAAAGAAAAACCAAGTTTGGAGAAGAAGATTTCTGAATTGGGCAAACAATTGCGTGAAGTAAAAGGCGAAAAGCAAACTTTGGAAGAAGAATTGCGCAAGTTAAAAAAGGAAATCAATGAAAAGACTTTGGCATTGGATACCTGGAAAGAGGATATCCGTAAGTCAGAGGAAAGGTTGATTGAATTGAAGCGCAGAAAACAAGAAATTGAAATGTTGGGAATCGTTCCGACGGCTTTTGATACAACTGAATCTTTGGATGATATCTACCAAAAGATCAAATTGGTAAGCCAAGATCGTGAGACACTCAAAGCTACCAAGGACCGCACATTTGATCAATTGCGTTTCAAAACCAACAGTGCCACTGCGGATGAGAATGAGTTCATCAAGTTTATTGAAGACGAGATTGCTTGTATTCAGGACAAAGAAAAATCCATCGACGGATTATTGGCTTCCATCTCTACCCAATTCGCTAATCCAGCTTACAACTTGAGAAAGCGTTTCGAAGAGTTCAAGGCTTTTGTTTACAACAAATTCAATGACAGTTTATCCAAGACCCGTATCTCCAACATCGAGAGTTTGCGCATTGAATTGGTAGACAATAAACGTGTGTTGTTCGATTTGGAGCGCATTTCATCCATCGAGAATTTGACTTCACAATTGGCCTTTGAATTTGAGCAAGGAGAGGATTTGAAAATATTGAACAGCTATTTGGACAATGGGAAGACCATTGAGTTTGAAGACTTGTTTGACATTGAATTGCACCTAAATATCAAAGGTACTTTGAAGCGTGTGGATTTGAAAGAGCAGGTGGAATCAGATGGTACCGATAGAATGATTCGTTTGGTTATTGTCATGGCCATCATCAATCGTTTGGCCATTAGCTCTCCTCAAAATAAAATTGCCCTATTCATTGACGAGATTGGTACCATTGATGAGCAGAACAGACCACAGCTGGTTCAATTTTGCAAGGAACACAACTACTTGCCCATCTTTGCGGCACCTCAACCTTATGACGGATTCTCCAAGTATTATTTCATTTTCCGTTCTAAAGGAAAGATCAATTTGAATGATCGCCAACATGCAGTAAGACGTGAAGAATTAAATTTATTGAACTAATGAAAACCTTTGATAACGAATTTCAATACACCCCTTCAATTTTAGAAAATCTTGAAGAGGTAAAAGTAAAATTTCACTTGATTGAAACCAGCGAAATAGCACAAAATGATTAAAGCCGAACCACGGACCATATTAAACTTTTTGCACACCTACTTTGATGTAGTGCGTGACCTCTTTGAGTTCCAATCCCATGACGGGTTGATCTCCAAAGAAGCTTTCGACATGATTGTCAAGAAACATGGTCAGCAAAACATCGTGGGTAAGTTGAAAGAATACCGCATCGTAAGGAGCATTGGAAGTGACTTTGAAATGCGCGATGTGTATTTCAAAATGATGGAGTTCCTCTTGTTTGAGTTCAAGCCATTGTTGCCAGAAACCATCGAAAAGTACAAGGGAGCCATTGCCGAATTGTACATGAAGATTCGGTTGGGCGAGAACCACGATCGCGAAATCTTGCAAGAACGAATCAAGAACATTTCTCATCAAATCCGTGAGTTTGTGGATTTGGTTGAGCGCAATGCTTTTCGATTACTCAGCGAGACAAGAGACTTGAAATCCAACATCGAGCGCGTGGAGTACCGCGAAAAAGTGCACAAGGCCTCTTTCTGGATTGAGTATTACATCCTTCCATTGAATAAGATTTTGGACGTCAATCACTCGGAATCCGTGACCAGCAAATTGCTTGAGGTGAGTGAATACGCCAATCGCAAACGTTTGGATTTCGGTGATGAAACCATCCGCACGGAGTTTGAAAAGTTGTACATGCAATTGATTCAAACCAACCAGGATTTGTTGCGTCAATCCAAAATCTTGACCAACGAATTGCTTCCTCTCTTAGAGCGTATCAGAACAGAATCCTTGATTTTAACTGGTTTCATTGAGTTCTTGCGCAATCCGTACAAGGTTGAAACGCCGCCTTTGTTGAAAGGATCAAGAACAATGGTTTACGCCAAAGACATGCTCTTCAAAGTGAAAGAATTCTTTGAACAGTTCGAGCATCAAGAGGCTGTTTATTACGAAGAAGTGGATACGCAATTTGACAAATGGATATTTGATCGAGAGGTTTTCATGGGGCAATTGAATGCTGATTTGCCTGTGAAAGATTTCTTTGGATGGTGTTCCAAAATGTTGCTGAAGGAGTTTCCCAATATTGAAACAGAGAAATTCTTTGCCATTACTGGATTGCTGTTTGACGAACAGTTGAATGTTGAGTTCCCGAAAAAAGACGAGAGAACTGTGGTTGAAACATTGAATGCCCGCATCAATCTCCCGAAAATTAAAATAGAAAACCCCGCAAAAATTTAAATATGGTATACCCTACTCACCATAGAAGAATCGTTGAAGACCTCATGGGAGGTAAATTCATTTTAAGCAATGAAGACCATTACAATTCATTGAAAGAGAACGACAAGTTTTACAATGAGTTTTTTAAAATCAGTTTTGATTTGGATTTGATTGTCAAGCCAGAGTTTTGTTATCTTCTGTCCAAAGACACACAAGAGAATTTCTCCAGAGATGTCAGTATTTTTATTGCTGTATTGTGTTATGAGTTGGACAAAGATGGTCAGAACTTCATGGAAATGATGGACTATCACGAATTCAATTACGAGGAAATCGACCGATATTTTGAAAACAGTTCATTCATTGATTTGATTGAAAGCAACAAAGCGTTGAAAGACGCGGATAGCCGAAGAACCTTGATCAATGGTATGGCCAGAAGAAATATCGTGCATAAGTCTTTTGAAGATCGATTCATTTTCACCCAGGCACATAGGGTGTTTATTGAGTTTGCGAAAGAATTGGCAATGCGCAAAATGGCCGTCAGTAAAGAAGAAGGTGTAACTGAATAAAAACTTTTAAATTTTAAAATTCAGTACCATGAAAAAGTACGTTTTATTTTCATTGTTTGGGGGAGTGATTTTGTTCTTCTATCAATTTTTATCACATGCCGCCATTGATTTGCACAAAGATTTCCATCGTTACACAGACAAGCAGGATACCATTACCTCATTTCTACAAAGTTTAAATTTGGAAGAGGGATCTTACATGATGCCCATGTATCCGGAAGGATTTTCTCAGGATGAAATTCAGAAATACATGGAGGCCAAGCAGGGCAAGCCATGGATCATTTTGCAATACCATAAGAATTGGGACATGGGTATGATTATGCCGATGGTCAGAGGTTTGATTACTGATATCCTGGTCGCAGGCTTGTTGATGGTCATTTTTGCTGGAATGAAAGATTGCACCACCAAAAAGGCGATGGTGGTGAGTTTGATGGTTGGTTTAATAGGTTTCTTGAATATCAATTACACCACCTTCATTTGGTATCAAACACCCTCCCTATTTGCTTGGATGTTGGATGGAATACTCCCCTGGCTGGCATTGGGATGGTTGGGTGCCAAGATGGTAAAAAAGTGACCATGCAATTTTAACGCATTGAAAAGGGCCTCTTTGGAGGCCCTTTTGATTTATGCGGTAGCTTGTTTTATTTCTTCTTGAATTCTTCGAATCCTTCTCGTTCGTTCGTCGATCTTGGATTGAGGATAGCCATTGGCCATTGCTCTTGACAAACGCTTTTGCAATTGGTGCAATTTGTGTCCCAATTTCAGGACATCGTACTTGTTCAGAATCCTTTTCATAAGATTAATTTTTAATGAAAATAGCATGAAGGAATTGGAAAAGCAATTTTGAGATGTAAAAAAAAATTAAAGTGAGATTGGTGAATTTTATCCCT
>JACCDJ010034199.1_pt1 | contig 12192 bp, 9 predicted proteins | sample 7444481 | NCBI WGS metagenome assembly JACCDJ01 (sample SAMN15323435, study PRJNA562643) | freshwater metagenome | isolation source: river surface water | place: USA:Blue River Watershed | collected 2017-08-15 | reverse complement strand
CAGTAATGATAATGGTATCATTGTCATAGGTGTCCTTCAAGGCCGCTGCTTTTTTCTCTGAGAGGAATACCGGGATTTCATGCTCCTTAAGGTGGTCAGGAAAATCTTCATTGATATCCAAACCGATAGACTGAAAAGATAATCCCATAGATTGCAGCAACTCTCTTCTTCGGGGTGATTGAGAGGCCAAAACGATTTTTAAATGAAGAAATTTATCAATGTCCATCTTGCTAAGGTATTGCGCTTAACAACTACCTTTGCACATGCATCAACAAATTTTAATTCTTGATTTCGGGTCTCAGGTTACCCAATTGATTGCGCGTCGATTGCGCGAATTGAATGTGTATTGTGAAATTCATCCTTGGAACAAAATTCCTGTTATTTCTGAACACGTGCACGGGGTAATACTTTCAGGTAGTCCGTTTTCTGTTCATCAAGAAGGCGCGCCAATGCCAGATTTGACGGATATCTACAATCGTTTTCCCGTATTGGGAATTTGTTACGGAGCACAATTGATGGCCATTCAAAATCAAGGTTCAGTGGTGCGTTCAACCCATCGTGAGTATGGAAGAGCATTGTTGAATCATGTGGATGCAGGAAATGTATTGTTGAGAGGTGTCTCGATGAATAGTCAAGTATGGATGTCTCATGGGGATACCATTGAGTCAGCAGGATCATCAGCAGAGGTCATTTGCAGTACGGCTGATGTAGCATTTGCGGGTTACCAGATCAAAGGCAAATCGCATTTTGGTGTTCAATTTCATCCTGAGGTATACCATAGTACAGAGGGCATGCAATTGCTAAAAAACTTTGTCATGGGTGTCTGCGGTTGCACTGGTGATTGGACTCCCGCGGTTTTTGTAGATGAAACCATTGCTGAATTAAAAAATAAATTGGGAGAAGATCATGTTATCCTTGGTTTGAGCGGTGGTGTTGATTCTACCGTGGCTGCAGTGATTTTGCACAAGGCCATTGGAGATCGATTGCACTGCATTTTTGTAGACAACGGATTGTTGCGCAAGGATGAGTTTGATCAAGTGTTATCGGATTATGAGCACATGGGACTCAACATCAAAGGCGTTAGAGCTTCAGATTTATTTTACACTGCATTAAAGGGATTAGATGATCCAGAAGCAAAGCGCAAAGCGATTGGTAAAACATTTATTGATGTTTTTGATGAGGAATCCAAAAAAGTGGAGAATGCGCAGTGGTTGGGACAGGGTACCATTTATCCTGATGTGATTGAAAGTGTGAGTGCATCGGGAGGTCCTTCCCAGACCATTAAGAGTCATCACAATGTTGGTGGTCTGCCTGACTACATGAAGTTGAAAGTGGTAGAGCCTCTGCGCTCATTGTTTAAAGATGAGGTAAGACGCGTAGGTGCTAGTTTGGGTATTGCATCCCATTTATTGGCACGCCATCCTTTCCCTGGTCCTGGTTTGGGCATTAGAATTTTGGGCGACATTACTCCAGAAAAAGTGAATTTATTGCAACAGGCGGATGCTATTTTCATCAATGCTCTGAAGGCTGAAGGTTGGTATGATCGCGTGTGGCAAGCGGGTGTGATTTTGTTACCCGTGAAAAGTGTTGGGGTTATGGGAGATGAGAGAACATATGAGCAGGCTGTGGCTTTGCGCGCTGTATCAAGTACAGATGGCATGACAGCGGATTGGGTAGACCTTCCTTACGCCCTTTTGGCTAAAGTGAGCAATGACATTATAAACCAAGTAAAGGGTATCAATCGCGTGGTGTATGACATCAGTTCTAAGCCGCCGGCAACCATTGAATGGGAATAGTATTTGCTTTAAATAATGTTTACTTTTACGGCATGAGGTATCTAATCATCATATTTATTTTTTGTTCCCAAATGACATGGTCGCAAATCACCGCACCTGTTCAAAAAATAGATGGAGTGGATTACTACATGCACAAAGTTGAGCCAGGTCAAACTTTGTATGGCATATCCAAATTGTACAATGTTGGCATAAAGGAAATTCAGAAAATTAATGATCTCTCTGCTGAAGGGATACAATTGGGGCAAACGTTGAAAATAAGAAAAGGTGGAAGTGGAATGCCCAATCCATCTGATCAATTGACTGTTCCTGATAAAACCAACGCCAATTTAAATGTTGCCTCAGGTTATCATTTGGTGCAACCTGGTGAGACGGCTTTCAGTATATCTCAAAAGTACAAATTGAAGCTAGATGACTTTTATGCACTTAATCCTGAAGCCCAAAATGGAATAGCCATTAATCAAAAAGTGAGGATTTCCTCCAAAGCTCCAGCATCCCATGATTTTCAAGTTGCACCTAAAACTTCCGGCGAATCTTATAAAGTATATCTGCTTTTGCCATTTCTTTCAGGGGTCCCTGATTCTACCATTACACAGAGACAAAAGGTAATTCGTCAAACAGCATTGGAGCTCTATAGAGGAATGCTATTGACAGAGACTGAAATGGAGAAGTTTGGAATGCGGGTGGAGATAGAGTTAATTGATTTTTATGACAACGTAGAGTTGATTAAGCAATGGACCCAAGGTTCTCGACTAAACGATGCGGATTTAATCATAGGGCCATTGTTTAAAGAGTCTCTTGAGGCGTTGGCCCCTTGGGCCAAAAAAAGAAATGTATGGGTTGTTTGCCCAGTGCCCATTAGCAACAAGATTTTAATGGGGAATGAACGAATCATAAAGGCATTCCCAAGTGATGTATCTCAATGGGGAGCCACGGCACGATATGTTTTGGAAAAGAAGTCGGATAAAGTGCCTGTTTTCTTGTATGCCGGAAAAACAGAGGCTGAAAAAAAACGGTCGGAAGCTTTCAAGGCGCGTTATTTGAAATCTGGATTGAAAAATTTAAAGGTTTCGAATAATTTGGATTCGTTGTTTACAGCTCGAGCTGGTCAGATGGATTCAATGGTGGTTGTTATTCCTTCACAGTCACCTGAGTTAGCCAGAAAATTCAATAGTAAGAGTCACTTGTTGCAAAGAACATGGTTGTTGGGCATGTCGGATTGGGTGGATCATTTGTCAGAAGGTGATGCGGAAGGTGAGGTTAAGAATAAGCTTAAATTCACTTTCACCAAATCAGCACAATCTGAATCTGATGACCCTGAAGTCAATGATTGGATTAAAAAATACCACCGTTCATACTTTACCCATCCAACGGATTATTCTTTTTGTGGACATGACATCTTAAAATCCTTTGTGCAGCAACAATCATTGGGTATGATGGATTTGCTTTCGCATGAAATGTTGATGAACGGTTTGTTTTGCAATATCGATTTGGTTCAAGTGGGAAGAGGCAACGGATTTGAGAATGTTGGTGTTGTGATTATGGAATCTCATCAAGGTGTGGTGATCAGAGTTAAGTAGTATGGTGTTTAAAGACAAAATAAAAGGGGCCTTTCAAGAGGCGCAGGCTCGAATTTGCGCAGCTTTGGAAGCGGAAGATGGTAAGGGGCATTTTGGTCGGGAAGAATGGTCTCATGCCTCAGGGGGAGGTGGTATTACACGTGTTATTCAACAGGGAAATGTGCTGGAAAAGGGTGGTGTGAACTTTAGTGCGGTGGAAGGTGAGATTCCTGTTTTTATGAAAAATCATGTGGCGCCACAAGCAACTCATTTTTTTGCTACCGGTATCTCAATTGTTTTGCATCCTCATTCACCACTAATTCCCATCATTCACATGAATGTGCGTTACTTTGAAACCAATGGTGGAGATGCTTGGTTTGGTGGAGGTATTGATCTTACACCCATCTATGTGGTTAAAGAAGATGCCAGTGTTTTTCATTCGACACTGAAAAAGGTTTGCGATAAATACGACGCTTCATTTTATTCTACTCAGAAAAAATGGGCAGATGATTATTTTTTTAATCAACACCGAAATGAAACAAGGGGTGTGGGCGGAATCTTCTATGATTATATAAAACCATCCGATGGGAAATTTAGCCACGATGAGTTGATGAATTACGCATTGGACCTCACTCAAACTTTTGTGCAAGTGTATGTGCCACTGATGGCCAAGTACAAAGCACAAGAATATTCTTCCCAACAGAAGGAATGGCAATTGGTACGCCGTGGTAGGTATGTAGAGTTTAATTTGGTGTATGACAGAGGCACCCGTTTTGGTTTAGAAACCAAAGGACGGATAGAGTCCATTCTCATGAGTTTACCGGAACATGCCTCATGGAAATACAATTTTGTACCGGAAGAAAATAGCGATGAGTGGCGAACACAAGAATTATTAAAAAAAGATATCAATTGGATTGAAGGGGTATGAGAAGTTGGGTTGTTTTTGTTTATACTTTATTCATTTCTTTAACTGTCCAGTCCCAAATGAGGTTGGATTTTAAAGCCTCCAATGCTTTTGTCTTAAAAGTCAATGGACATCCCATGAATATCTATCCGGTACATCGATTGGGTTTTGATTGGGAAACCAATGAAAAGAAGTTTCAGCTTGTTACGCTCCTGTCCAATGGAGATTCCGTGGTGCAAAGTTTGGTCTATAAAAATGGCTTTTCACAAGATTTTGAACTTCAACAAATCAAGAATGTATGGAAATGGCAGGTGGTTGGGGAGAATACATGGCAACCCAATGTATGGGATTCATCCACGGTAGTTTCTTTAGATCCTGTATACCATGGATTGAAAAATTGTCAAGCTCCCATGGACGCAGATCAATGGGGCGTTTTTTTGAAGGAAGTACAATCTGCTACAATGACTACTCAGAAACTTAAAATCATTTCGATGTTATCAAAGGGGGCTTGTTGTACTGTAGAACAATGGATGATGATTTTTACAGATATTGAATTGGAGGATGATAAATTGTCATTGTTGAACATCATCAAAGGCAGTATCTATGATTGGGACCACAGAATGGAATTGTCGGGGCTATTTTTAATTGAACGGAATAGAAATAAGGCCATTCAACTTTTGTCTCAATAGGCGCTTTGCTTATTTTTGTTGTTCTAAACCCCAACAAAATGCGCTTTCAACCAGGAGTACTTACCGGAGATCAAGTCACCGAACTATTAAATGATGCCAAGGACAGAGGATATGCCATCCCTGCCGTAAATGTCATCGGGACCAACAGTGTGAATGCTGTTTTGGAAACTGCAAGAGAAGTGAACTCTCCTGTTATTCTCCAGTTCAGCAATGGAGGTGGCGCATTCTACGCGGGCAAAGGATTGTCCAACGCAGATCAACAAGCCGCTATTGCTGGATCCGTTAGCGGAGCGCACCACATTCATCAATTGGCCGCATTGTATCAGGTTCCTGTTATTATTCACACCGATCATTGCGCCAAGAATCTATTGCCTTGGATGGATGGTATGCTGTCTCATGGAGAGTCTTTTTTTGAAAGAACTGGAAAGTCACTTTTTTCTTCCCATATGTTGGATTTTTCAGAGGAGTCTTTGGAAGAGAACATTGAATTGTCTGTTCAATATTTTGAGCGCATGAATAAGATGGGCATTACTTTGGAAATTGAATTGGGTGTTACCGGTGGTGAGGAAGATGGAGTAGACAACTCAGACGTGGATAGCAGTAAGTTGTATACCCAGCCAGAAGAAGTGGCCTATGCATACGAGCACATGAAAAAAGTAAGTCATCGTTTTACCGTGGCGGCTGCTTTTGGAAATGTTCATGGTGTGTACAAGCCTGGTAATGTGAAATTACAACCCATCATATTGAATAACTCTCAGCAATTCATCCAGCAGAAATACAACACCGTTGAAAAACCCATTCATTTTGTTTTTCACGGAGGAAGCGGATCCACACGAGAGGAGATCAGAGAGGCCATCAGTTACGGTGCCATCAAGATGAACATCGATACAGATATGCAGTGGGCCTATACAGAAGGAATTCGCGATTACATGGGCAATAAGTCAGAATATCTGAAAGCGCAAATTGGCAATCCTGAAGGAGCGGATAAACCGAACAAGAAATTTTATGATCCCCGCGTTTGGTTGAGAGAGGGAGAGAAAACCTTTGTGAATCGATTAAAGTTGGCTTTTGAAGATTTGAATTGTATTCAGCGCAACGCGTAATTACAATAGCTGAGCTGTTTCTTCTTTCAATTTGTCCAAAGCAATTTGTATAACACTGTTTTGTGTTTCAGCCTCAAGCTGGAAAATGGTGCTGCTTAGTTCCATGGCATTGGCTTCCAAACCAACGTGTTGAAAGGCCACTTTAATCAATTCAATCGTACTTTCTTTGGCTAAATCAATGCTCTTCCAAGTGGAAGCATGCACATAGATTTGAAGTCCCATGTTGTGATCATATTCTTCTCGGATATTTTTCATCAACTCATGCTGAAGTTGAGTGGCTGAGATTTGATTGACGGGTTGTCTTAATATGAGATGGGTGGGCTTTGTTCTTTCCAACATGATGGTCAAACGCTCAATGGCAGATAGTTTTAAGGGGATGAAAAGCTTATTCTTTTCTCTTTGCGTTTCCATGCGTTCTCTCCGTAAGATGGTTTGTTTCCATTCTTTATTGACAAACCATGTCATTCCTACTGCTGATGCGACAAGCGTTAAAACAATCCATAAATTTTCCATTGCCTTCCTTTTTTTGCAAAGATGTCATTAATTTCGATGAATGTACAAGAGAATTTGTGGCTTTGTTTTTATCCTTTTTGCGATTTCCCTGTCCTTGGATGCACAGTGGTTGCAGCGAAATGACAATATACCCGTCAAAATTGATGATTACTTTATTTCCAATGGTTGGGCAGGAGGGTTGAATGCGCCTCAGTTTTCTAATATTGATTTGAATCAAGATGGTATTCAAGATTTGTTTGTTTTTGATCGACAGGCTAATCGTGTGCTAACATTTTTACAGACATCGGATATCCAAGGCCAATCGTATTGGTACCATGCCCCGCAATACCAAAGTGCTTTTCCCTCGATGAGCAATTGGGCTGTGCTTCGCGATTTTAACTGTGATGGGTGGCCTGATATTTTCACCAATTTTCAGTCTGGAATTGTAGTGTATTTAAATACAACGTCACTTTCAGGTACTTTATCTTTTGAACCTTTTCAAAATGGCCAAATGTTGCTGTCCTCTTATGATTTGGGCGGAGGACCTTTTACAGCGCCTATTTATTCCATGAGTATAGATATGTTGGCCATTGAAGATTTGGATGATGATGGCGATATGGACATCATATCCAACACGGAGTCTAGCACAGGTATGTACTTTTACAAGTCGCTTCAAGTTGAAAATGGAAATTGTTCAGAGCCTGATTTTATTTGCGCCAATCGATGTTTTGGAAAGGTTTCTGAAGCACCGGAAAGTTTTTCACTTTTCATAGGTGATCAGTTCAATTGCTCACTCAATGTCGTCGATCCAAGAAGTGCCAATCGTCATACTGGAGGCACGATTGCGATGATTGATCTGGATGGCAATGGAATCAAAGATATTGTGTTAGGGGATGTCACAGAGTCCAACATGGCAGCTATTTATTTGGCTGATACTCCTCAAGGTCCCGACAGTGCAGTGGCTGTTGCATATAATTTTCCGCAAGGGCCTCCCATTGATTTGTATTTGTTTCCAGCAGCCTACTACGTGGATGTTACCAATGATGGAGTGTCTGATTTGCTTGCTGCACCCAATGCCATATTTGGGGTAGAGGATCTGCAAGGAGTTCGGATGTACGTCAACCAAGGTACACAGACGAATCCGGATTGGAGTTTTCAGTCCATGTCTTTTTTGCAAAATCAAATGGTGGATGTTGGGCACGGATCGCATCCTGTTCCTTTTGATGTCGATGCAGATGGTGATATGGATATCGTTTTATCAGCAAGGTATTTTGATCGGGAATTGCTCTCCAATCGATCCAAGTTGCATTTGTTGTTGAATGATACAACTTCAGAAGGCCAGCAAATTTTCCGCTGGTCAAGTTTTGATTGGTTGGGTTTATCGCAAGAAAATTGGCAGAATATTTACCCAGCATTGGGAGATCTTGATGGCGATGGCGATTGGGATTTGGTAGTAGGCGAATTGAATGGCAACTTGTTTAAGATGATCAATTCAGGAAGTAATGTCAATCCCGTTTTTACCAATGCTGAAATCATTTCTGATGTGAATGGCACGGTCATCGATTTGGGTCAAAGTGCTACTCCGCAGTTGGTGGACATGAATGAGGATGGGTTGTTGGATATGGTTGCGGGGGAGAAAGCAGGAAATGTCAATTATTACAAGAATATAGGCTCAACTCAGAGCCCATCATGGTCATTGGTAACCGAAACTGTTGCTGGAGCTGAAGCTACAAGTTATCTTGGTTTGGATGGTTTTAGTGTTCCATTTGTTGTAAAAGACAATAATGGGATCTGGAATTTATACTTGGGAAATGAAACAGGAACCATCAATCATTATCAATTTGAACCGGGCACAGTGGGGCAGGGAACATTGGTGGATGAGTCGTTTCAAGAAATTAGGGAAGGGGATCGTTCAAGTGTTGGTTGGGCCGACTTTACCGGCGATGGAACATGGGATCTGGTGATGGGTCAGAGCGGAGGCGGTTTAAGTTTGTACACAGGAGATGATGTAGTGATTGAGGTGGATGAAAATGATTCTCAGGATTGGTCTGTTTTTCCGAACCCGGGTAATGCATTACTAAATGTTCAAACCAATGCAAGTGATAGGTCAGTTCTGAGTGTTTTTAACGCTTTGGGACAAAAGATCTTCGAGGAAATCATTCTAGGTCCGGTTCAAGTCAATACAGCAGATTGGAATCGTGGGTGTTATGTTCTCCGATTACAGGATGAGAGGGGAACAACAACAAAACGTTGGATAAAGAACTAATACCTTCAAGAATAAGTTTATATTTGATGAAAATAAATACAACACAACATGAGCAAACAACTTTGGGTAATTGACCCAGTACACAGCGAGATAGTTTTCAAAGTACGTCACGTAATGATCACCAATGTTTCTGGAACATTTGACAGATTTGAAGCCAAAATGTATTCGTCTGAAAAAGATTTTTCTGATGCAGAGATTTCCTTTGAGGCGGATGTTGAATCCGTGAATACCCGAAACGAGCAAAGAGATGGTCACCTGAAATCAGGCGATTTTTTTGAAGTTGAGAAATTTCCAAAATTGACTTTTAAATCAACCTCTTTTAAATCTTTGGGAAACAATAAATACGCTCTGACGGGGGACTTTTCATTGAAAGGCGTTACCAAAACGTTGACTTTGGACACGGAATATACGGGTTCTGTTATCGATCCATGGGGTCAGGTAAAGGCCGGTTTTGAAATGTCTGCTGTTGTCATGCGTTCTGATTTTGGTTTGTTATGGAATGCCGCTACGGAAGATGGCGGTGTTACCCTTTCTGAAGAAGTGAAGTTGAACATAACTGCGCAAATGATCAAGCAGATTTAATCCATGGCCAATCTCACCGATTATTCACCAACCGTGGCTTGGCTGCGATCCAAACTTAAAAAAGACCAAAAGGTCTTTTTTGTTTATGGATTCCTTTTTGGTTTGTTATTTCCATTGATTGCTACGGTCTGGGAATGTTATTTTACGGACGGTGAGATTTCCATGATGGGCATGATGGCCCAACAAATGTACACTCCCACTTTGTGGATTGTGGACTTGGCGCCTTTGGTGTTGGCGATTGTAGCATCTTTTGCTGGAAAGGCATTGGATATCGCCAAACGCAAAACGGCAGAGTCGGATGCGCGTTACGTGGAGATGACCAAGCTTCGTGAAGTGGCCGATGCTGCCAACGCCGCAAAGAGTGAGTTCTTGGCCAATATGTCCCATGAAATCAGAACCCCAATGAATGCCATCATTGGGATGAGTTATTTGTTAAAGAAGACAGAGCTTTCAGAAAAACAAAGAGACTACAATCAAAAAATTGAAATGTCCGCAAAGAATCTTTTGCGCATCATTGATGATATTTTGGATTTCTCAAAAATAGAAGCCGGTAAATTAACTTTAGAACATACCAATTTGTTTTTGGACGAATTGATTTCAGAGGTGTCGGATACGGTTAATGTAAAACTCCAAAGCAAGAATGAGGTCGAGTTGGTGACCCAAATTGACAAAAATATTCCTCCTGTCATTTTGGGGGATAGCGTTCGATTGCGCCAAGTATTGTTGAATTTAACGGACAATGCCGCCAAGTTTACCCAGAAGGGGGAGGTGAAATTAAGTGCCAATTTGGTCAAGCAATTGCCATATGGAGTAATCATTCATTTTGCCATAGAAGACACCGGAATTGGTATCAGTGAAGAACAAGTGAAGAGGCTATTTTCTCCTTTTCAACAGGCGGATTTGTCTACCACAAGAAAATTTGGTGGAACAGGATTGGGGCTTGTGATATGCAGAAGGATTGTGGAAATGATGGATGGAGAATTGGAGGTCGAGAGTGTTCAAGGAAAAGGTTCCAAATTTCATTTCAATGCCTTTTTTAACTTGAGCAATGAATCGGTGCTTTCTGAAGAAAGTGAAATGGAGTTGCGCGGCAAGAAGGCTTTATTGGTAGATGATTCTGAAACAGCACGAATGGTGTTGCACGAGATGCTTTCTACCATGGGATTTAATGTATTGGTGGCCAAGGATGCATTTGAAGCCATAGAGATTTTTGAAACAGAACAAGTGTCCCATGAGCCACTCACTTTGATGGTTGTGGATTGGCAGATGCCAGGCATGGATGGATTGCAATTGGTCAGAGAAATCAAGGCCAAGGAAGGGCTAGAGGTTCCTTCTATTCTTATGGTCACTGCATACGGATTAGAATCTGTGAAAGAGGCGGCAAAGAATAAATTGGTGGATGGGGTTCTTTTGAAACCCATTAATATTTCTACCCTCAATGATAGCTTACACAGCATTCTTCATCTCAAAGGGAAAACAGCCAACGGCAACAACAAAGCTGAAGTGGTTTTAGACACCACCCAGTTCAAGCAATTTTTGACAGGAACCAAAGTGCTTTTGGTAGAAGACAATGACATCAATTTGGAGTTGGCCATTGAGCTATTAAAAGATATCGATATTGAAGTCCACACTGCACGGAATGGAAGAGAGGCTTTGGAGAAAGTACAATCCATGGAATTTGATGCCGTTCTTATGGACATCCAAATGCCAGAGATGGATGGATTGACAGCCACAAGGAAAATACGAGAAGACCAAAGGTTTAAATCATTGCCCATTGTTGCGATGACTGCCCATGCCATGAAAGGTGAAAGGGAAAAGAGCATTGCAGCAGGAATGAATGATCACATCACCAAGCCCATTGATCCCCCTGTTTTGTATCAAGCATTATTGAAGTACATCAAAGGCATGGATGCCAAAGGAGCGTTAGTGGATACCAAGGCCAATGATGTAAAGTTGATCATTGAAGGACTGGATACAGAAGAGGGCATCAGGAGGATTGGTGGAAAGAAAGATGCTTACTTGAAGTTGCTGGCCACTTTTGTCAAAAATTACAACGACCTCTCCCTCAAAATGAAGCCAATGGTAGAAAGACACCAATTGGCGGAATTAGCGGCCTTGCTCCATACATTGGCGGGAGTATGTGGAAATATTGGGGCCAAAGAAATTTACGGAGTGGTTTATCCTCTGTCCCATGGATTAAAGGCCGTTAGTCAAGAGTCAGGTAAATTGCTCAATATTCCTCAAACCAAACAAATAGAGTGGATCATCGAACAAGTAAGTGAGCTGATTAAACGGATCAATAAGCAGCTTCCTGATGAGAAGCAGCAGGATGCGGTGAAGCCAAAAATGACCAGCGAAGATTGGATTTACGGAATCAATGAGTTGGCGCGTTTGGTGGCTGAACAAGATACCCAGGCAGTGGATCAATGTCATAAAATACTGGAGGTTTATCAGTTGGATGAATCTCAAATGGAATTGTTTAAAAAGGTGATGTCTTTGATTGATGAATTTGAATTTGATCAAGCATTGGAAATTTTGAAAAATGAGCGTTAATACCAACATAGAACAATCAACCCTTTTAATCGTTGATGATTCTGTTGAGAATCTTCAATTGCTGTCCGCATTACTCAAAGACCTGTATCGCATTAAGGTGGCCAAGTCAGGAGAAAAGGCCTTAGAAATTGCACAACAAACACCTTCTCCAGATTTGATACTGTTGGATATCATGATGCCGGGTATGGATGGGTTCCAAGTTTGTGAGGTATTAAAAAGCAATGCAATAACCCAAGGTATTCCCGTTATTT
>JACCDJ010485217.1_pt1 | contig 12193 bp, 8 predicted proteins | sample 7444481 | NCBI WGS metagenome assembly JACCDJ01 (sample SAMN15323435, study PRJNA562643) | freshwater metagenome | isolation source: river surface water | place: USA:Blue River Watershed | collected 2017-08-15 | reverse complement strand
TTCCTTGCTGCCGCAAGGTCAGGTCGAGCGCTCACGCCGCGTGAAGCGCATGGTGGAGCGCATGGACTTGGAAGGCTTCGGGAACTGCTCGAACATCGGCGAATGTAGCGCCGCTTGTCCGAAGAAAATCTCGATTCAAGCCATCGCGACGCTGAAGAGCGAGTACCGCGCAGCGCTCGTCGCGGGCGAGCGCGAGATGAAAGACGAGTAACAGAGTGAGATCGAGCGGGTCCCTTTGTCAGTGGATGGCAAAGGGACCCGTTTCTTGAACTCCTTCTTTTCTTTCAGCGCGAACCGACCGCGCCGATCAGGTCAATGCGGTTTCCGTAGAGGTCTTTAAATACCGCAACTTTTCCATACGCCTCGGTGCGAGGCTCCTCTGTGAACCTGACGCCTGCCGCCCTCAGTCGCTGGAAATCAGCTTCGAAGTCTTCGGTTGAGAGGAATAAAAAGACTCGGCCACCCGCTTGTCGTCCGATGACGGCGGCCTGTTCAGGCGTCTCGGCTCTGGAAAGTAAAATTTCTGTTCCACCCGGGGGCTTGGGCGATCCGACTCTGACCCAGCGCTTTTTCAGGTGCTTCGTATCTTCAATCAGTGTGAAGCCTAGTTTATCGCAATAGAATGCAATCGCTTCATCATAGTCTCTGACGATGAGGGCGACCTGTCCGACTCGTAATTGGGTCATTTTTTTGGAGCAGCAGCGGTTGCAAAAGCGCCAAGACTGGCCTGCTTCAGAGCTTCGCAGGTCTCTTTGCGGGGATTGGGGAGCGGGAATTTTCGCTCGGCCCATTCCTTCAGAAAGGGCGAAGTCAGGTGTTCAATCCCGCCTAAGCCCGTTTCAAAAGCGAAGACTCTCGGAGTGGGTGAGAGCGACCAATTCTCCGGTTGCTCGTCCGGCCGCTTCAGGCCCAGGCCTTGGGCTAGGTAGCGAAGGCCCGCGATGCGGTGAGCATTCTCGGCTTCAATGTCGCCGCGCTCACTCGACTCATCGGGCGCGTTGTCACCCAACTGCTCTCTTCGGTCCGAGTAGTACTGGGCGTGGGCTTTTTTCGTCTCCGCAAGCAGGCTTGCGTAGCTCTTGGGATGAGATTCCTTCTTTACCGACTCGGGCAAAAAGCTTTCGAGTTCGGCCGTGCACTGCGGGTTGGCTCGCAAGGCGGCCAGGAGCGCATGGCGGTAGTTTCGGAACTTTGGAGCCTGCGCCAAGAGTTTTGCCACTCGGTCTAGGTTGGCCATCCCAACGGTGATGCTAAATTCCGTGTTCGTGGTCGGGGGTCCTTCTTGGAAAAAAAGACCTGTCCCGAGCGCTTGGGTCCTGGCTTCTTTCCGAGAGTCAATTTTCGCCATCAACGCTTCTTTAGCGATTCCCTCTTTGGATTCAGGTCGCGTCTCGTCGTCATTGCTTTTGAAAGCTCCGGGCCAAAGCCGGTAACTGTGCCAAAGCGGATGTCCTTGGTGGCACTGCGTGCAAGCGCGGGCGTCGGATCCGCTGCCCGCAGGCCGGAAGTTTCCCGGGGCCTTTCCGCTTGGGTCGAATTGAATTTCGGCAAAGTCCCAGCGCAGAGTCACGGGGTTTTGTTGGATCAATTCGACCGTGTGGAGTTGTTGGCTTTGGGGAAGCGTCGCGAAGGCTAGGAGGAAGCGGCCATTGTTGGAGCGCAGAAGAAACCGAGGATGCTCCATCGAGGCCTGATGGCGGCTTTTGCTTTGGTAAATAGCCGCCCAACTCTGAAACAAAGCATCGCGGTCCTCGCGGGACAGGGAAGTCCGCGCGGGGTCCTTCAACTGCTCTAAAAGCGACTCGACGCTAGTCGGTGCGTGTTGCGCTAGGACTTCCTGGATGAGGGGGAAGTCCAAGGTGCGTGCAAAAGGGGTGGCCCACGTCAGAGTAGGGGCCGAAAGGCCGAGAGTGACCAGCGAAAGCTTTAAATAAACGTTCAACTTCATTTGTAGATACCGCTAGGCAGAAGCCCAAGCGGGAGAAGGGGGGTACCCGGGTTTGGGCCCGGAATCAAGGAGGATCGCCCGTTATCCCCGGTAAGCCTTCGATCTCCAGGTAATTTTTACCCCCTGGAAGGGTATTTTCAGCCTTCGTATTCTGGAAAGATGCGGGGAGTGTGGGGTTTTCATGCCGTCGGGCTCGTCTTTCTGACCGGACTAGGGTTCGCTACCCAGGCCCGGGCACTCGATGACCGCCGGAATCCAGGCGCGCCTTCTGAAGGTGCACTGGAGCGCGCCTACCGCCGAGCGAGCGAGTCTCAGAACGAAAGTCAGCGCAGCCCAAGCGCCGGCCGGCAGAGTACGGTTCGCAGAAAAATAGCAGCCGAACTGCCCGATCTTCCCTCAAAGCGCCTCGAGGTGGGGTTGGGGCTCATCTACCTCGACTCCCTTCGCGCGGGAAGAACGGCGAGCGATGGGAGTCCATCCGCTTTACCCATTCGTCCGCTTCTCACCTTGAATGGTGCTCAGCTCATTTCCAAGGAGTGGTGGTTCGGTGCCCTCTTGGCGATTGAGCCCCTGAGTTCCAAATCGGAAGACGGGTTCACCTCGAGTCGCACGAGTGTCCTTCAAGCTTACTTAGGGACGGAGTGGCGCGACTGGGAGCTGAGGAGCGGAATGGGACTTCTGAATTATTCGGTCAGTGGAGACGGGGGAACGACGACTCAGTCGAACGGCACCGCGACTTCGACTTTCGCGTTACCGAGTACTTCGGTCACTTCTCGCTTATTTCTAGTGAGTTTTGGGGCTGGGAAGCGAGTCGGACAATGGGTAGCGAATCTCGATGCGCAGGTCAGTAACCCGCTGTCTGGAAAACGCTCGGCCGATCTGCTTCTGACCGTGGGAGTGGATTTCTGGTGAGAGAGAAAAATGTTTTCCAGCACTCCCGTACCTGTTTGCTGCGTTGTCTTGCCGTCGCCCTTTTGCTTTCGCCGGAAGCGCAGGCCTTCACGTTACTTGCGAATACGGCGCATGGCGATTCTGCGACCAAAGGCAGGCAGAAAAACGAGATTACTTTTGATTACGTCACGACGGAGTGTCCTTCGCAGGAAGAACTCGTGATTTTGCTCAAGAAGGCCATGGACACCTGGAATGATGTGCGCTCGGCTAACTTAAAGCTGAAATTGGGAACTGAGGCGAGTGTCAGTGGGGGATTGATTACTTCGAGTGCGGATTTGGTGGTGATTTGTGACGATAACCAGCTAGCCGGAACCGGGGCTCTAGGTACCTTCGACAATGATCCGGCCAATATGGATGCCGATGGAAAGATGACTTCGGGGCTTCTGACTTTGAATAGTGCGCCGAACGATGCTGCCAACGCGTTCTCAAATGCTGAGTTCGGTGCCGTCATTCTCGCTCATGAAATTGGCCATTCTTTGGGCTTAGGGCACACGCCGACCAAGAGCGCACTGATGTACTTTGCAGCTTCTAGCTCGCAGGAGCTAGCGCTCACTCAAGACGATATCGATGGCATCACTTACCTTTACCCTCGGAGCGAACCGGGAGACGGGATTTTTGGTTGCGGAAGTTTGTCGCGCATTTCGGGGGGAAGCGGCCCCCAGGGGGGAGCCGGGGCTTCGCCGATCTTTGCCCTTCACTGGGCTGGTTTGATTTTGCTTCTCGCTTGGCTGACTCGCCCGCGAACCGCAAGAGATCTCCTTCTTCGACCTTTAAGAACTCAAGAAGGAAACATTTTGATGCTGGTGATAATTTTCGCCGGCATGCTCGCAGCGATGATCCCGCTTTTTAACCAGATGGTGCGCGACGCTTCGGTCGATTCGGGTGAAGCGCGCGTCTCTTCGACTCGAAAACTTCTTTTCGGAAATATACAGGGGTTCTCGGTCAGTCCTTCAGCGGTTTTACAAAGCGCACTTCAGAGTAGTTGGGCCAGTCCCGCTCCAGCGGCAGCGCTTCATAATACTTGCCTCTATGACTGCATCTACGGCCCCACGGCTGCAGGTGCCGCTAGCGCTTCGAGCTGCGCAAGTCAGATGACGGCCAAAGGCATCACGAATTTAGGCGCGTCCTCGGGCGAGCGCTGTCAGAGCTATGATGCGGCGAACGCTTCGGCGACGGATGCTTATTCTGCTATTTGGTACGACTTCACTTTGGTGCTCCCAAACGATCCAAGCGTCATTGTCGCAGGCCCCATGGCGGATGGATCGGGCACGAACCTTCGCTACACTTTAGACGGGGTTCCCTGCGCGATTGGGCAAAGGGACTCGTTCTGTCCACTCGAGGCCGTCACTCAGTTTCACCCCGTCTGCCCAGGCGATAGTCTGGTCAATCGTTCTCCGAGTGATCGACCGACAACACCGGCCTATCCTTCGGCCGCACATCCTGCGCCGGTAGCGTGTCGCCAAGCTGCTACGATTCAAACCCGAGTGATTCTCAGGTGGAATGCGCTTGCGGGTACGCCTGCAGCCGGGCGAGGAAAAATCGCTCGCGCCCGTGACTTAGATTCCAATTACGATCCTTTGTTTCAAGCGCGCTCGCTGAATCAGTTGCCGCAGTTGCCGGTCTGGCCGGGTGGACCGATTTCAGGTGATACGATTCTCGGGGCCACCCGGCGGCTGACTTATCCGGTAAAACTCGTGGCAGGGCGCTCCCACCATTGTGCGCTTTTGTCGAACGGGACGGTGGCTTGTTGGGGGAGTGATAACGGATTCAGTCAAATGGCGAATGTGACGGCCACAGCCCTTCGTCCCACTCTGGTAACGGGGCTCACGGATGTTCGAGACCTTTATGGCTATGGCGATAGTCACTGCGCGCTGAAAAGTGATGGTTATCTGTGGTGCTGGGGGAAAAACGACTTTGGCCAAGTGAGTAGTGGAGTGGGCGCGAATGTCAGTACTCCCGCACTTTACCCGGTCAATGGGGGAGTTGCGGTAGCGTCATTCTCGATGGGGAGCCAAGCGGGCTTAGCGGTTGTCCCTTTTACGAATCCCCAGGCTTTCCGAGTCCGGTGTTGGGGATCTTCAAGCGCAGGATGCGGAACGGGAACAGCCGGACAAACGCTCACTTCCTTTGCTCAGCCTTCCTTTACGAATGTGTCCACCGGCGATACGCCAGAAAAGACGAACGTCACTCAAGTGAGCGCAGGATTCAGTCATGCGTGTCTGCTCACTTCAGATAGCCCGCCTGAAGTTTGGTGTTCGGGCTCAAACGCCAACGGGGAATTGGGCGATGGCACCTTGGTGGGGGATACGGGCTCGACGACGATTCGAACGAGTTTCAGGAAAGCCATCCTGACACCAGGCGACAACGTCGTGGAAGTGATGGCGGGAAATAAAATCACCTGTGTAAGGCTTTCAACCGGTACAACCGGAAGCGTGAAGTGCTGGGGCGATGGCAGCCAAGGGCAATGGGGCGACGGCACCACCGGCTTTGCTCGGTCGAGCTCGCCCGCGAGTGGGGTGACCGGCATCACGAACGCCGTGTCGCTCGTGCAAGGGCAAAACCCGTGCGCGATATTGACCACCGGTGAAGTGAAATGCTGGGGGAATGCTTCCAAAGGGCACCTGGGGAATAACTCTTCTGCGCCTGCCAATGTTTCGACTCCGACTTTTCTTCTTCGAGACGGCGTAGGTGGCGCGCCGATGACGGGCGTCACGCAGATGAGTCAGGCGGAAGGAAACGCCGGAAGCTCGGTTTGCGTTTTGATTAACGATGGCTCGGTTCGCTGTAGCGGTGCTTACACGGGCGCTACCGGAACATCGCACTCGAACCTGGGGAACGGGTTCAGTGACTCGGGAAGTTTGACCCTCTCCAAGCCTGTTGGCCCTTGGCCGTGACTTGAAGTGAAGTGAGGCAGCAGAGAGGATGGGGGTTCGTGCTTAGTTCTTCAGGATCTTCGGCCTGAGCCGGGCAATCAGATACTCGTCACAGAAGCTGTCGCCAATTTTTGCCATCGCACGGCGTACGCCCTCAATCTGGTAACCCACGCGAAGATAAAGCCCCAAAGCCCGCAAGTTCTCGGTACGAACGCGCGCTTCGATGCGCTCGTAGCCCGAAGCATCGGCAAAAAGGTGCATCGAATCGAGCAGGATGCGTCCGAGGCCTTGGCCTGAAAATTCTTCGCGCACGCTCATTCCAAAAATTCCCACGTGCTGAAAAACGGGATGCCCTGGGCTTTCTTGGCGCAGGCTGATTTGCCCGACTAACCTTTGGCCGTCCCAAGCGTGAAGGAGTAAGTCGCGCGGGTGAGCGCGAGTGGCATCATAATGGGCCTTCATTTTGGCGAAGTCGGGTGGGAGTTCTAAATTCAAAAGCGTGAAGTTACTCTCGCTTGCAATGGTGCGGTGGTAGTCGAGAAAGGCTTCGGCGTCTTGGGGTTCGCACGTGCGAAGAATCAGATTTTTTCCGTTTTTTAGAGTCAGGGTTTTTGTTTCAAGGACGGCCATTTTCTTTTCCTACTCCTAGCCAGGACTGAACTTCTGAAAGCGGGGTTGCGGTACTTTCTGTGACACCTAAGAGCTCGCGCTCAACACGCGCACCAACTACGGTCACCCCACTCTTGGTTCGTGAATTTCGCGTCACGCTTTGCAGAGAGATCTCGAAAAACCGCTCAGGCCGGACCTGTCGGGTAGGGCCAAATCGCTCGACCGTGTTTTCCCGGCTCCAGGCTTCCAAAGCTTCCATTTGCCGGGTTGAGAGTCCCTCATGGGTTTTCACCAGCCCCACCCACTTAGAATCTTGAGAAACTGCGAAAGTGAATTCCGAAGGCCCGCCCTGCGAGTGCGCGTAAAGCAGAAGCGCGCGAACCCGCCGCGAAGAAGCTTTCCACTCGAAAGCCTCACACTTTCCGTCGCAGGGGCGAAGAAGGAGTCCACGAAACAACGGCGGTGGCCCCGCGTGGAAGAGGTCTCGCACTTCGGCCCAGGTTTCTGCTGGGAGTGGCGAGGAAAGCTGAAGAGCTTTTGGCGGCTTTGGAAACGCGGAAAGCTTCTTCATTCGCTCGGGCAGGGGAAGGGGTGAGAGGTCTTCTCCTGAAAGAACGCGAACGTCAGTGATTCGTATATCGCCGGTGCTTCCTTCCACGAACTGGGCTTCAAGAAGCGTGTGAGGCGGCAGAGTGGAAAGCCAGGCTTTCGCCTCGACGCATTCAACCTCGCGTTGTGCTTTTATCTCACTCCAGACGAAAATTTCGGCATCTAAACCAAGCTCGATCCAAACGCGCTCGCCCGAAGCAAGCCATTCCACCTGCCAGGAGGCTTTCGGCCCAAGCCCGGAGGGGTCTTCAATCAGGAGGGGACGGAGGGGCGAGAACTCTCGCGCGCATTCCCATCCCGGTTCGCCGGGACGCCTTTCGGCCAGCAAAGAATGGAGCCATTCGACTTGCGGGGGAGTTGGCCCGAGATTTTGCCCATGCAGCCGCGCAGCTACGACTGAAGCCGGCACACCGAAAGCCCGCTCGATTCCTGCCGCAACAGCGGCATCGAGGCTACCGCGCTTGAGACTGCCGCCGAGGAGGCGGTTATAGAGCCTGCGCTCGGGGCCACCGAGCTTGGACCACGCGCTAAGAACATGCTCTTTTTTCTGAGCTTCTGAGAGCTTCGCTAAGGGCACGATGGCCCACTCCATCCACTCACTCAAAGCAGCGTTTGCATCGGGAGAGCCGTTTTCAGGCGTTGAAGCGGATGTGCCCGTCCAAGCAATGACTTCTGCCCAGTCGCCTGTCGCCGCATGGCATTCTTCCCAAAGCCAATCGGGAAGGCTGGCCTGGGACTTTCCCCAAGCTTGCCAATCTTGGGCGCGAACTGCGGTTCGGAGCTTTCCACCCGCGAGCCAAAACAGCGCCCAAGCCGCGTCGAGTTCTGAGACCGCCAAGAGGTAGCGTTTCAGAAGAAGCGCTTTCTCGGGAGTCGAATCCATGCTTTCCCAGTTTTGAAGGAATCTCGAGAAGCGCTTCATTCGCCTTCCTCGGGACGTTCGCGGTGGCTGCCTTCGGAGAGTTCGCGAGCATTTAAGCCCATTTCTTCGCGTGCGTAGCGCGCCAGAGTGCGGGCGCTTCCGTGATGGGTCAGCACATTTTTAGCCCCCGACTCGCGAATCGTTCGTAAGAGCGATGGCCAGTCGGCATGATCGGAAAGAACGAACCCGCGCTCTTGAGCAGCGCTGCCGCGACGCGAGCGCAGCTGCATCCAGCCGGAAGCAAAGGCGGTCGAAGGTTTTCCGAGTTTTCGTAAGCTCGGGGAACCGAGCGCTCCCGGTGGCGCCAAGACCAAGCGTCCCACGAAGTCTTTGATTCCGGCTGCGTCCGTGAGGGGACGGGTTTCGAGTAAGTCATAGCCTTGCGCCCGGTAATGCGTGTTCATGTTTTCGACCGGAGGACTCACAAACGCCCATTCGTCGGGTACGCGTTTTTTGAGCTCTGCAAGAATGCGCTGTGCTTTTCCTAAAGAGTAGCCGTTTAACAGCGCCACTCGCCCTTCCTCGCGACAAGCGTTCCACCAATCCAAAATTTCGTCGACCACTTCGCTGAGAGGTGGCCACTGATACAGGGGAAGGGCGAAAGTGGCTTCGCTGATCAAAGTGTCGCACTTCACGGTCTCAAAAGGCTCGCAGCTTGCGTCCGCGTCCCGCTTGTAATCGCCTGTGACCACCCAGACGTCGCTTCCTGATTCGATTCGCACTTGGGCGGAACCCAAGATGTGGCCTGCTGGGTGAAGGGACACCCAAACGCTTCCGAATTTCTGGCGCACGCCCCAATCGAGCGCGGTTAAGCGCCCCGATTTGATGCGTTCTCGTAGAAGCGGGGCCCCCGAGCGGGAAGTGAAATACTCCTGATGGCCCGTGCGAGCATGATCGGAATGCGCGTGGGTGATCACGGCCGAAGCCACCGGACGCATGGGATCGACGTAAAACCCCCCAGGCGGGCAATAAAGACCTTCAGGGCGGGGGATGATCAAGGGCGTGGGCACAACGCCCTTGGATATAGTTTCCCCAAGGGCGGGTAGGCAAATGCCAAAACGCCCAAAAAGCGGTAAATTGGGCGCCTGATGAACACCGTTGAAGTCCGCAGCTTGGAAAAGCAGTTTGGTGAGGTTCGCGCTTTGGGGCCGGTGGATTTTTCGATCCCCGCTGGAACTGCTTTGGCCCTGCTCGGCGAGAGCGGCTCAGGAAAAAGTACCCTTCTGAATCTCTTAGGCTGCATGGAAGCCCCGACTCGCGGGAGCGTGTTCCTGAATGGAACGAATACGGCGGGTCTGGACGATTCAGCGCTCTCAAAAGTTCGCCTGCGCGAAGTGGGTTACGTGCACCAGTTCTTTGATCTGATCGGTGATCTGACGGCTTGCGAGAACGTAGAGTTGCCGCTTTGGATGGCAGGCGAATCGGATACTCGCGAAAAAGCAGAGAGCCTTCTTAAAAAGCTGGGGCTGGGCCACCGCTTGGATCAGCCCACGAGCGTTCTTTCGGGCGGCGAGCAGCAACGCGTGGCCATTGCTCGCGCTTTGGTGCTGAAACCGAAGCTCATTTTAGCCGATGAGCCTTCGGGAAGTTTGGACTCTGCTACGGGCGAGCAAGTGATGAAGCTTCTGATGGAAAGCGCCCGCTCGATCGGTGCGACTTTGATTGTGGCGACTCACAGCGCTCAAGCAGCCGCACTTTTTGATTCGCGTATTCGCCTGCGCGACGGCCGGATCGAAGAACTCAGGTTGCCATCGTGAAGGGGTTTCGGATTTGGGGAAAAGTTTTCGTCCGGGCTTCTTGGCAAAGGCCACTGCTCCTCCTGGCTTCGCTGGGCGGCGTGGCAGCAGGGACCGGGATTTTATGTGCACTGAATCTGGCCAATGGTCGCGCTTTACGCGCTTTTGAGGCCTCGGCCCGCGGCTTGACTGGCCCTGTTTCGGAAGCCTCGCAGCGCGGGTTTTCGGTTCAGTGGCGCTCTCCTACCGGAAAGGTAGGCGTGAAGGAGCTCGAAGCCTGCCAAAAGGAAGCTCCTGCAGGCCTTCGCTGTCGTGGAGTGGTGACTCGTCCGGTGAAAACCCAAGAAGACTGGGAAGTGCAGCTTGTGGGTTTGTCGGGAACGCCCGAGCTTGCCGCTGCTCCGCTCTTTTCGGAAGCTCTCCGTGAGAGAACCGAAAAGGTCCATTTGCCAGGCCTTACTGAAAGTGTGGTGGCTCAAGGAACTTTTCCGGGCGCCGACTTGGCCATCGTGTTGTCTTCGGAAGAAGTGATGGCAGTGACGCAGGAAGGTTCCGCTCCGGCCCCGGGGCGAGGCTTAGACTGGATTGAAGCCGAGTGGGGAAAAGAGGACTGGGCTCAAGGCAAAGAAGCTTTTGAAGCTGTTTTGAAGCGAGTGGAAGCGCGCTTTGAGCGTCCGGTGAATCGCACGACGGCCGAGAAAGTGATTGCTTCCACTCAGGCACTGACCGCGACTTACCGATTCAATCTGAACGTTTTGGGCTGGATGAGCATTCTCGTGGGTGCGCTTTTGGTATCGAACGTCGCAGCCCTCTATTCGCTGATCAAGCGTCCCACCGTGGCAGTACTGCGCCAACTCGGAGCCACGCGTAGACAGGTTTTAGCGCTGGTTTTAGGCGAGCAGATTTTCTTGGGCCTCTCCGGGGGCGCTCTGGGCCTAGCGCTTGGCCTTGCCATGGAGCGCGCGGTGAGTGGCGAAGTGCTTCGCACTTTGTCCTCGATTTACATGCAGCGTGCAGCAACTCGGGCAGAACTGAGTCCGGGCGTTGCCGTGGCCACGGTTCTTGCGGGATCGTTGATTTACGTCGTTGCGGGCTTGGGCTCGACTTGGAAGCTCCTTCGCGTTCAACCGGCAAGCCTGGGTCGTAGGCTTTTAGATGAAGGTCCGCGCGCGCGGCTGCCGTGGTTGATCCCGGCAATTTGCCTAGCGCTGGTCGTGGCATCGCCCGCCGTGCCGCCCATCTCGGTGCCGTTTCTGGGCCTGGACGCTGGCGCCGGTATCGATGCGCCACAACCGATGGCAGGCTATGTGGCAGCGCTCGGAATCTTTGTTCTGGCGTTTGCCTGGGCCGGCGCGGCTCTGGGCGGTGTTGCGCGCGCCGTCCGCTGGCTGACGCCTTCGCGCGTGGCGAGTCGGTTGCCGTCCTGGGCGGTTGCGGCTCGCAGGGGCGCGCGCTCGGGGCTTCGCGGCCGCGCGCAAGTGGCGACGCTGGCCGGCGGATTGTCGCTCGTGGTGGGCGTGGCCCTGATGGTCGGAGGCTTTCGCGTCAGCCTGACTCGGTGGCTTGAGGCGGCGTTCGCTGCGGAAGTGGTGGGCGAGCCCTTGGAAGTGCACCTGGGGGAAGCGCGGCCGCGGCTCCGTGAAGCAGACTTAGTGCGCCTGCGGGGGCTGCCGTCGGTCGAGGGGGTGGACTGCCTGCTAGTGGGCGACTGGGTTCATCGCGGACGACCGGTGAAGGTGGCGGGAATTGAAGACGCTTTGCCGCCGGGAAGAAACGCGCCTTTTGTTCCTTGGATTCTCCCTCCGGGAATCAATGCTGCCGACACACTCAGGCGGGTGTTCAAAGATCCGAACCTTGCGCTTCAAAGCGAAACGTTTGTGCGGAAGCACGGCGGAGGCCCGGGAACGTTTATCGACGCCGATCTTCTCGGAAACGGAAAGCCGTTTCGCTTTGAGATCATCGGAACGGTTCGAGAGTATTCGAGCGACGCAGGGTATTTGCTTGTTCAGCGGCAAGCCTACGCGAAGTGGACGGGTCAGGACGGTTGTAACAACGTTCGTCTTTACCTGAAGGCAGGCGCAGCACTCGATGCGCCCGCTCGCGAATTGCGGGCTCTGGACCCGCAAGCTGCCGACCGCGTGAAGCTTTATTCGGGCGTAGAACTCAGAAAGAACGTGCTTCGAACGTTTGATGAAACGTTTGCGGTCACCGACGTGCTTTCGGTGCTCGCTGCTTTCTTGGGTGGCTTGTCGCTCCTCACGCAGCTCATGCAAAGTACTGCCGAGCGCATGCCCGAGTGGTTGGCGCTCAGGCGCCTAGGCGTGAACTGGGCAGGACTCCTTCGCTTGTGTGCAGCCGATATTGGTTTAGCGGTCTTGGGTGGAGTGGCCTTAGGTTTGGTTTGCGGCGGACTTTTGGGCTGGGTTCTTTGTTACTCGATCAACCTTCAGGCGTTCGGGTGGACGGTGGACTACGGGAGTCCGGCCGCGTTTCTTCGAATCGCGAAGGTTTCTGGGGCTTTTGCCGCAGTTCTCCTCGCATTGGG
>JACCDJ010376304.1_pt1 | contig 12196 bp, 9 predicted proteins | sample 7444481 | NCBI WGS metagenome assembly JACCDJ01 (sample SAMN15323435, study PRJNA562643) | freshwater metagenome | isolation source: river surface water | place: USA:Blue River Watershed | collected 2017-08-15 | reverse complement strand
GAATTTCATCTGGATTATCCTGGTAGATGGTTTTGTATTCGGGTTTATATTCAAAGTGAAAATCGATTTGACTTTGGAAATCAACTATGACCCCGTCCATATCGATGTATACTATTTTCTTAGTCATTTAGTTTATATTAAAATGCTGTTTAACTAGGGTAAGCGCCTTGCCAAATACTTCCGAAGTATTCTTCATTAATAATGATATCTAATCTGTCCGTTTCACCCCTGAGTGTAACATCAATATCTTCTAAATTTGATGCATAGTTTTCAAAGATAAAGTATGGATTCACCTCGCCATCTTCTAAGCATTCTTTTGGTAAAAGCTTAATATCACCCTCTTTTAATGATATTTCAAATCCGTTATCTCCTTTCCCTGGAGAATTGAATTCCCATCCAAAAAGGGAGTCTAACCCTGCCTGAAATCCGTCTGTTTCGATACAGTTAAGTAGATTTGAAAGGTCCTCTTTATCTATTTGAGTTTTCCAATTAGAATCTTCATACCACCGAGATATGGTAAGCCAGATTTCTTGGTTATTTATAGTAAAGGTGTAATCTTCGTCAAACTCCGTTCTAGTTTTGTGGTATGCAATAATTTCAACAACGGTATCATTTGAAAGCTTACGGCGATTAATATCTTTGCAAAGTTCTGGTACACTAGTTTCAATTATTTCATAAGCATTATTTTCCCCCGTTATCCAATTTTTATAATCATCGTGTGATTCAAATACAATTCTTGAGATACCCATTTCATTTTCAACAATATCCCACATAATTGCATTTTGCCCTAAAAAGCGCTCTACTACTTTTTTCCAAATATTCTTGTAGAGAGTATGTAGAATTAATAGATTTTTTGAATAAGGTTCAGTAATACTCAATATTCCCTCTTCTGCGATTATATTTATTTTAATTGATGATTCATCTTCCTCAACAATTTCAATATTTTTAACTGAATCCCAAGAAAAAATCATTTGCATTTCATTCACTTCAACGCAGTTACTATGAAAGCCATCCATGTTAACATATAAAAAGCCATTTAATTCTTTATCGGAAACATTCACCATTGATGTAAAAAAGAATGGATTATGATTATCAATTTCAAAACCATTTTCTTTTAATGCGTTGTTCACATAAATCAATTCGGTTAAGGTATTTTCCTCCTTTACCTTTTTGTTAACTTTTGATATTATTTCGGCATCATCTAAATCAAAATCAGCTAAATTGATTTCATCTAATTCAGAATCGTCACTTAAATCAAAATCTTCTAAATTTATGTCAAATGAGTTAGATGAAATTAAATTTTCAGTGAGCTCTGGTGGAACAATTCCAATTTTTATATTTTGATACCACATCTCATCCACGAATTCATTAGCTGCTTTCTCGTATTCTTCCTCTGAATCAAAATCATCAACTGATTTGTCAAATAGATCATAGATGTCTGAACATCCGGAGGTCACCTCGACTCCATCATATATGTATGTTTTTATTTGAATAGAGTCGTTGAATGTGCCATATTCAATATTAAAAGGATTGACAAAATTACTTATACCCTCCTCCATGTAAGATTCTAAATCTTCAATGATTTTTGTCGCTTTATCTGGAGCGATGTCCATATTTTGACGATCTAAACAAGCAGAAACGATTATACAATTGTCTTCGAAATAGAGGTGTTCGTTTTCGGTTTTTAGGTATTTATAAAGTTCTTTAGAATGGTCTTTAACTAATTCTATATTTTCTAAAGCAATTCGATTTATGTCAAATTCAGAGTCATTAGTTTCAACCTCTTCATCTTCCTCATCAGCTCCTTCCTCACCTGGAGACATGAAACTATAGATGTATTCTCCTTCGCAATACAATAACAGAATACATCCATTTGAATAAATTGTTTCAGAGGCGTATTCTTCTTTATTTTTCGTTACTTCTTCATCCCCGATAATTTCAATAAGTTCATCCCAATCTCCTAATTCAACAAATTTTGTTAAGTCGAAATCGTCATTTGTAACTATTTCAGTGTCAAAGGATTTTTGTAGGTTTTCCTTAGAGATCTCGTATAGAAGTAGGCTGCCAGGGATTGTTAGTGCATCTAATTCACCCATCATTTGATCATCCAACCCACCGTTTACTAGCTTATCATTAAATGCCGAAACTAAATTCTTAAGATTAGATTCTTTAAGTTTGCTAGCTTTAGTCTGCATTTTTTCACCTCTCAGTTCTGAAAGGAAATTGAGAGAAGCAGAAATGGCTTCGGATACGGTAGTGAATGCGGGATTATTTTTAATTCGTACCCCTTGTGCATAAGCCTCTATGTGACTGGAGCGACTTAAAATGTCATTATTGAAATCTTCATCCCTACAGTAGAAACCTATTTTTATTTCATTTTTACCTGTGTTGAAAAACAAGTGTGTCCCCCTTTTTGAGTTGATCGCAGGAATATGTATGTCCAGGAAATTATCCTTATCTACTTTTTTTGCCTCTGCATCCTGATATACCTCTAATATGGAGTTTAGGAGTTGTTGCTGAATTGTAATTTCTCTAGAGCTATTGTTTGATTGATCCGATACCATTATTTTAAGTTATTAGGTAAGATTTACTTGTATGACTTTAAATGATTTTATTTTAACAAAGTTTCTTCCTTGGAAAAAATATTAATTTATTATTTGTTAGATATTGCTGGGAAATGAAAACTTCTTATCTCTTGATAATCTTTTTTTATTTCGGCTATTGATTGTTGATTTATCTTCTCTATAATTTTACTTGCTTGATCCTTCAATTCTTTCTCAGAATAAAATCTATCGTGTCTTATATTTAAATTTTTAGGAATTCTAATTCCAAATTTTTTAGCAAAATCAAATAATTTACTCGGTACTCTGTTGGACTTTCTTCGATTAATACTTGCAGAAATTGGAATTAAGTTTTCGATAATATTGCCTGGTCCACCCAAAGAAGCCGGCACGAAATGGTCTATATCAATTATGTGCTCATCTTGCATTTGAATCTTAAATAAATGATAGACTTCCTCTCGAATTTTAGTGGGGATATGTTTTGTTAGTTCGGTTGATGTTTCAATTAGTTGTAATTCGAAATTGTCTTCTAAATAATACCAAGCTGATTGTTTTAAAAACCTATCCTCTAATGGATAACAAACATTAAATTGTACAACTTGTTCAAGCCTATATTCCAAAATATTGTACAATTCCTCAGAATCATCCGAAGCGTATTTTTTGAGTTTAGAAATCCAAAAAGAATCATCTTTTATGTTTGACTCATTTAAGACATAGTTCGCCATCTCTTTAAATCCTCTTAAGCAGATTGTATGTACATTGCTGACAATTCCTGATCCAAAAATTGCGTATCCATTTTGAGCTATATAAATTAAATCTCCTTCTTTTACATTTGAGCCTGATGGGGTTGACTTGCGTTTAACTTCACATAGCCAGCCATCTGAAATTTTATACCCAAGATTTTTTCTTTTTATCAAATGCTTTTTCTGGTTAAATGCCATTGAAGATTAAATGATTTTAGGATTAGTTAATTATTTCTCATTACTAATAATGCTATTCTAATTTGGATTCTCTAATTAAAAATACAAGATTTATTAAGCAAAATAAAGTATTATTTATCCTTTTAAAGGAATGATTTGTACTTTTTCCGCTTAATAAGCGTTTTTGTTTATTCGGTTTATAATCTAGACTAAAATATTTTATGACGTTACATGAAACACTTGCGGCTGGTATAGAGAATAGTTGTCCTCGCAGTATCGTTAAGAAGTTAGACAAGGATAATTTCTTAGATATACATCTTCCTTTTGTGAACAAGGAGAGGGCAACTCATCTATTCTTTAACACACCTAAAACAGGTATAAAAATTGGATTCTACTGTCGGGATGAGGAATTTGTAAAAGCAACATTGAAAAAAAGTAAAAAGCTAGAAAGCTATTCACAGGGGGTTCGATTAAAAGACAATCCTGTTTTTGAGAGTGCAGATTTAGCCATTAAGGCAGCCATCGAATTTGTGAATTTGATGACAGCAGAGAAGGCAAAAAAGGTAGTAAAGCCTACTGTTAAAAAAAGCCCTAAAGTTATATCGAAACCTGAGATAGTAACGCCTCAAATTCCAACTCCGCTCAAGGTAGAAATACAAGAAACAGAATCGGTTGGATTTTGGCAATGGTTATTAAGGCTATTTAAATAATTATTGGGAATTTAGTTAATATTTGTCTAAGCCATTCTACTAGTAGTTTTATGAAAGTATTGTCAAAATCCCGGTTTAAGCTAGGTTTAGAGTGTCCTAACAAGCTTTATTACACGGGTAAGCCATCTGTTTTTCCGAATAAAAAGTCAACCGATACATTTTTGCTGGCCTTAGCGAATGGAGGTTTTCAAGTGGAGGAATTAGCACGAATGCATTATCCCGGTGGGATATTTATCGATGCGGAGCCTTATGAATACCAGAAAGCAGCTGATTTGACAACAGAGGCTTTACAACAAGAAAATGTCATCATATATGAGGCGGCTTTTTTAGTGGATGGATACTATGTACGTACTGACGTTTTAACAAAAAGTAATAATAAGATTCACCTGATAGAGGTAAAAGCTAAATCAATAAACCCTACGAAAGAATTTATTTTTAAAGGGAAAAGAGGTGGATTGGATTCAGGTTATAAACCGTATTTATATGATTTATCATTCCAGAAAAAAGTAGCTCAATTAGCCTTTCCAGAGTTTGAATATAAGGCCTCCTTTATGATGGCTGACAAGACGAAGACAGCAAGTATTGATGGGATGAATCAGTTATTTCGGGTTCCTATGGGAGGAGATCCTAGGCAAGGAATAGAAAAGAGGGTGAATTCTTTGGTAGAAATAGGGAATTCGGTTCTAACAGAAATAGATGTAGATGACATTGTGGATGAAATAATCGAAGGGAAACATCCTTATTCTAAGGAGCTAAACTTTAGTGAAGCGATGGCGAAATTCAGAGACGCTTATGCGAATAACGTCTACCTTAACTGGCAGCCAGATTTTAAGGCCTGTAAGCTTTGTGAATTTAAAGCATCGGATCAGGAGAAGGCAAACGGTTTAGTTTCTGGATTCGAACAGTGTTTTATTAAGAAATATAATTGGACAGATAAAGAGTTTAAGCAGCCAAGTTCCATGGAGATTTGGAATTACCGTGGTACGCGTTCGTTTCCCTTTGGGCGTATCTTAATGAAAGATTTGATAGAGGGTGACATCAAGGGTGATAATGAAGCCCGTCAATTGTTACAAATGGAAAAAGCGGTATCAAATGACATGACTATTGATGTAAAGAAAGATGAGTTGAAATCCGAAATGAATAGCTGGGTTTTCCCTCTGCACATGATTGATTTTGAAACTTCGACAGTCGCCTTACCCTTTACGGCTGGTCGCAGACCCTACGAACAGGTAGCTTTTCAGTTCTCTCACCATATTATCCAGGCTGATGGACGCATTGAACATGCAGATGAGTATATCTCAAACACCCCAGGAGAATTCCCTAATTTTCTTTTTGTTCGTGCCTTAAAGCGGTCCTTAGAGAATGACAAGGGTACTATTTTTCGTTTTGCTACACATGAAAATACAATTTTAAATGCCATTATTGATCAATTGAAGGTTTCAGCAGAGCCAGACAAAGAAGTTCTAATTGATTTTATGAAAACGATTACTGTCTCTAAAGAAGACAGTGTTGAAAAATGGTCTGGAGATAGAAAGATGGTTGATTTGAAAGACATTGTTTTTAAATATTATTACAATCCTTATACAAAAGGGTCTAATTCGATTAAGGCAGTCTTGCCAGCTGTATTAAAATCAAGTGTCTTTTTACAAACTAAGTATGGTCAAAGTATTGGGCAAGTAGGCGTTTCGAGTTCTAATTTTTCACCGGAACATATATGGCTTAAAGTGGATGATGGCCAGGTCGTTAATCCTTATAAAATGTTACCTCACTTGTTCGACGGTTGGACAGAATCTGAATTAGAAGATAACGTTTCCGAGATCGATGGAATTGCGGATGGAGGCATGGCATTAACGGCATATGCTAAGCTGCAATACCAGGATATGACTGATAAAGAGCGTGATGAAATTACAGGCGGATTATTGAAATATTGTGAACTCGACACTCTCGCTATGGTGATGATTTATGAACATTTTAAAGAAATCTGCCTTTGATTGTAAGTGATTTTTTGTCACTCAATTTTATGTGTTTAGTGATAGTTGGGGCCAAAAAAATATAGATTATGTCTTTTTGGCTTCATTTTTTTGTCTCTATAAATGATACTAAATACCTGATATTTAACACATTGCGTTGTGTATGTGTAAAATTATTCGGAAATTTGCATTGTTAAATCTGACCAAAAAAAAGAATGAGTAAACAAAGAAAAATAGTCACCGAAGCACTTTATCTACCTTCAGAAGGGGTCTACCAGCTGAATGATGAGCAAGGTCGTGTGGCTATAGTTCGTAAAGATTTAATCGATGATAATAAATTAGAAATTATCGATGGCGTCCTATTTCTGACGGAAGGTCAATACGAAGCTTGGTTTAAAGTGGAGGAGCGAATCAAACGTGATGAAGCTCTCTTTAGGCCTAATGTTTACAAGTTCTTTGAAAATCGGGAGTACCTAGTCGCCCATCCGGAATTATGTAATAAATATTCCACGGAGTTTGGTGCGTTTAGTTACTGTAGTGTGTCCCCTAGCTTAGGGGCATTAGCTCTTTCCTTTCATCAAGGGGAAAGAACAATTGAATGCCAATATTGTCAACAAAAAGCCCATTTGTTTCGAAGTATTGGTTCAGTTTTAAGTGGTCATTCCGCACAAAACTTTATTTGTGAGAATGCTGCTTGTCAAAAGGTAAATACGAAAGTAAAATCAGGAATGGGAGAAACAGTGAAGTATTTTGTGAATCTTAACGAGACCTATACGAATCTGTATCCATCTGCGAAATCGTACGAATCCTTGTCTTTTGCTGATATACTTTCAGCATTGCCAGCGTAAGGCTGTTGCCTTACATCAAATTCATTTCATTTTTATTTCTCTAGGACATTACACGCTAATGTTCCTTTGGAGGAATTTATTTACTAAAACCTTATATATCATATGGCTAATATAAAGAATTGCCTAAAAAAGAAGAACCGGATCATCGGGATGATGGAAACCGAGTTTGCAAAAGCGAGCCGTTACAACTCCATTAGTGAGAAAAACAGACGGCCTTATAGTGTATTTGAGTCCTTAAAAAACTGGATGGACTTAGCGGATGAACTTGTGGACTTAAAAACTAAGTTGCATGAGGCGAATGTAAAAGGAGGAGTGTTACAGAAGATTTTCCTTTTGGCAGAATTGAAAACCCAAGCGAATAAGTTACAAAACTTAGACTGCGCAGAAGGGGCGGTAACAAGCCGGTATGATAGTACAGAAACGGTGAAGACAGCCGAGTTAACGGTTGAGGTAAGAGACGCGATGGTACTTAACCTTCAAGACCGCATTATTGCGATTGAAGAGGAGTTAGACCAGTTTAACCACGAAACGGTTGTAGCCGGAGTGTAAAAAAAGGGGTGCTCGAAAGGAGTGCCCCATAAAGTATTGTTAGGGGGAGAGAATAGTTAGAGATCAGCACCCATTTTATAGCCATATCGCACGCTATTGATAGTCGATCTAGAACCTGCATTCTAAATTCATGAGTCCAAGAGTCAGCATTGCTAACCTGTCAGAAACTCAGCGTTCTTTCAAGCTAATCTTAATTGTCCTTGAACCCTAACATTTTATAAACCTTAAACTGATTTATCTATGACACAATCTGAATATACATTATTGCTAGAGGTATTAGCTGTTGAGACCTACTCGAAAGACGAGGATAGGCTAATTGAATTTTTGCTCACGTTTTTTGAAAAACAGGGAATCCTCGCCTGGAGAGATGAGATTGGAAATGTGTACGCGGAGAAAGGGGAGGTGGGAAATTACCAAAAATATCCTTTGGTAGTGGCTCACACAGATACGGTTCACCGTATTCATGGGAATGGGATCATTCCGAAGAAATTGCTATTGCCTAATTATGCAGGCGAGTTGAAGCCAGCTTTGAAGGGGTTTGATGCAAATGATAACCCGGTAGGCTTAGGTGCGGATTGTAAGCTAGGTGTTGCACTGTGCTTGATTTTATTTTTAAGACAACCCGTACTGAAGGGTTTTTTCCCGGTTCAGGAAGAAATAGGAGCGGTAGGAGCTGAAAAAGTAGAGGTGGATTTTTTGAAAAATGTAGGCTATGCTGTCGAGTTTGATAGTCCTTCGAATACCTCTTCGATTACTTTAGGGGGCGATTTAATGTATAATCCAGCAGATGAGAATGGCTTGGGTAAGATTTGGACGAACCTATTGCTGGAGTTTACAGAAAAAAGAGAGACAGAATTTACGTTAGAGCATCATAGTTACACAGATATTGTGAAATTGCGACCGCATTTTTCCTGTGTGAATGTGCCGGTAGGGTATTATTTATACCACACCACCTCGGAATATGTTGTGGAAGAGGAGGCATTTATGGCTTTAGATTTAGGAGAAGAATTAATTAAGCGGGCAGGATACCGGTATTATAATGATGAACCACATCCGAGTACGAGAAGATTGATTACGCAGTTTCAGTTACATACAATGGAAATAATTGGAGAAATATGATGGAAGAAAAAGAATACCTACTCCAGGAAGTGATTCGGGATCGACGCGCTTACCAGTGGTTATCAGATGAGTGGCGTGCAGATGAAGATATCGCGCGTGCTAGTATCCAGAAGTTTGGGATTACACTAGCTTATGCTCCTTTGTGGATGAAAGCAGATCGAGAAATAGCGATGTTAGCGGTGAAAGCGAATGGTTTAGCCATTGAGTTTGTTCATCCGGATGTGGTGAACACAGATGTGGAGATTTGTATCACTGCCATAGAAAAGGAATCTGATGTCATCGATTTGTTATCTCCTAGTATGCGAATGCGGGAGGACATTTTAATAGCCTTATTGAAAAGTAGTTGGGGTTTTAGGCCCTTTAAAAAGCATGTGCCAGATAAGCTCTTGCGCAATAAGGATTTTATGAAACAGGTGGTGGCCATTAATGGCCGTATGTTAGAATATGCTCCTGCTAGAATTTATATGGATCCAGAGGTTGCCTGTATTGCTGCTCGGAATTGCGGTCGATTTGCGTTTAAACGCTTGGAAGAATGCTTTGAGATACCAGAGGTGATGCGGGAGTTTGAGTTACTGCAAGCGGCTTGTGAAGCAAAAATGGATGAATATATTTTAGAACAAGATCCGAAGAAAAAGGACAGGTTGTTTTATGATGTCATCAACTTTGAATCTGATTTAGGTATTCGATCCTTTCGGTCAGATAGGAATGCCTTTTCTGAAAAAGAAGAGGTGCCTGAGAAAGAACCTAAAGGAATTCGCTTTTTCTTGATGAATGATGACGTAGCGATGGCCAAAACAGCAGATGCAGATGGCAACGATCCTTTGCGTATTGATGCGATATTTCATTCTGAAAATACCAGCTTTGGAGGGTGGAGCTACGCGCTATCACAACAACTGAAGGAGAAACTTCATCTGCAGGCCACTTTAGTGAGCACTCCATTGATTGACCGCAAGTCTGAAGTATCTATTCGAGAGCAGGCATCTGCTATTACGCGAGGGATTTTAGCTACCTGTAAGCAAAACGATTGGCATCGGATTCGCTTGACTAATTTTACCTATTTAAAGTCTAGTCAGTTTGAGACTTTCTGGGGAATTGCCTTAGAAATTCAGGCGCAGGAGGATAACCATGCCTTGACCATTTATATGGATATTGATCCAGACTTTGTGAAATCAAAAAACGGGGATCAGTTGGATTTATTAGTAGGGCCAAAGTAGCGAAATAAATGGCTGTTAAATCTGAGTGTTTTTTGGCACACATAAACCTGTGTTAATTCGATTTTGTCACTTATAAAAATGCTATTATTGGTTTATTTGATTGATTTATCTAAAATATAGTCTTCGAAATTGTCACGATTAATTTTGTTTAAAACGACTCATTTTTGGCACTGGCTATTTTTGAATTAAAATTTAATTCTACCTTTGTGGCACACAAGCGGGAGAGGTCCCTTCTAACGTTTGGAAACCTAAAAGAATAGCTATGAAAGAGTCGCCATTTAGCTCAAAAGTTATTAAAAGTTCAACTACTCAGGAGAACGTTTTGAAGCTTTTAGTTTTCTTATTAGAAGCAGACAGACCATTGCCAATGGTTAGTTTACAACGTCTTTTTGGGGGTGGATATGAAACGGAACAAGGTAAAAAAAGAACGATATACCGCTACCTGAACATTATTGAGGAGAAGTGGAATATTGAATTGATTCGTGGGGACCATTATTCCATTAAAAAGAAGGCGGCATTTCAAGCAACGGAATTGAACTCACAGGAAGCTCAAGCCTTGTATTTTTCTGCGGTAGATATTATCGATCCTGACCTGCGTTTGATGACTCAAGCTAAATTGCTTCGGATCTACCAGGAGCGTCGTAAAAAGGAGGATTTGATCCCTAAGCGTACACTTGAGTTGATTGAGTGGTGTGAAAAACATATCAATTCTGCCAAGGTGAAACCGCAGGTATTGATCAAGAATTATTCCAGCATTAATTCTGGAGTGATTGCTGATCGACTTGTTGTTCCTATCTCCTTTAATATGGAGAATTTGGAAATTTATGCTTACGATCTCGAAGGAAGAAATGTGTTGAAAGTGTTTAAGCTTGAGCGGATGGAGGGGATCGAGAAGTTAAAAGAAAAGGCACCTAAAGAGTTAAAATTGGATAAGCTTGAGATCAAACGAGATCCATTTGGCTATTTAATTGAAGGCAAGGAATTACTCTATCTAGATCTTCGAATGGACTTGAAGGCATTCGTTTTATTCTCCTTGCACTTTAGTAAGTTAGTGCCTAAAATTGAGAAACTAGAGGGGGAAGATATCGAAAAACCCTATCGAATTGAATTAGAATTATTGCGTGTGGATCCGATGGCTGGATGGATTATTGGTCTCATTAATCACTTAGACATAGTAGGCAGTTCGGAATTTAAGGAATCGATGAGATTCTACTTTGAGAAATACATTTCATCACAATTACAATCTAAATTACAGTCTTAAGCATGCAATTATCCATGTTAGTATTTGAGGAATATGTGAACTTATTCCGTAAGAAAGTGGCGGATCTTGATAAAGAACCGTCAGTTAAGCGTCGTAAACCCCGTCCGTCATCTGCGGAAGAGGAGTTTGATTTGATTCCTACGGAAAAGGAGTCTAATGTATCTGAATTAGGTATTGCAGCTTTTTTAAGAAAGTTTGATGAGGTATTGCCAAAGAATTCGGTAGACAAGTTTGAGTTTTTAATCGAGGCTCATCACCGTGATGTGATTCGTTTTTTAGCTCCAGAGGATCGTTTCAATAGTTCGGTAAAGGTAGTATTTCAAGGGGTGCATGCTGTCGAGGAGCCTAAGTCGATCATTGACTTCTTAGAGGTGTTTTTCTCCTTCTGCACGCTCTCTAAAGAGATTGGTATTTCTGCCCGTAATTTTCCAACTTTGATGGTTAATAAGTGTAAGGAGTGGTATCCTGATGCTGTTTTGGTAGAAAAATTTGCGTCATTAGGAAAAGTTAGTGATTCGTTTTTCTTGCTTTATTCCTTAGCTCACTTTGTAATCGAAGGTAGCAGTAAGCGTATTGACTTGCCTAAGTTTAAAAAATTTGTTTCGGCAAAAGAGTTTTTGTTGTTCATGCAATCCGTGAACCGTGCCACCCACCCATTATTGAAGTCAAATGACTGGGGTATGGAGAAGGATATGTGGGATGATGAGATTTCTATTATTACGAACAAGCAATCGATTGGTTTGATTATGCCTGATTTTGAAGAGGCAGGTACCGAGTCTTTCGACGGATTTGACTTAATCGCTCCTGGTGATATTAAGCCCATCAGCTTGTATTATTCCTCTAAGACGCAGTCAGCCTTAGATCGTTTTAAATCTGTATTGCGTTCATGCCCTCCTGAAATTTGGGATAGCCGCCGCTTAGGTCTCATTTTAGCTGGGGAATCGGGGGCTGGAAAGACAGAATTTGTGGCGCAGGCTTGTCGTGAATTAGGTTATTACTACATGAATGTCTCCTCCTTGAACAATATGTATGTGGGGAAAACGG
>JACCDJ010296201.1_pt1 | contig 12207 bp, 9 predicted proteins | sample 7444481 | NCBI WGS metagenome assembly JACCDJ01 (sample SAMN15323435, study PRJNA562643) | freshwater metagenome | isolation source: river surface water | place: USA:Blue River Watershed | collected 2017-08-15 | reverse complement strand
TTAACATAAAATAAGGCTTTCCTCAGAAAGCCTTATACATTACTTAGATTTTGATTCCATTGATTTTATGGCTCTTGCTACCATTTTTTCAATGTCATCTGGATACCATCTGTCTGGTTCTACGTCGTGTTCTATACTGTGAATCTTATCATATTCAAACTTTCTTTCTAATCCTTTTAATAAAGCAACAACTACTTCTCTCATTGAAGGTCTTGCCATTGGGGACATTTTTGCAAGTTGTTTAAGCATTTGCTTTTTCATCTGAATAATTCTGAAATCATCTTTTGAAAGCTTGCCTTCTTTTGCAGCAGCTGAAGCATCATAGGAGGGGTCAAAAATTGCTCTTAGCATATCTGCATTGAAACCAGTAAACTGTGACTCCATCTGTCTTAATCTTGCATCTCTTGATGTTGATTCTTCAGAAGTTAAATAACTTTCTAATTTTGGCGAAAGAATAATTTTTCTTTTATCTCCAGCTCCTTTACCTGAAGCTGTTTCTGTAGAGTAACTAACACTGACAGTTGCAGATCTTGGGCGAGGTGTATGAGATAAAGTAGATTTTCTTACAAAATCTCTTGCTCTTCTTTCATTTTCTTCAATTTGATCAGATGTCATGAAAGCAAACTTAGCTAACTTATTGTTGGAGATAAAATATGCCAATCCAACTTTAGGAGGGATGATTAAGGTTTTATTGCCAAATCTCATAACAGTTGGCTCTCTTCCACTGTCTGGCTTATATAAATATTGTTCAATCATTGATGGAAGTGGAGAACCTATTGATCTTAAAAAATGAATATCGTTAATATCTCCTAAATCGATAGTGTCTCTAGCATGTGCAAAGCCTGTTGTTTCAAAATTTTCTGGTTTTGGTTGTTCATCATCAAGAACTTCACCAGTTTCTTCATCAATTTGCATTTGAGATATCTTGTATCTCTTGAAATTAAACCCTTTAATCATAAAAACCACCTCTGCATATATTTTTCTTATAGAGACTTTTTGTATCCTTTAATAGAGGTAGAAAAATTTAAATAGGAGTAAATTACTGTAGTTTTAATTGTGAGGTTCGGTATGGCAATTCAAGATATGACAACACAACATAGGGGATTAGGACAATGGACTGTAACAACGTACAATCCTAATATTGTGATCGGTCCAATTGAAGGTTATTTGACCGTTGGAAAAGATTTTCATATTATTTTCAAAGACGAAAGAAATCAAATATGCCTTTTTAATGTACCTTCCCAGAATGTTGCATTTGTTTTAAATTCAAAGTTTGTATCAAATGATGTAGTAGGCAAATAATAATGTGGTATAGATTTTCAAAAACAGAGCCAATTGACAAGAGTAATCCAACTTATATGAGTAAGATGATTACTTTTCTTGCCATGGAAGAGTTGAGAGATCTTTCCGCTAAAAAAAGAAACTACAATCCTTCTGAAAAGCAGTTGAAAAGTCAGGTGAGGAAATTTTTCGACTACTTAAATAAGGAATATGACAATCTAGATAAATTTATTCTAGAAACTGATGGAAAGCTAGGGCCATTTGTGAAAAAAGAAATTCACAAACTATTTGTCCAAAATGTTAGAAAAAATTGAGTTATTGTTACAACAAAAAATACACAATCACTCTTCTAGCAAAATCCTCTCCTTAGAAATTCTTTTAAGTTTGCATTCATACTTGATGCTTAGGTATTTCGTGCCTTGCTCATTTATCACAGAATTTACCACTGGAGAGGATATACAAAAGGAACTATTTTTCCTCAGTTCTAAAAACTTACTGATTAAAAACAAAAATAATATCAAAAAACTTAATCTGAACATCACAGATATAATTTCTCTTCCCTTAAATAAAAGAAAAAAACTTTATATATTAGTGGAAGAAGTCATTTTAAATTGTTATGGAGAAGGGGAAATTTATTATGATTGTTCCAGAATGTCTCCATTTTGTAACAAGAATATAATAAATTACATAGCATCTAAAAATATTGAAATTGATCCAAATTTGAAAACCATTTTAATAGATAGACAAAATAAAAAAGAAATCTTTAAGAAAAAATTTGATAGTCAACTGAAAGAGTACAGCTGGAACTCTGTATCCGACCAAGCGTTATTTGAAAAGATAAATGAACTATGGCAAGGATTATGGGATTCTGAAGAAATTTACAAGCTTTATTCTTATGAAGATAAAATGATTGATGCTTTGATCCTTAAAAAGACAGAGTTATGATAAGTGTTAGTTTAGTTTTTATTAGAAAATCAAACTCAAATATTCCAGATTTTTCTTTATTAGGTTTGAACAACATATCTAATATTGAAATTTTGAAATCTTATAAATTTGCATCTGCACAGCCTATTCTGGTTGCAATGCTTAAAGATAAAATTGTTGGTATTTACATTGTAAGTTCTTGTGGAAAACTTAATCAAATATTCGGCACTGTGGATTACTTAAATGAAAGTGAAGAAATATTTGATTTGACCGATAAATATTTAAGAACTTATAACACTTTAAATCATCTCTTATTAGGATCATTTAAAGCATTATCTCCAGAAGAAATCATAACTTTTAAATCAGAGTTAAAAGCTTTGGAAGAAAAAATATTTTCTAATTATCTTCCAAACGATATTCCTTTTGAAGTATTAAAGAGACATATTTCAAAAGATATAAGGAAAACAAATCTCACAGCAATCTTAAAGTCAAAAATGCTATCTAATCTTACAAAAACTCCAATGCCAATGAAAAATATATGGAATAAAAAAATAGATATAGATTTAGAAGATTATGAGATTAAAATCAGAACTCAACTATTATAAGCTTGTTCGTTTGCTGCGTTAAAAATATCCCTCATATTAACGCATTCTTGGCAATGATTTTCTCCGTTGCCTAATCTCCACACTTGTTGTCCTGAAGGCAATGTATCTATTTGGCAATGGCAGAACTCATGAAGTGGTGGAACTTTGATATTAGGAGGCAATTGAACTTTAATTGGTTGCCTATTTTTGACACCTGCAGGAGTTTCAATTGCTGGCGGAACATTTGTGGGAACAGGAGTAAATTCAGTCTCAGGTTCTAATTCTGGTTGTTCCTGATTAACTTGTGGCTCTTCTTCAACTAAAGGTTCATTTATAGCTTCAGGGTCCACTTCATCCCCAAATTGTCTGGTGATGAAGTTTTTTGTTTTTGGATTACCCTTAATAATTTGGCCAAAAGCATTATATTGAACAGCGTATCTATACCACATATGTTTTTTATTTATCCAGAACCTATATTTAACCTTTATAAAACAGATATGAGTGATATGTTTGATCCGAAAAAGATTATTGATTTTTCTAAAAACTATTATGAAATTTTAGGATTAGTAAGAGAGAATTTACCCTTATCTGAAATAAGAAAAGATAAAGTTGAATTAGCTAATATTATTGAACGTGCATTTAGAAAACAAGCTAGAACTGCACATCCTGATTTTGGTGGTAGTAATGAAGCTTTTTTGGACCTTGTACGTGCCAGAAGAATAATTGAAGACCCACTACTAAGAAAAATTTATGATCAGGGCGAATTTATTGAGACTGCTACTATTGATGGCGTAGATGACTTTGCTGTTGATTGGTCTAAAATTGGAACCTATAGAAAAGGAACACCAGAAGATACAGTTGGCTATTCATTATTCTTAGAAATCTGCAATAGAAAGAAAGAGCTTGATTTAATTCCAGCTTTTATTCCAGAGTTGCATGAACATAATTATGAGTGGGATTTTGTAGTTCAGAATCATCAACTCAACATAAAAAATCTTAAACTTGTCATATCTATAGTAAATGATGAAACGGAAGTTTTGAGATTGACTGATGGTGACAAAATATCAGAATCTTTACCATTTAAGATATATATTTGTTGCCCTAAAGTTGGAGTCAAATATATCAGAGAACAAAATAAAATCGTAGCTCCAACAGGCAGAATTATGGCAAATGGAGCGATTAAAAAAGTTGCTTACAATGATCATATCTTTTTAGAAACAACATTACTCGAAGAAGCAAAACAATATTTAGATTCAGATAAGTTCAAAGAAGATTTATTTGATTTTAAAATAAATGGCTCAAATCAAGATAATATTTCGAAAACTGTTGACAATACTTGGATGAATCAACAAGAAATGAAAAACCATGACGCATTACTATTACAAAACATCTTAAAAATGAAAACTTTTGTAGTCGAAGAAGATGAGCATGGAGCAGATTTTTTAGAGAAACTCAGTGAAAAATCAAGTTCTAGAAAAGATGAAGATAAGCCAGAACTCCCTTTATAGAACAGGTTAATAGATAGGGATTTAAGAATTAAACAACGTGAGTTCTATTGCTCACATCGTAATAAAGGGAGGATCTACCTTGGCAAAGCATATTTACATTATCGACACTTGCGTTCTTTTACATGATCCTTTCGCAATCTATAAATTCGCTGAGAATGATATCTACATTCCTCTTGCTGTAATTGATGACTTAGATGAAATCAAAACCAGAAAAGACAACGTAGCATGGAGTGCGAGAGAAACCTTTAGACAATTAGAAAATTTCACTTTACATGATTTATTAAAAGGGGTTAAAATCAATGAGCAAAATGGAAGACTCTTTGTTTACAACACTGAATCTCCATTGCAAAAAAATGAAAGACCTAACATTGTCAAAGTTCATAGCGACAACGCAATAATCGAATGCTGTCTAGCTCTTAAAGCAGCAAATCCTAGAAAAAAAGTATCTATTGTTACTAAAGATACAGGATTGAGAATAAGAGCTATTACCTGGGGATGTGAAGCAGAGAACTATAGATCAGATTTAATACAAACAAGTGCATTTACTGGTCTGAGAAGTGTTACAATTGAAAATCCAGAAGATTGGAAAAAACTCTGGGCTGATACAGAAATCTTAATATCATCATTATCGAAAGAATTAGTAACTTCATTAGGAGAAGTGTTTCCTAATGAGTTTATCATTTTTGAATATGGTGATCACAAGTGCCCAACATATCATAAGAGAGGCGTATTAAGTGTCCTCAAAGAAAAGTCAAATGGTAGAGAAACTGGCAAGCCTGGATACATGGGAATTACCAGTAAAAACCTTGAACAAAAATGTGCTTTGACTGCACTGGCTGACCCTGAAGCACAACTTATTACCCTCTGTGGCCCTGCTGGTACAGGAAAAACATTATTAACTTTAGCGGTTGCGCTTCAGTTAGTAAATGACGGAACATTTGACAAAATTATTGTCATGAAGCCTTTAATTCCTGTTGGTGGAAAAGACATTGGTGCTTTGCCTGGAGATAAATTTGAAAAAATCTCCGCATGGCTTGGTCCTATGAGAGACAACATTGATCAACTTTTAGGCTCCAGAACATTATCTGGAGGAAATATGTTTGAAGAAATGGTAAGAGATGGAATAATTGAAGTTGAAGCAATGGCTTTTATTCAAGGTCGTTCTATTCCTAATGCTATTGTCATCATGGATGAATGTCAAAATATCACTCCTCGTGAAGCAAGAATGGTTGTTGAAAGATGTGGTAAACAATCAAAGATAGTTTTACTTGGAGATCTTTCACAAGTTGAAAATCCTTACCTTGATGCTAAATCTAATGGTTTATCACATGCAGTTCAAGGCGGAAAATTCAGCAATTTAGTTTCTACAGTTACTTTGAGCAAGGTCGAAAGATCAGAACTTGCAGCAGTTGCAAGTCAAATTTTTAACAGACCTGAAGCACAAAGAAGATAAATACATCCAGCAAAAAAAAATAAAAAGCTGGATTGTATAAAACTATTATTTGAGATGTAAATATGGCGCATGCTTTTGTTTGGCACGAATTAGATTATAACAACGGAAATATTACGGATTCAACTGTTCAACTACCATATGTTGACATGGGAACAATTCGTCAAGGAAGTTGGAATAAAAAGTTATTTCGTTTAAAATGGGTCAATACATCTGTAGAAAATGTAAAACTCTGGGTGGATTCTTTTATTGCAGATGTTGGAGTCTTACCTGATGGATTAAGTCAACAAAATCCTGAAGATTTAGTAAAAAGATATGGTTTCAAATATAAGTATGTAGTTTTAAATCAATTTGAGTCTAAAAATTTACCTGATTGCATAGCTTCAACATTTGCTCCACTTGATAGAGATCCTGATACATCTGAACTCAGAATATTAGGAAGTATCGGATCTTACACACCTGCGCTTAATGATCTAATTCTTCTTAAAAATCAACAAGCAATTGGAAGCACCCAAGATAACGGTATTTATAAAGTATATGCACAAAAAAGTGTGAGTTTTTTAGGAGCAAATTTATCTAATAATGTTCTGAGAGCAGGATATGGAATAAGCGCAAATCCAGGTACAGGTACTTCATATTACTTAGCTTATAGCACGACAAAAGCTCCGTTATCAACCATTACTTACACTGTAGATGAAGTAAAATGGGTTTTGAGAAACTTTAATGATTTATTAGATGATGTTAAATATGCTACATCAATAAATCATTCAACTGTAGGATCAGGCTCAGGGAAAACTGTACTTATAACTGCATCCCAATATCTAGGTAGCACAATAGCCACAAGCCTAAATGTTAATGACAGAATTTTAGTTAAAAGTCAAGATAACTACACTGAAAATGGAGTTTACAAAGTAGCATCAAAATATGCAGCAAATCAAAACTCATTTTCAGATCCAAGAAACTCAACTTCTACTTTAGATTCATATTGGACATCATCAACAGGAGTTACATCTCAAATAAAAGCTGGTGATGCTTTCGATGTTGCCGTTTTAAATGGAACAACATATGGTGGAAGAAATTTTAGAGCTTATTCAGCCTCAGCAAATCCTGATTATAGAGATTTAAATTGGTCAGAAACAACTTATCATAACACTTACACATCTGTTACTGCATATCTTGAAACAACAGATGATTTCACAATTACAGTAGGATTAGCAACTACTAATACCTTACCTGACTCTCCAATATGGTCTGCAGCATCAAATACCTTTACTGCCACTGGAGCTGCCACAACATTAGTGATTGATGGCGTCAATGTTACATCTTCTAGCACTAAAATTTTAGTTAAAAATGAAGGTGGAGGCACTGGTGCAAGTAATGGAATTTACGCATTAAGTACAATAGGTGGAACAGCCACTACATGGGTGTTAACAAGAACAAGTGATTTCAATCAAAGCTATTCATCTATCGATTTATCCCCTGTGTATGTATCTTCAGGAACAGTCAATGCTCAAAGTACTTTTTATTTAAATACACAAGGACCTATTGTTTTAAATACGACAAATTTAAATTGGGATTTGAGAAGCTTTGAATTTGTTTCAGGTGGAGCTGCTACAATTTATGGTCTACCAGTAACTATTTCAGCAACTGGCGGAACTACTTATGCTTTACAAACAAATGACACTGTACTGATCAAAGATACAACCACCAGATATCAAAACGGGATTTTAGTACCTGATAGCTATAAAAATGGAATATATACTGTAGTCTCAACTGGTTCTTCAGTTGTGGCTAGAAGATCAAATGCATATAATTCTGGAGCAGGCATTTCCGCTTTGGCTATAAAAACCACATTAAATCAAAATATTAATGGTGGTCAATATTTTTATATGAATAGAGCTGACCAAACAGCTCAGAACTTTACATTGAATATATCTGGGATAGCAATCTCTGATAGTAATATAAAATACAGATATTCTCCAGTATCAAACATTATTTTATCAAATATAAGTAGCGGATACGGCGTAACTTATATTTCTGAAAAAATTACTGGCAAGGGAATAGTATCTTTAAATGATAGAATTTTAATCACAAATCAGACAGACGCATACAAAAACGGTATTTGGGAAGCAACATCTGGTCCAACAACAAAAACAGGATTAGGTTATACTGATACATACACTATTCAAAACGGTGGATTGATCTACGTGACAGGTGGTACAGCTGGTTCTGCTACCACTTATATGCTATTCACTAGTGCATCTAATGGAACAACTCCAGGATCAAACACAGTCAAATTTTTTAACTACAATGCGGCGTACACTGGATCTGGATACACAACTGTAGCAGCAATGACTACAGTTGACAAAATTTCTTCTTCTTATTCGAGCCCAGAAGATTTTGATGTTCCAATCAATAGTGGTGACAGAATTTTAGTTAATATTAATTCGTCCAGTAGTACAAAAAGTGGAATTTACACAGCAAGCTTTGGAAGCACCACTTCATACAAATGGAATTTTAACAACTCATTTACGACTTGGTGGAATAATGTTTCTAAGACTGATAGCGGAGGAATTGAAGTTAATTTTATCGGTCAAGATAATTCGCTTTATTATGTAAATAACTTTGAAACTTCAACAAAGGGAAATATATATATACCTCAAGCGCTGACAAGCAAAAAAACTGTAATTTCATTTGATGATAGGCAGCTTGAAAATTATGAAATTAATTGGGTTGAACAAGATTATCAAAAATATTATGTAAGAGCTGCATTTGCATGTACATCAGTACCGCCTTCAACAGCAGCTACTGGATCTACACTGTACAAAGTTTTTTCTTCATCTGGTTCAAGCGCAATTGAAGATGGCGATAACATTGTTGTAATTTGCAACGAATTATATCCTGAGAATACATCTGCAGACTTCGGTTCAACAACCAATTTCGCTTCTCCTGATAATGGAATATATAAAGCAAGGGTAAGTAGTGCAGTTGGATATACTGGGAATATTTACTTTGAAAAGCATGCTGATTGGGCTTATTCAACTGTATTCACAGGAAGCACAAAAACATTAGCATCACCCTATGAAAGACCCACTATCGTGGTTTCTACCGACGGGTTTGTTTCTGGATTTGGGCAATCTATTGCTATGTCAAAATCAGTATTTTATATGCAAGGTGCTCTTAAAACCAGAGTGTCAGGTACATACACTGATGGAGATGAGGGAAGCGAGAATTTTATATTAGGCTCTAATATTTACATATCCTATGATTATAATAACTTACATACTTTCCCAAAAATTGCCCCAGTTCAATTTGTTATAAATTACAACTCTCTATTTCCAGATCCTTATCCCACAAATATTGTTTTTGATAAGAATGATCCACTATATGGAACATCTTTAAAATTCAATAAATCTTCATTTATTAATGATATTGCGGGCTTAGGAACCCAATATAATTTAGCTGCAGGTGATAGAGTTCTTGTAAGTTTAGAAAATTCTGCATACCCACTATTCCAAAATGCTTCTCCATATGAAGTTTCAGGTGTATATCATTGTGTTGCTTTTGGTGGTACTAGCCCTGCTAACGGAGTGCCTTCTTACGTTCTAAGGAAAGTCCCATACAACAAAACCGCTGGGCATGTAGATTATTACAAAGATTTAACTAATAACGGTACAGGTTCAAGCACTGGCGGAACAATAACTTTTAACTTGCAAACAACAAAAGATTCAAGTTATAAATGGCATCCTTTAACTTATCCATATTCAACTATTTTATATTCAAATGATGGATCAAATTTCACCACTTTTAGTGGAACAGCATCTTTTGGAGCAACAAGTGGTGTATTAAGAGTTGCCGCTGGAAGTGGAATTACAAGCGGATCTTCTATAAAAGTAAGATTGCAACAAACTCAAACAGTAAGCACACAACTTACCAATCACAATTTTATAGCTGAAAGAATTTTAACAACCAGAGCCAGCGTAGGTACAACAGCTGCAAGAAATAATACAAACTTATCTGCATATGAAGTAGACAAGAGATATTGGCAACAAAAAGACGCCAATACAACTGTTGAACTTACAGCATTCAATGAATTTACATCAGGTATCACAACTGGATATACGACTGTAGATTATATTATTAATAGCTCAAATATTTATTCAGGAACAGCCAATTCTTATTTATTCACAAGAAGAATTTACTCAGATAGCTCTTATGGTGGTGGTGCAACAACAGGCGGAACATTTAATAATGGCAACTATATAGGTGACTGGAGCTTAGAGTCAAACACTGCAGCCCCCTGGTATTCAACATATACTCCTATTGGTTCAACATCATTAATTTCGGCTGTTGAAACACTTTATGCTGGCGGTGGTGGTACCGAAAGCAAAATATTGGTTCTTCAATCAACAAAAGCTGGAAATTTAACAACAGACCAGCAATCGCTCTATTACAAAGGTACAACGCCTGTTTATAGAACAAAATATGGCAAAAATGATCAATATGTACTTCAATTCAAAGGCGCAAGTAAAAAATCATATACACTTACTTATGACAATGTAAGTTTCCCAAGCACATTATCTCCAAAAAGAGTAAGAGTCGGCAGCGGAAGCACATATTTCTTGAATTATGATCCTGATTCGACATCAAGAGCAAGTCATGCAAGATCTTGGATTAAAGACTCAAATATTACAACTTATGCTAATGCAGCAGTTGCATCAACGTCAAATGTTGATCTTAATAACGAAGTTACAACATTAAATGGTGTATCATTAACTACTTCAACATTGGTTTTATTGAAAGATCAAACTGACAATACCAAAAATGGTATTTATGTAAATTCTAACATCAATTATTGGGATTTGACTAGAGCCACAGACATGGATAGTGCTTCAGAGCTCGTACCATACGGATTAGTGGAAGTTACTGGATATGGTGATTACGAACTGCAATTACCTGATTCTAAACCATACACTCTTTGGACTTATGGTGGGTCTGGCGGAACTAACCTTATATTTAAGTTTTATAATGAAAGTCCAAATGTATTCGCAAGCGTAGCCACAACAGCAAATTATTCTTTATCTGCTACAAATATACCAGATACAATAGATGGATATAACCCTAATGATACTGATAAAGTTTTGCTTTTAGGACAAACATCATACCAAACTGGGGTTGGCTTCACAGAGAAAGTTTTGGCAAGATACAACAAAACATTCCAAGCTTCATTGACAAGAGTTGCAAGCGGTACAACATCTGGAGAATTTAGCATAAGATCTTTAAGAGTAAAACAATATTCTGGCTCTGGTTCAAGTGTATCATATGAATCATATTTTGATCCTGCAGCTACAACTGCAGGTGTAGGTTCAGTTAATTTTATTCCAGTAACCAGTATTGTAAATTACGCACAAGTTGATTATATTTCAAATGCTAATGTAGATTTGACCACTGATTTAAATACCCAATTAGCAAAATTTGATCCAACTCCTACATCCTTATCTCCGGGCAACGCATTATTAATTAAAGATCAAACTTTAAAATCCGAAAACTTAATTTACAATACTGCATCTACAAATATAATGTTGCTAAAAAGAGATTCATCTTTAGCAAAAACTGCAGATATAACGAACAATATTAGAGTTTCAGTTACAACATATGATGAAGGTGCAAGCAGGTCTGCAAAATATGGAATTTGGTATAGCGGTGTACCAACTCTTGACAGCACTGCATTATATTTCTTGAAACAATATTCAAGCATCAAGCTTAATGATTGCGCTTGTGCTACAACAACAAATATCAACTTATCAAGTCCTCCAACTACAATTGATGGATATGAATTGAAAGTGAATGACAGAATATTAGTTAAAGATCAAAGTACTTCAAGTCAAAATGGTATTTATTATCTATTTAATAAACAATCTAATGAATGGAAAAGATCATCTGATTTATATACTAGTTTTCAATTAGTACCGCAGTTAAACACATATATTGTGAATGGTAGTGTCAATGCTGAAAAGATTTTTGTAATTAATTTGACTTCATTACCAAGAACAATCACAGACACAAATTTGTACCCATATATTTTAGACACAGATGCAATATCATGGACTAACTACAACTATGCCGAACTATTTAACACAAATCCAGCGAATTGGAAAGATCTACCTGATAATAGAACAACAGCCGTAGATCTTCAAAGTGCAAAAATTAATGAATTTGGTTATGCTGAAAGCTCTGATTTTGCTATAGCAATATACGTTCCTACAGTATCTGGCAAGTTAGCATCTTCAAATGGCAAAGTAAGAAACCAAAAAATAAATGTAGAATACGATATAGCAAAAGATTAATCATAGGAAGGACAGTATATTAAAGTAATATAATAAATTATTATCTTGATTGTTGTGAGTGAAAAAATGCAGAACCTTGAAATTAAGTTCCATTCATTATTAGAAGACATTGC